>Ga0326728_10019140_pt1 | contig 13335 bp, 8 predicted proteins | sample MB3enrmetagenome_FD_207602 | JGI IMG/M metagenome (GOLD analysis project Ga0326728, IMG submission 207602) | Lab enriched peat soil microbial communities from McLean, Ithaca, NY, United States - MB31MN | ecosystem: Environmental > Terrestrial > Soil > Wetlands > Peat | place: USA: New York... | reverse complement strand
CGCTTCAAGCCTGTACAATCGACAGCATGAAAGCCGCGACTGCAAAGCCACTCACCGAACTCAAGCACAAACTGGAAACCCGCCAAGCCCGCATCGGGATCGTGGGGATGGGCTATGTGGGATTGCCGCTGGCGCTGCTGTTTTCCGGCGAAGGCTTCCGCGTCACCGGCTTCGACATCGCCGCCGATAAGGTGGCCACGCTCAACGCGGGCCGGTCTTACATCGTGCGCATTCTGCCGGAATCCATCGTCGCAGCGCAGAAGGCGGGCTTCCGCGCCACCGCCGACTACGCTGAGATCGCCGCCATGGATGCGGTAATCATCTGCGTGCCCACGCCGCTCGACGAGCACCACCAGCCCGACCTGAGCTATGTGACCGGCACGGTCGAGGCCATTGCGCCGCACCTGCGCGAGGGCCAGCTGATTGTGCTGGAGAGCACGACTTATCCCGGCACCACGGACGAGGTCGTCGCGCCGCTGCTTGAGAGCGGAAACGCGCGCGGCCTCAAGGTGGCGCGCGGCACGGATGAAGCCGGCGTGCACGTGGCCTTTTCTCCGGAGCGCGAGGATCCCGGCAACGACACGGTCGATCGTCGCGACATTCCCAAGGTGGTGGGCGGCTGCGGCGCGTCGGCGAGCGAGATGGCCGCGGCCCTCTACGGCACGATCTTCCGCCGCGTGGTGCCGGTCTCCAGCCCCGCGGTCGCGGAGATGACCAAGCTGCTCGAGAACATCTACCGCTGCGTCAATATCGCGCTGGTCAACGAGCTGAAGCAGTTGTGCCTGCGCATGGGCATCGACATTCACGAGGTGATCGACGCGGCGCGCACCAAGCCCTTCGGCTTTCAGGCCTTTTATCCCGGCCCCGGCCTGGGCGGGCACTGCATTCCCATCGATCCGTTTTATCTTTCGTGGAAGGCGCGCGAGTTCGACTTCCGCACCCGCTTCATCGAGCTGGCCGGCGAAGTGAACACGGCCATGCCGTACTTCGTGCTCGACCAGTTGGCCGCGGCGTTGAACGAGCGCGGCAAGAACTTCAAGGGATCGAAGGTGCTGGTTCTGGGCGTGGCCTACAAGCGCGACATCGACGATCTGCGCGAGTCGCCGGCCTTGACCATCATCGAACTGCTGCGCAAGAAGGGCGCGGAGGTTGCCTACAACGACCCTTACTTCCCCACCGTAGGCCGCGGCCGCAAGTACGACCTGAACATGACATGCGCAACGCTCGACAATCTCGGCCAGTACGACGCGGTACTGATCGTCACCGACCACTCCAGCTACGACTACGCCCAGATCGTCCGCGAAGCGCAGCTGGTGATCGATACCCGCAACGCCACCCGCGGCATCGACTCGCCCAAGATCGTGCGCTGCTGAGTTTGCATGGCGCGAATCGGGTCCGCGCAGAAAGCGGATGCAGCTGCTCACGCATGCGACGAAGATGAAAGCGGCTGCGTCAGAGACTCAATCGCCCGACACATTTGCCAGGCCGTTGTCCAATGAAGCTCGATCCCTCTGCGCTCCGCCTCTTCGGCCAGCAGGCGATACAGGTTCGCGAGTTCGTGGTCGAGCAGCGCATCGATGTTTCTGTCGTCGGCCCCATGCGTGTAGAGCTTTAGGAACAGGTCGCTGCCGATCATGGGCGCCAGATCGAACCAGCGGCGCACGCGCTTGGGCGCAGGCAGGTCGTAGCTGGCAATCTCGCCTGTTTCCAGCCGCGGCATCAGCCGCTCGCCAAACCGGACCCCGAGCGGTCCGGTGATCATCAGCAGGTCGCCGCGCCGTCCGCCGCCCACGGTAGCTTCGATCCCTCGGTCGAAGGAGCGCGGGCTTCCGTCGGCGTTGCTTGTGCACCAGTACACCTGGTTCACCACGCGCCCCTGCGTGGGAGACGGCAACGACGGCATGGTGAAATCGGCGTAGCATCCCAGGTCGCGCAACAGAGCGATTTCGCCGTTCAGGCCGCAGCGCTTGCCGTCGGGGCGCGAGTTATCGAGCGCCCAGTTGCCGTGGATGAACCCGAAGGCTGTGCACCCGTTGTGCTGGCGCAGAAGCCCGTGATCGCCGGAGAGGCGCCGGCAGAACTCAGTCACCTTTTGGATGAAAGTCTCGCGCCGCTCGTTGTCGTGATGCAAATGCACTTCCACGTCGGCGATGCCGAGGCGCGCGATCCCGGCAATGGCCTCCAGCAAGTCGCTGCGGTACTCCTCCTGCGGATAGAAAAACGTGTGCTGCGGCCGCCGTCCCGCCGCATCTCTGGGAGCGTCCTCGGCAATGCGCGGCCACTTGTCGCGCCACTCGGCAACCTTCTCGAGCGCCCGATCCAGCGACGAGCTTCTTCCCAGCGGCTCATAGTGGTCGGCTACCATGACCCAGATGCGCTTCGGCTTTACTGGGCTCACCACTCTGCGCACGCGGCCCTTCAAGTATGGGACGAGCCAGATTTCGGCGTGGCGAATCAATTTCATTATCAAACTCGTTCTTTAGGCCCACCATGTGCTGCTGGGGAGCATGTCCATGGAGAATCGAAACCAGATTTGGGCCTATGAAACCGTTTTTGATCCTTGGCCAAATCCCCTATAGCCACGCGGATATCTAAAGATCAACGTACGCATGCAAATAGGGTTCTCCCATAACGGTTCTCGTTTGGCGGTACTGCGTCCTCATCCGGCCCAAGCTCAACGATCCGCGAGAACGACGTGTTGCCTCCGAGCCACCGCCGTATGCGTTCTGCGTCCCAACCCTTGAGCTTCTCACCCCACTCTTCGAAGTCCTCATGGCCCTGTCCCATGTCGAAGAACATCACGCGACGCGTAGCCGCATCTAACAAGTGGAGAAACTCCTCTGCACTCACACTCAAGCGATTAAGGATAAAGTGGTGGGCGAGACTAAAGCAAGAGGTTACGTCGTAACCATCACGAAGCCCGCGAAGAAACGTGACCGCGCTCGCCCGGTGCAACCGCTCCTGCTTGAGACCGTAAACTACTCTTCCGACAGAGAGCGCTGCAGGATCGCTGTCCAAACCCTCGGCATGAAATCCTATCTTAGTCATTTCGGAAACAAACCACCCAAGATTACATGCCACATCAAGATAACTTCCGCACACCGGCGGCAGTAAGTTCTCAGAGCGGAGGAACTCTATTATCTTTGTCATCCTGTCCGAGCAGCGCCGGAGCAAGACCAGGCGGTCTAACTCCGGCGCCGCCACCGGCTGGTAAATCTCCCGGCTGCCCGCCGGCCAGAGAACATCGTCAAGCATATCCTGAAGGGGCGTCGTAACCTGAGGCTGCAAGATCAGCGCGGGAATCTCCTCGATCCTCTTCATGTGCGCAATTGCCAGACGATGGTGTCCTGTATATACTTGAAAACGTGAGGAATTTCTGATCGGGTGAACGGTGACGCATTTGTATCGGTTCCTCGCGTCACGCGGTGCATTGACGAAGCAATCAGTTTCTTCGCTGCGATACGCATCAACGAATCGTTGAGCGACCTGCAGAATCTGCTCTGGGATAATAGCATCCAAGTATCTGCCGAAAATCTCAATGTTCAGCGCACCATTTCGGTAGTAGTCGGTTTCCTCGAAGACATTCCGGTCCCAAATCCACTCGCCGATTTCCCGGTATTGACGCAGGAGCGTGACATGCGGCCACTCAGAAATGGGACGCGAAGCACGGAGGATATCGCCGACCATGCGAGCGAAGCTCGCTGCACGAACTCCGTTGTCCCCTCCCTGAAGACAGGCGTCGACGCGGATGGGCGTCATCCTCATCTTCAGCCTCAGATCTGCTATACGTTTGCGCATTAAGATCGGAATGCTCTTCCGGTATGCGGCGGTGATCAGTTGGAGCATCAGCATCTCCTAAGCAGAAAGTAAGATCATAAATCACCCGCGCGATGTGCCCTACTCCAAACAGCAGCTTCAGCACGGAAACTGCAAGCACCACGATCCGGCAAGCTGAATAATCTTCTTTCAGGCCCGTTCACGCGGAAAAAGGGAACCGCCACGCGGAAACGGTTGTCATCGCGCGGCATCCTGTTACAGCTCCTCGTGCGCTTCAACGCTTTCCTGATTGTATTTTGCGCTCGGCTCAATGAAAGGCTTGTTGTGAACCCGAGGAGCTCCTCGCGGCCGATCTCAAGGACCGCAAAAGGCGCCGGGCCGTCAACCGGACTATTTGTGAATGAACTACAACGGATTCCTGAAGCCCCATGCGTCCATGAGTCTGATATCTTCATGGTCTCTTGCTTGGCCGCGCGCATGTTTCCAATTCCACACGTTGGCGAGCGTTGCAAATTTTATTCCGGATAACCAAAAGTGATTACGATGGTCGTAAATAATGTCGTCAAGTGTCTTGGGACCGTAATACTGTGCATGCTCATTGTGCAAAGCAAACAATTGGTTGTTAACAGGCGGGATCAACTGACCCCCGCGAGAAAGAAAGTCGAGACCGCCGCAGTCGCGAATGCCATACGCGGACATCACTGCGCTGCCGTCGATACAGTAATCGTCCGCATCTTCCGCACCCGAAAAGGCCGTTCGATAGATCGAAAACAGACGGCTGAAATTAGCCATTTCTCTGTGCGACCTTAGGTTGGCAAATCGTATGCTGTTATCGCTGAGCGCGAGCTTGGCCACGCGCAATGCCTCATCGCGAGTATCGGTTATGTGCATGGTGTGGGTCGATATCCCGAAAAGATCGCGGACCCGCTCCTTGGCCTTTTCCAAATCTGCATAGTCCTTAAAGGCCAGGAGGTAGAAATAAGCTGGACCGCGGCGCGCAAAGCACAATTTTGCTTGCTGCCGTGCCCCGTCGAAATTCGTCGTGAGTGTCCCAAGCCCCTCTTCTTTTTCGTAAATGGTGCGCATCAGCTCCACTGGTCCATCGTTCCTGAACTGTACGGCCTTTTTGTAGAAGATGGATGCATGCTCAGAGAGGATCTGGTCCACTTCGCCATTGCGCCCTCTGGCTGCTGGAAATTTTACCGCGATGGCAATCTTGGGCAGAACTCGGCAAAACTCCAGCGCCATCGCGTCAAAAACGTCGGACGCGAGCGACTCCAGGCCTGGCACGTGCCCCGCTTCGTTGAGCCGATCCTGAAAATACGTGTAGTTATAGTCGCAAGTCGCCGGAGGTAAATCGGTCATTACACAGGCGACGGACTTTCCCATCTGTAGTGCCGATATGATCCGGTGGGCTCCATCCACTGGAGCGCCGTTTCTTGCCAACGGGATGAGGCTGTGCAGTCCACGGCCGGCGGCAAGACGTGTGGCGTCTAGAAGCCGATGAAAGCTATCCAGAAAATCCGCCTCAGAGGCCTTGCAGGGAAAACGCTCAGAAAACTGATTCCAGACTGCGAGATGAAATGAGTAGACCAAGCGGCCCCAATCGCATGCGACGCCTCTTTCACGGAGACGCGCGTAGAGAATCTTGGCGCCAAAGTCAAAGCGGTCAGGGATGAGCAGATCGCGAGGATCGAGCCAATCCACAGAAAAGTCGACATTATGTTCGGAAGAGTTGACCCTTTCGGATGGGGCAAGGCCGAGGTGATTGTGAGCAGGCCGGCCAGAGGGTTCTGAGCGATCTCCTTCGCTCATCATGCCGATCGTACCGGTCTGCTGCCTATTCGACGCTGACGTAGCAACAGCGAGGAGGGCTGCGTTCACTGGGGCTTTTAACATCTTCGTCCTGATCATGACCCTTTTCAAACGCAGATGGAGACGTGAAATCCATTTGCGAACTGATACCGAAGAACTTCCCCGGTACGCTTCCGGGCCCCGTGGCGACGCCATTCTTTGCCCCTCAATAAACACAGGTTATTACACGTCCTCGGCTAAAAACGTTGCTTCGTAGAATACCCCTCGTATGTGTGTCCTCGAATTCGCGCAGCAGCTTGACGTGCGGCCATTCGGAGATAGGGCGCGAGGCGCGCAAGAGATCGCCGCTCATACGGGCGAATGTTGCCGCCGAGGCGCCATTCTCCCCTCCTAAAAGGCAGGCCTCCACCTGAATGGGACGCATCTTCATTTGCACCAGGACTCTCTTCCATTGCTGCCTGGCACTAAAGACACGGCGCCTGAGAGAATCTGGCACGACTCTCCGATATGTCACTTTAACGAGAGGGCTAGACATTCCTTGCCCCCGACCAGTCTCCAGCATTCGCTCGTGGGGTACAGGTTAAGATAAAGCGAAGATGGGCCGTCATCAAGAATCTGTAGATTCCCCAATTTCGATGGATAAAGATACTTTCGACAGCCATCAATCTCCCTATCTCCTCTCTCTCCGAAAACAAACCTCCTACCGCAAAAAGCCATGGCCGCCGAAACTTATGCGGTACCTTTATATCGTCGAATCATAGCAGCGCCCTTCACGATATCGAGAACCGACATCCCGCTCAACATCTCGCGCAGCATCCTTAGCCCTTGAGTGACCTTCAATGAGCGGTTGCGCACGCGCGAGTATACATTGAGGAGCGCATCCGCGGCGCAACTGGCGCGGAGCAGTCCATCAAGATCGTTCATCCAGCGCGGACGGGGCGCCGGAAGGCCGATCGCGCGGCGGAACTGAATCAAGGCATCGTAAACGTCTTCGAGTGGAGCTAAAGTCTTTCCCCATGAATGCGCAATGGCGGTGGATCGTCCTTCGCGAACGATCGTGGCTCTATGCTGGGGAGACCGGTGGAGCGCGACAATGGCCGCCAGCAAGCCCTCGACATCGCCCACATCGGCGCTGTAACCATTCACGCCGTCGACGATCCACTGGGGTACAGCTCCCACGCGCGTCGAAACCACCGCAGTCTCGCACGCCATGGCCTCAAGAACGGTGCAGGGCCCTCCTTCAACACGCGAAGTGAGCAGATAGACATCGAGGGCGGAATACAGAGCAGGAATATCTGTCTTGCGCATAAACCCTGTCGCGCTGACAGAGACTCCCAGGGCTTGCAAATCCCGAACCTCTTTCTCCCATCCAGGTCCGCCCATGACGAGATGAAAATTGGGGATGACGGCCGCGGCTTTACGCGCCACCTCAAGAAGCACGTCTGTGCCTTTTCTTCCGTAATCGAAATCGCTCCCTTTATTCCCAAGAAAGCCGGCCACGAAGCGGCCGGGGGAAATTCCAAACCGCGCAGGCCTCACCTTTTGGTGGTGAAAGAACTCTGCATCCACGCCGTGGGGAACCACGGTGATCGGTATGCGGCCTGCGACGCGCTCTTCAAGATGATTCTTCCAGTCCGCTGTGCAGGCAATCAAAGCCGAGCTCATTTCCATCGCTAACTGTTGCCCAGGGTTCCATTCGGTGATGTGGTGAGACCAGGTGACGATGGGAGGCAGTCTGTCCCGGTCAAAACGGCGGAACAACTCAATGCCCTCGTAGTCGTTCAAGCAGTGAATGATGTCAGCTGAAGCCACAAGCTCCGCGAGGAGGTCGGGGCGCCGGGAGAGCACAGCGAAAGGCAAAAAGCAGAAGTCATACTTATCCGAAAATCGCTTGACGACCTGCTTCCCCATCTCGCCGACAACCCACCAGGAGATATCGGGAATCATTCCTATACACGGCTTCTGGCTCATGCCACTCCTCTTTTTGAGCGAGGCGCCCAATGCGCTGTTTGTCCTGGCCGGAAACTTCCTCACCTTAAATTCCTAGGAGCGGAAATACGGAGTGCGACACGACTCCATGCACAGCTTGTGCTGCGGTTCCGGAAGGCTGCACTCGCCTGAACAAACACGCGAGCTGTATTTCGCATCGAGAGTGTGCAGCCATCGCACCAGGTTCGTACGCGCCAAGTGACTGGTCTTGAGCATACACGCAAGCGACAGCCACTGCGGCGCACGACCCGGCGTGCATTCGCCAAGAATCCTGATTGCCTCATCCCAACGCTGCCCGGCAATGAGGTTCTTCGCATATTCGACCCTGCTGGCTTGCCGAATCCGCTCGATTTCCTCGGGCTGGCATCTGACCCGGTTGCCTGTAAAGTCAATTGCCGCTAGGTCAGCCAACGCCATCTTTGCATCGTTTACCGATTGATTCTTCCCGGTGAGCCGCCAATTAAAGAGGTTCTCTCGAGATCGGACGAAGCGCCACTGCGTCAGGGCAATTTTGAGCCAGAGAGTAAGATCTTCCACGCCCATTACTGCTCGAGATTCTTCAAATCCTCCCACGTCGAGCAGGGCTTGCTTTCTAACCATCGCTCCGCTGGGGGTAATATGCGCCTGCCTGTGCCAAAGAGTACCGAAGTGTATGGGGTCAAAGCGGTTCGCGTGAATCACTCCGGCATCCGGAGCAATGTACCTTAACTGGATTTCGGTTTTTTCCGGGTGCCAGGCATCGTCATGGTCGAGAAGCGCGATCCACTCTCCTGAGGCAGCCTGAATTCCGGTATTTCTGGCTGCCCCCTGGCCGCCGTTGGGTCTGCGGATAACTCGCGTATTGCGGAAACCTGCGGCAACCTCTGCCGTGCGGTCGGTAGATCCATCATCGACCACGATAATTTCGTCGACTTGGCATGTTTGCTCAAGAATGCTTTGAATGGGCACGGAGATGAATTCTTCGGCATTGTAAGCAGGAATCACTGCGCTCACGGATATCTTGCGCTTGCGCACGGGGAAGCTGGTGTCAGCACTGGTTTTCGGAAGTTTGACCGAAGATCCCAATGCATCGAGCGGGTGACTCTCTGTAGGCAACCCAGCCAGATACAGAAAACCTCCCCCGCCTTTCCGGAATAATTTATTCTGCAAACTCACGCCGAAGGCGAAAAATCGCCGTGGCTGCCAAAAGGGAGACGGCCACGCGAGCAATGAGCGAATAATATAACCCATTTCTCCCGCAACGTGGTTATCTCGGGCAATCAATGCGGCGCTGCACAACTGCTCGGCCCAGATGCGCCGCCGCCAAATCCAACGCTCGATCCCATGATAGCCGTTCAGCAGCGTCGGCTCCAGAATGGCTCTGAGGCCGTCAAGCATTCTCTCCGGCGACGCGCTGATGCTCTGCGGGTGAAGATAGTAGTTGGTCAGGGGTTCGGGCACCGCGGCGAGGGAACCGAAAGGCAACAGCCGCACCCACATTCCCCAATCCTCGCAAGAGGGAACGCCTTCACGAAATCCTCCAGCAGCCAGAACTGCCAGGCGCCGAAGAAGGGCCGAGGAAGGCACGATGGGGTTGCAATAGCGAAGCATCTTTCTAGCGGCAGTCGGCTCGATCGCGCGTTGCACGATGCGCGTGCCATGGTCGTCGAAGTGCCTGGTGCCGGTGTAGACAAAGACGACTTCAGGTTGAATGAGAGCGGCCTGACGGGCGAGCTTCTCAGGCAACCACGAATCGTCGGCATCCAGCAAAGCGATCCACTCGCCTGACGCATTTTGGATTCCGGTATTCCTGGCTGCTGCCAGCCCGCGATTCTCCTGCCTGATTACGCGCGCTCCCAGAGCGTCTGCGACTTCGCTAGTGTGGTCTGTCGATCCATCGTCGACGACGATCACCTCATTCGGAGGCAGCGTCTGCGCAAAAACCGAGGCCAGGCTTCTCGGCAGGAAGTGCGCCGCGTTATAGGCCGGGATGACGACGCTGATTGTGGTTTCAGGCTGAATCATGCCCGCTTCATCTCCTCTTCAAATTGCCCACTTCCTCAATCGCGGCGAGCCGTTGGACAAGGGTCATGCCAATTCTCAAGGTTCCAATCATGATGTTAGGCCCGTCACGGTCATTCCTGGTCCCTGCTTCTCGAATTCGACACGAAGACGTTCCGCGAAAGCAGCCTTCCCGGATTGCCGACACAGATCCCCCCACGGGGAACATCCTTTGTGACCACGGTTGCCGCGCCGATCACCGCGCCTTCGCCGATCGTCACACCCGGAAGCACGATGGCGCCGCTGCCAAGCCAAACCTTGTCCTCGATGCGGACCGGGCGCACATCCTCGGGATCGACCTGCCTGCCCGCGAGCCGCAGCTCCGGATGCAATGGATGCCCGGAATAATCGAGAATCCAACAGTCGGAAGCGATCAGCACATCGTTGCCGACAGTGATGGACTTTGCTACCGAAAAGCGGCTTCCGTGGCCGATAAAGGTGCGGTCCCCAATCCTCACTTCCGGATCCGGAAAGATGCGCGCTCCGGAGAAAGCGAGTCTTCCGGAAAGGCGCACATCGTCGCCGAGATAGACCTTAATCGGGCCATGAAAACTCGGAACCACTTCCATCTGCAGCCTCTTGCCGACGTGCGAACAGTGTGCGCGAAGCAGGGGAAATCGAAAAAGCGCGACAAAAATCCTTTCATCGATCTCAAATCGAAGCGCCCTTAGATAGCTTATAGACAAGAAAATCCAATCCAGCGCGCGTGGGATGGGGAGCTTGAAAGTCAAAGCCCCTTTTGCGAGCCACTTAAGCCGGGCAAAGAGCGGCGATTCGGCGCGTTTAACTCTGAGGATGAACTCTTGAACCTGCATAGCATCGTTTCCTTTGCCAGTTAAAGCAACGCAGCATCCGTGGCCGTCAGAGGCACTCGCCTGGTCCGGATAAGTACCGATACGATGATTTGCGCCCATGCGCAAAGCGGCCCGGGAAGCATCGAGGCTATTTGATTGAGGCGCGCCCGGTCTTCCTCCTGCAGAATCCGGAACAGGTAGAAAAGGACCAAGAGAACCGTCAGGGAGACGCTTCCGCAAACCAAGACGCCCCAAACCGGCGCCAGGCTCCTTGCGCAGAAGTGGCCGGCCACAGCGGCGGCGGCACTGACGAATGCGACTTTTGCGGTCAGCAACCAGGGCAGTCTGATCTTGAACATGCCGATGGCGATGCCCCACAGCAACGCCACGGCTACGAATTGGGCCACGCCATTGGCGATGCACGCGCCCACCGCACCATGAGCGGGAATCAGCTTCCACGCCAGCCCCATATCCACGACGCCGCCGAGGACGGTCGCTGCGATCACCCACTGCTGCTTTTCAAAACTTTGCAACAGGTTTTGCACGGGGCTGAAAAAGGCCTTTGACATGCAAAGCAGCGGCGCCAGCACCACCACCGCCTCCGCGCCCCTGTACTTTCCTCCGTACAGCAACAGGAGGACGGGGACCGCAAGCGCGGTAAAGATCGTGTGGATCGGGATCGAACTCATCGCGAGATAGCGAAACGTCGATCCCACAATCTTTGGCAGCTTCGTCTCGTCTCTTCCATATTGCGCGAAGATCGTTGCTCCGGACGCCATACCAAAAATGGTTGCGCTCACCAGAAGGCGTTCCGCCATGCTGAACGCCACCGAATAAAACGAAATCTGGTCGATGTTGGAATGGAGATACTTAAGCAGAAAGAACTCGGATCGGTCCCATACGACGATCCCAAGCCCCATCGTGATGAGGCTCTGCCATGCGAAGCTGATGGCCCTGCTGCGCAGCCCTTCCGGATGTGCGTGTGTGACTTCCCAACCATAAACCCAACTGAAAGTCGGAACAAACCGCACCAGAAAATCCACGCTGCGGCACGCCAGCACGGAGGCGCCAACCCCCAGCACACCCCAGTGGAAAATCACTGTCGCCGCAACGCCCGCGAAGAATATCAGAATGGAAATCACCGAAGCGGGCAGATTCTTCGACAATTCCTCCGCCGCAACATTGGCCTGGGCCGGGATGTTATTGACCATCTGCGGCCAGATGCTCAACGCAATCAGGACCGCCGCCAGCCGGTTTTCTGCACTGGCATCCGACAGAACAAACAGTACGATGCCCGCTGTAACCACCGAAGCCAGCATCGCCTGCAACACAAGAGTGCGAAGAAAAACAAAGCGCGCGGTGCCCCGATCGCCCCGCCCGAGAAACTCGGCCATGTATTTCCGTAGCGTGGCCGGGATGCCGACCGATCCCAGATTGCCGACCACTCCTGACAGCCATTGAACGAAGATGATATAACCCATCTTCGTCGGGCCAAGATAACGGGCGATGGCGATCGACGTGGCGATCGTGACAATATTGCTGATCGCTGTCTCGAGTCCATACCAGCCCGTGTTTTTGGCGATCGTTCTTGTGTTCGACATATCCGTTTCGGATCAGCTTGAAAGGACCGGCAGCGGTCAAGGCCGGCGAGTCGGCTTTTGCGGCAGATAACCGCAGGCCGGCGGCACATGCCGCCGGCCTGCGGTTGCGATCGATTAACCCAGCGCGCCCAGCGCGGCCTGCGCGTCCTTGGCGACCGGTGAATTGGGCTGAAGGGAAATGGCCTTCTTCAGATGCAGCGTCGCGTTGGCCTTATCTTTGAGTTTGCTATAAACCATGCCCAGGTGGTATTGCATGGTGGCATCGCCGGGCTGGGCCTTCACCGCGTCCTCCAGCAGGTCACGCGCATAACCGTAGGTTCCCTTGTAGTAGTAAGCCCAGGCCAGCGTATCGGCGGTATTCGGCGAGTTCGGCATGCTCTGCCGGGCGATTTGCGCAAGCGACAGCGCGACATCGGCGTTTTCGCCGTTCTCCAGCATCAGGTATGCAAGATTGTTTGCCGCCAGGGGCAAGTGTGGCTGGATCCCGAGCGCCTTTTTGTAATCGGCCTCGGCCTGTCCCTTATTTTCCCTTGCTTCCTCAAGAGTTCCGAGGAGAGCAAACGCGGAGGCGTCGTTGGGGTGCGTGTTGATCCATTGCTGCCAGGCCGCGATGGCGTTCGCGGTCTGCCCGCGCATCACCGCAATCTGCGTAACGAGCGTGATAGCCTCGGTGTCTGCAGAGTTGAGCTGCATGGCTTTCTGAGCCGAAGCCGCGGCCTGATCCAGGTTCTTGCTCGCCATCTGCAACTGCGCGAGGAGATCCCAAAAGCCGCTGTTTTGCGACCGCTTGCCGATTTGCTCGTTGACGCGGGCCAGGGCCTTATCCGGCTGTTTCAGATACATGTTGTAATCGACCAGAAGGCGGAGCGCCTCTACGGAATCCGGGTCATATTGCAGAGCCTGTTCCAGCAGCGCGACGCCATCGGGAAAACGCTTTTCGGAAAAACGCAGCTTGCCAAGCTGAAGATAGCCGAGGGCGCTATGGGGAGCAACGGCGATCGCAGTTTTCAAATCGGATTCCGCCTTGGCGGTATCGTTATGTTTGATTTCGACGATGGAGCGCCAAATATACCCGCCCCCGAAGCGCGGGGCCGCGGCGATGGTCTTGTCCGCCACATCGGCCAACAGGCTCATATCGCCGCGTTCGGAGGCGATTGCCGCCAGCGCTTCCTCAGCGGCGAGCATGGAAGGATTCAGCTTCTCAACTTCAAGGAAACTTCTCTCTGCCAGATCGGAATCGCCGCTGGCCAGGGCCGCCCGGCCAAGCCAGTACTGCAGGAACGGGTCTTTGGGGGAATCCTTGACGGCAACCTCCAGAG
>Ga0326728_10019139_pt1 | contig 13335 bp, 11 predicted proteins | sample MB3enrmetagenome_FD_207602 | JGI IMG/M metagenome (GOLD analysis project Ga0326728, IMG submission 207602) | Lab enriched peat soil microbial communities from McLean, Ithaca, NY, United States - MB31MN | ecosystem: Environmental > Terrestrial > Soil > Wetlands > Peat | place: USA: New York... | reverse complement strand
GCCGATCCCAAGACCAGCGCCGAGGTGCTGGGATATTTTGTTTCTCCGGAGAACGTGAGGACTTGTCTGTTGCCGGCGCTGGCGGAGAATCCTTCGGTCGGCGAAGAGGCGCTGGACGCGCTTGCGGTAGCGGGGTTGCGCTCGGTGGTAGAAGGTTTGCTGCCGAGCCCACGGGTAATGAGCTCACCGCGGCTATTGCAGGGGTTGCAGTCGAATCCCAGCCTGCGTCCCAATGAGCTCGCCGAGATTGGGAAGAAGCTGGCCGCTTTGGAAGGGAGTCCGGTAGCAGAATCGGGCGCAACTGAAGCGGACGCGCCCGATGAAGTTGCCGAGGGTGCAGTCATAAAGTATCTGGAAGAGAACGCGGCGGAGCTGGCCGCCGAAAAAGACAAACCGTTCCAGCCCATCGGAATGGCGCACGAAGATGTGAGCGGCCACGCGGCGCGTGAAGTTGAGGCGCAAGCTGCCGCTGCGACTGCGAGTGCAAGTGCCGATGCGGCCAAAAGCGCAGCGGAGAAATCGGCGACGGCGGCCGCAGCGGGAAAGTCAGCCGCAGCCGCAGCGGCTCTGCATGCCAAGAAGCATCCGGCTCTCGGTCATGAGGAACGGCGCGACAGCACGCTGCAAAAGATTGCCAAGCTCGACATCAGGGGCCGGATCATGCTGGCGATGCGCGGCAGCAAGGAAGACCGGTCGATCCTGATTCGCGATGCTACGAAGCTGGTAGCCATAGCGGTGCTGGAGTCGCCGAAGATTACGGATGGCGAAGTGGAAGCGATTGCGCTACAGAAGAATGTGCTGGAAGCTGTGCTGCGCGCGATTCCGATGAAACGGCGGTTTGCGAAGAATTACAGCATCATGCGGAACCTGGTTCAGAACCCGCGCACGCCGCTCGATCTCTCGCTGGGATTGATGAAGAACCTGCTGATTCACGACCTGAAGAATCTGTCGGGGAACAAGGAGGTCTCGGACACGATTCGCAAACTGGCGCTGCGCATGTTTAAGCAGAAGTTGGAAAAGAAAGGCTAGTACCCAGTACCCGGTAGCCAGTACCCAGTACCCGGTAGCCAGTACCCAGTACCCAGTACCCAGTAACCAGTAACCAGAAGAGACATGGGACAACACTTCAAAGATCTGGTGGTTTGGCAGAAGGCTATGGAGATGGTCACGGAGGTATACAAACTCACCGACAGCTTTCCAAAGAAAGAGGTGTATAGCCTGACGGACCAAATCCGCCGTGCAGGTGTATCTGTGCCGAGCAATATTGCCGAGGGGCAGGCGCATCATAATAACCGTGAATTCGTACATTTTTTGCGCCACTCGTCAGGCTCGCTGGCGGAGGTTGAAACCCAATTGCATATCGCCGAAAGGCTGGGTTATGCCGATGCGACCTCAATCGAGCGAATACTCCAGCGAGTGAACGAGGTAGGGCGCATCTTGAATGGCCTAATTGGTTCCATTCGCGAGCAAGTTGATTCGAGGAGCTGATTCGACCTGGACGCTGTGTTCCGCTGGTTACTGGTTACCGGGGACTGGGTACTCGTCTAATGAAGCAATCCGATCCTATTTACGAACTGTTATCGCGGGCGAAGACAATCGCCGTGGTGGGATTGTCCGAGAGTCCGCTGCGGCCGAGTTACGGCGTTTCTGCCTACATGCAGGCGGCCGGATACAAGATTATTCCCGTGAATCCGCAAATTGCGGAGGCACTGGGGGAAAAGTCGTATCCGTCATTACTGGAAATGCCGCCCGAAGTGCGGGAGAAGATCGATCTGGTGGATGTGTTCCGGCGGCCGGAGTACGTGGATGAAATTGTGGAGCAGGCGATCCAGTTGAAGATTCCGGCGATCTGGCTGCAGGAAGGCGTGATCAACGAACGCGCGGCGGAGAAGGCGCGAAAGGCGGGAATTTTTGTGGTGATGGACCGCTGCGTTTTGAAAGAGCATCGGGCGAGATTCGGGTAACGAATCGCAACTCGCATCAGCGGTTCTTGAGCCGTTTGATTTCTTCCAGGCGTTCGCGAATTCGCTTTTCCACTCCCTCGTTGGTGGGGCGATAGTAGACGCGGTGGCGCAGGCTGTCAGGCAGGCACTGCATGTCGGCGACCTTGTTTTCGATGTCGTGCGCGTATTGATAGTCCTTGCCGTAGCCGAGGCCCTTCATCAGGCTGGTGGGCGCGTTGCGGAGGTGCAGCGGGACGGGCTCGGCGGCGGTTTGTTCCACATCCTGCCGAACCGCGCCGTAGGCGGTGTAGAGCGCGTTCGATTTGGGCGCGACCGAAAGATACACGACCGCTTGCGCGAGCGCGAGATTGCCTTCCGGCATGCCGATAAAATCGACGGCGTCGCGAGCGGCCATGCATAACGCGAGCGCGTTCGGTTCGGCGAGTCCGATGTCTTCGACCGCCATGCGAACAACGCGGCGGGCGATGTACAGCGGATCTTCTCCCGCTTCTAGCATACGAGCGAGCCAATAGAGGGCGGCGTCGGGATCGCTGTTGCGCACCGATTTGTGCAGCGCGGAGATGATGTTGTAATGCTCTTCGCCGCCTTTGTCGTAGAGCAGAACGCGCCGCTGCAGGGCTTCCTGGATGGTGTGTTCGGTGATCGTGATGGTGCCGGGCGGAGACGCGGCTAGCCGCGTCTCTTTATTCGGCGAGGCAGTATTCGGCGAGGCAGTATTCGGCGAGGCAGTATTCGGCGAGGCAGTATTCGGCGAGACGGTTAGCGCGGCGGCAACTTCGATTACGTTGTAAGCGGCGCGGGCGTCGCCGCTTGAGTACGCGGCAATTTTTTGAAGGGCGTCGTCAGCGGCTTCGAGATGCAACTGGCCTAGTCCGCGCTCGGTATCGCTGAGTGCGCGGCGCAGAAGAACGACGATCTGATCCTCGGACAACGGATTCAGCACATAGACGCGGCAGCGCGAGAGCAGCGCGGAGTTGATTTCGAAGGACGGATTTTCGGTGGTGGCGCCGATCAGGCGAATGCTGCCTTTCTCGACGTGCGGGAGGAAGGCGTCTTGCTGCGCTTTGTTGAAGCGATGAATTTCGTCGACGAAGACGATGGTGCGTGTGCCGTACTGGCGGGCGCGGTCGGCGTCGCTCATGACCTGCTTGATTTCCTTGATGCCGGCGAGAACGGCGGAAAACTCGATGAAGTCGGCTTTGGTGATGCGGGCAATAATCTTGGCGAGGGTGGTCTTGCCGGTGCCGGGAGGGCCCCAGAAGATCATCGAGGAGGGGTCGTCGCGCTCGATTTGCACGCGCAGCGGTTTGCCGGGGGCGACCAGATGCTCCTGCCCGACGAATTCATCGAGGGTGCGCGGGCGCATGCGGTCGGCGAGGGGGCGCGCGCCCTGGGCGGCGGGATCGTCGTTCGGGATGGGAGCGAACAGATTCATGGATTCACAAGATCATTTCACCATAGACGGGATTTGGTAATTTTGTAATCTGTAATTTTGTAATTTGAAACCGACCAATCCAGCGCGCCGTGATTTTCAGGAAACTCCGATTCAGTCATAACTGGCGAGACGGGCTACACCAAAAGTGCGACCCTCAGCGGCTAAAGCCGCTTGTTTAGCGGGTTCTGACGGCATGGCTGAAGCCATGCCCTTTCAAAGCTCTCCGTGAAAGGACTTAATCTAATCAGAGGCTCCCCAAGTTTTCAAATTACCAAATTACCCGATTACCAAATTACAAAATTCACTTTCGATTTCTTGCGGCTTCGTACAGTACTATGCTGGCGGCGACTCCGGCGTTGAGCGATTCGACTTGCTTGGCTTGCGGGATGGCCACGGTTTCGTCCATTTGGCGCGTGAGTTCACGGGATAGGCCGGCGCCTTCGTTGCCGATGAAGATCGCTAACGGCAGAGTCCATGAGATCTGGGGCAGCGGAATTCCCTGGTGCGAGGACGTCGCGAACAGGCGAACGCCGCGGGCGCGCAGAAGCGGGATTAGTTCCGCCGAAGAGATCTGCAAAAGAGGCAAACGGAAGATCGAACCTGCCGAACCGCGCAGCACTTTTGAGTTGTAAGGGCTGACGGTTCCTTCGGTCAGAAAAATTCCGGCGGCGCCAAAGGCTTCGGCGGAGCGCAGAATCGTGCCCAGATTGCCGGGGTCCTGCAGGCCGGCGGCCACGACCAAGGGGCCGTCAGTGCAGCGGTCGAGCATTTGGGCCGAAGAGAAAGCCGGCAGCTTGAGCAGAGCCGCTACGCCCTGGGGCGCGTCGCTGGGCACGATCGAGTTGAAGAGTGCGTTCGGCAGGACGAGCGTTTCGGTGCGGGCGTTGATCTGGGGCAGAAGTTTCTCAGCTAGAGGGCGAGCCGATTGGCTGAAGAATACGCTGTTCAGATGTTGGCCGCTGCGCAATGCTTCTTCGAGCAGTTTGACGCCTTCGATGGCACACTCACCCTGGGCAGTCAGTTCGGCGCGGCGGAACGCGAGCCGCAATTCTTTCAGCCGCTGGTTGTGGCGGCCGGTGACGGGGCGCAAGCGGTCCGCTTGATGGCGAGTTCGCACAGCCTTCGCGTCTTGCTTCATGGGTTGGTCCCAAGATCAAGATGTATGGTACATTTCAATGTTTATACCGACAATGTTTATACCGACAATCTTTGAGCCGACAATAGGCCGACAATGTCTAAGCCGACGGTCGGGAAGGGATTCTAGTGCGCGCGGAAATTCTGAAAATTGATGCTGTAACGCCCGAAGCTTCACTGATCAAGTATGCCGCCGAACAGATTCAGGCGGGGCAGGTGCTGGGCATGCCGACCGACACGTTCTATGGTCTGGCGGCGGACCCTTTCAACCTGCGCGCGGTGGAGCGCGTCTACGAGATCAAATCGCGTTTACGGCACAAGCCACTCTCGCTGCTGATCGAGAATGTGGACCAGGCGGAAGAGTTTGCGCGTCCCTTGCCCGATGATTTCCATCTTCTGGCGCGGCGTTTCTGGCCGGGACCGCTGACCATGATTGTGCCGGCAGCGTCGCATCTGCCGCTGAAGGTAACGGCGAATACGGGGAACGTGGCGCTGCGCGTGCCGGCGGCCGAAATTCCGCTGGCGGTGGTGCGGGCGGCGAAAATTCCGATCACGGCGACTTCGGCCAACCTGAGCGGCGCTGCCGAATGCACGACGGCGGAGCAGGTGCAGGAGCAGTTGCATGGCCGCATCCAGTTGATCGTGGACGGGGGGCCGTCTCCGCGGACAATTGCATCGACGATCGTGTTTTTCAGAGAAGACGGTACCTGGCAGATTCTGCGCGAAGGCGCGATTCCCGCCGAGGATATTATCGAAGCGTTGTCTTGAGATGAGTGAGGTTTCAAAGTTTCAAGGTTTCAATGTTTCAAGGTTGCAATCTCTGGATTGACACTTCGATTGGCCCTCCGACTGATCCTCTTTGAAACCTTGAAACCTTGAAACCTGGGTCCATATTCATGCGTCGGTGGCTGCTGCTGTTGTTGGCGGTGGTGGGAGCGCTGTTGTTATTTTTCGGCATTACCGGGTTGCGCATCCTGCGCACCGCCGCCGAAGCACCCGCGACAAAAGCGGATGTGATCGCTATTTTCGGAGCTGCCGAGTACGCGGGTCATCCTTCGCCGGTATACCGGGCGCGGCTGGATCACGGTTACGAATTGTTTCAGAAGGGAATGGCGCCGGTGGTGATCACGACTGGCGGAGCGGGGCAGGACCCGGATTTCAGCGAGGGCGGCGTGGGCCGAGACTATCTGCTGCGGCGCGGCGTGCCGGAGCAGGCTCTGATCGCGGAGACGCAAGGGTCGGATACGGCGCAGTCGGCGGCGCGGGTGGCCAACATCATGCGCGCGAACGGCATGAGGAGTTGCATTGCGGTGAGCGATGCGTATCATGTGTTTCGCATTCGCGCCTTGCTGGAGCACGAAGGCGTGCAAGTGGAGTTGGCGCCCAGACCAGAGTCGCGTCCGCGCTCTCTGTGGGAGCGGTTCGAGGCGGTGATGCGCGAGGCGGCGAGTTATCTGGCGTGGAAAGCCGGCTTGCCGTAGGGGCGGCTGCGAGCTGCGAGCCGTGGGCTGCGAGCAACCAGCCATTTCAGTAGGGAGACGAGGCTTGCCTCGTCCCGGGCGCGCCACAGACGCGGCAAGCCGCGTCTCTACACTGCGCTCCTACCATCCCATCTTTTCTCGCAAACTTGTGACATGCGCCACGTGATGGCGCGCGTGCCAGGCGTACATGGCAAGGGCTTCCTCCAGAGTGAGCACACCCCGCTCGGGATGGCGGAACGTACGCTTCCATTCCGCATCGGTCAAATTGCGGAGCATCAGCATCCAGCGCTGGTGCAGGGAATCGAGCAAGGCCAGCGACACTTCGATCGGGGCGTGCCTGGCCTCGGGCAACTCGGCCCAGAGGTTTTCCAGGTACGGCTTGATGGTGGGCTCGTCCTCGGTGAGCGCCAGCTTAAAGCGAATGTAAGAGTTCATGTGGCTGTCGGGGACGTGATGGGCCACCTGGCGCAGCGTCCAGCCACCGTCGCGGTAAGGAGTATCCAGTTGCTGGTCCGAAAGTCCGCGGAGGGCGGCGCGCAAACGGGCGGGAGTCTGCTCGACGTCGGCCAGGTACTGCTGCTTTTGTTCTGCTGTGAGCGGGGCGGTGTAGGAAAACTTTCCAATCGGATAGCGCGGGTCAGACATGAACTTTCCTCCGGAGGGATAGATGAGTTGGGGATGAAATGTGGTGCAGGAAAAGTGTGCGCACAAACCTATACGGTCATCCTGGGCGAAGCGAAGGACCCATGAATTTGAATGCGCCCCAATCCATAGGTCCTTCGCTTCGCTCAGGATGACAATGGCTTCGCTTGGCGACGGCGACCAGCGGCGCCCAGGTTAGCGCCCAAAGAACGGGCGCGAACCTGGGCACAAAAAGTCACACGCTCTCAGGATGACAACCGAATCTTATGTCGCAAATCTACCGGGCACGAGACGACGACTATCTCACCATGGCCAGGATGCGGACAGGAGCCTCGCCGGGTTTCTTGTTCTTTGCGGGGGCGACTATGACCAGCGAGCCAGTCGCAGGCAGCGAAGTGAAACGCGCGGTTCCTTCCACCACATAACTTCCGTGAAGAGCGAGCTGCCGCGCCAGGGTGCGGTCGGAGGTCAAGTTCACCTGCGTCTCGACGGCAAAGCCGATGGTGTAGCGAGCGTCGATGAGGAACTCAGCCGCGTCGCGCGCGATAGGAAACGGCGTTTTGGACAGAGCATCGGAGGCGGCGGCGCGGCGGATGGCGACGACGGCTCCTTGTGGAATCACGCCGTGCTGCGATTCCCACGCGGCGATATCGTCGAGAGAAATCTGCGGGCTGCCGCCGGCCGCTGCGGCCGCTGGGTTCAAATCCATAACCACCAGCGGAGCGACGAGGCGCTCCGGCGGAATCTGCCCGGCGGTCCAGGTTCCGGGAATAAGCGCAGCAGGAGCAATGATGCGGGTTCTGGATTCCACGGCCGTGGCCTGCGGCGCGATCGGGTTTTGCCCATCGGTCAGGTCCACCACGCGCGAATAGCGATCCTGCCCGGTGGAACCGGGACGCCGGTCAGCGAACAGCAGAATGGCGAGCACGAGCGCGTAAGCGATGATGAAACTGCGAATCCGCATTCCAATTCCTTGGCCGGAAGTCAGTAAGACGCAAGCCCTGCCTGTATTGTTGCCCGAAGGGGCACCAAGTTCAAACCACGGTTGGACATGACCCAGCGATCGGCTCCGAATGTTTGCTGGTGGAGAGCCGGGCGAGATGCCCGTCCCTCCATTACCACTACGAGGATTCGACTAGAAAACTTTGGTTTCCGGTGCAATATTTCGGGCAGGATGGGCCGCGGGTTAGAATACAGTTAACAACTCCAGCGGCTTTCGGGGCCCATTGCAATCGCCGATTTCGATTCAGGCTTGGGCGCCTGTGCCTGCTGGCAGGAACCGAGGATTGATGCAGTTCGGCTACCAGGAAAAAGTTTCCGCCATCCGGCTGACCGCCGTGCAGTACGCCGTGCTGTTTATTTTCCTGCTTCTGGCGTACGGGCTGTGGCGGCTGCAGGTGATGGAAAGCGGCAAGTACGCGCAATTGGCGGAGCAGAACCGGGTTCGCAATGTGCCGATTCTGGCGCCACGGGGCAAAATCCTGGACCGCGAAGGCCGGATCATCGTCGATAACTACCCCTCGTTTTCCGCGCTGCTGCTGCGCGATTCCACGCGCGATCTAAATGCGGACGCGGATGCCATCGCCAAGGGACTGCACTTGAACCCCGACGAATTGCGGCAGCGCATCAAGCGCTCATTGTGGATGCCGCAGTATCAGCCGATTTTTCTGAAGGAAGACATTACGCCTGACGAACTGGCGTTCATCGAGGCGCACAAGAACGAACTGCCGGAACTGGAAACGATCATGGCGCACCGGCGGCTGTATCCGCGCAACGGTTTCATGGCGCACCTGATCGGCTACGTGGGCGAAGTGACGGAGGACATGCTCAACCAGCCGCAGTTCGAACTCTATGCGCCGGGCGACGTGGTCGGGGTGAGTGGAGTGGAGAAGCAGTACAACAACATCCTGATGGGCAAGAACGGGTCGCGGCGCGCGATCGTGAACAGCCGCGGCCGGGAAGTCGGGCGGCTGGACGAAACGCCGGCGGAGCCGGGCAAGCAGCTCAAGCTGACGCTGGATCTGGATTTGCAGATCGCGGCGGAACAGGCGATCGAAGGGAAGAACGGCGCGATCGTGGCGATGGATCCACACACCGGTGAAATTCTGGCGATGGTGAGCCGGCCGACTTTCGATCCCAACGATTTCGCGGTGAAAATTTCACGGGACGAGTGGAACAAGCTGATCGACGATCCCGACAAGCCGCTGCTGAACAAGGCGATTCAGGCGCAACTCGCACCCGGCTCGACGTTCAAGGTGATCATGGCGACCGCCGGATGGCAGGAAGGGATTGCCCAGACTCTCCACGTGCACTGCAACGGGGGCGCCACGTTCTATGGCCGGCGCTTCGGATGCTGGGTGAAAACGGGCCACGGAGAGGTTGAGATCACGAAAGCGATCTACCAGTCCTGCGATGTTTTCTTTTACACGCTGGCGGAAAAACTCGGCATCGATCGCATCGCAAAATATGCGACCGCCCTTGGATTGGGGCAGAAGACGGGTATCGACCTGCCGAACGAAGTGAGCGGGGTGATGCCCTCGGAAGAATGGAAGATCCGCAATTTCAAGCAGAAATGGTTCGCCGGAGAAACGATTTCAGTGGGCATTGGCCAGGGCGCGGTGGCGATCACCCCGGTGCAACTGATGCGCGCAGTCGGCGCCATCTCGTCGGACGGCCGCATGGTGGTGCCGCACGTGATCAATCCCACGAATCTGCCACCGGGGTTCGTTGAGACCACGAACTATACCGAAGTAAAAAACATTCCGATTGACTCGACGGGATGGACCACCATCACCGATGCGATGGCAAATGTGGTGAACCCAGGAGGCACGGCTGGTCTGTCGCACTTGCCGGGCATCGATTTCGCCGGCAAAACTGGCAGTTCTCAAACCATCAGCAACGCGCTGAAGGCGAGGCTGGGCGCAGGCGGGAAAAAATTCAAAGACAATGGATGGTTTGTGGGCGTGGAGCCGAGAAGGAATCCGGACATTGTCGTTTGCACGTTGCTCGAAGAAGGGGAGCACGGTTACCTTGCCGCCAGAGCTACGGCGCAAGTGGTCAAAGCCTTCGTCGATAAGCAGCGGCGCCAGCCCACCAAGATGGCGGCGGGCTCGGGCAAGGTGGAAATCGGCAGTTTGTGGACCGATCCCGGCGGCGCTGACGAAGACGGCAAGAACACGAGTGGAGACCGTTTGCAGGGCGGCCGCTTCCTGATCGATGTTGCGCGCAAGAGGGCTCCGCTGGCGGTGGCCGCGCCGGGTATGCACTAACTGACAGCCGACAGCTAATAGCCTCTCGTGATACGTTAAATCTGAAAATGAAGAGCGTTGCCCATCAGGCTCTGGACGCGGCATCTGTGCGCGGAGTGACTTATGCGGACGCGCGCGTGGTCGCGATCCGCAACCGCTCGCTGACTAGCAAGAACGGTTACACGCCGCATTCTCCGCGTAACAATGACTATTCCCACTACGCCCGGCCCCATCACGCTCGCCTACCCCAAGTGGATTCCCGGTCAGCATTCTCCGGTGGGTCTTATTAACGATGTTGTTGGACTCAAATGCACCATCGGCGGAGCGGCCGTGCCTGGGCAGCGCGACGATGTCGATATGTACGCATTCCACCTTCAGGTGCCATTGGGAGTCAGCGAGATAGAAGCCGAGTTTTATCTGACCGGTACAAGCGATGAGAGCGGACACATCCTGGGAAACTCCTCAGCACAGTTGAATTATTTCCGGTTAGCTCGTCATCGGACCAGAGACGCTACTTTGGTTAGCGGACTTGGCAGTAAGCCTCCGCGACTACTCAGTCATCTGCTACACTCGTGCACGCGCAGAGCGTAGAACTTTCTTCGAGGAACACCAATGAATTTCAGCCGCCGTCAGGTGTTGCAGGGAATTACTGCGTTAGCCGCAGTTGCAGCAGCAGGGAAAACCTCCGCGTTCGCGGACGGGTCCATGAATTCCGGCCCGGCCGATTCACTGCACTGGCCCCGGCCGCTGGGCAGTCCGGTCACCGAGAGCTTGCGGCCGGTCATCGAGAACTCCCGCGACGTGCGCACCCATTACGAGAAGATCAAGGAGATCGCAGGCTGGATGGCCTACGAAGAACTGCCCATGCCGAATCTGGCGGTGCCTTATGGACTGGAGAAGACTCCCGACATCGCCATGGATTTCGTCATGGTGGGCAATACGATTGATACGGCGTTCACCGACTTCAAGACCCATGTGAAATTCCAGACCGACTACGCGGGCGCTCACCTGTCGGATTCCGAGGCCATGTTCGCCTGCCTGAAACGCGCGATGGATAGCGGTATTCCCATTCTGGATGGCAAGTTTCTGGCGAAGATCACGCGCCGTGACATGGAGAAGATTTTTGCCGGCAACATGGAAATCCCCATGCTGGAGGAGAAGATGGGGCTGTTCCGCGAGGCGGGCGAAGTGCTGGCGGCAAAATACGGAGGGCGTTATTACAACTTCATCCGGTCGTGTCCTCCGCGCCTCTATGACAACGGCAAGGGCCTGGTGGAGCGGCTGGCCCTGGAGTTCCCACGCTATAACGACGTGAGCCTGTACGACGGGCACGAAGTGAAATTCTACAAGCTGACGCAACTCGGCTACTGGCAGATCTATTCAGGGTTGGGGGCTGCGGGAGGCTTCAGGCTGGAAGACCCGCAGAAAATGACCGCGTTTGCCGACTACATTGTGCCGGTGGCGCTGCGGTTGATGGGCATCACCCGCTACTCGCCCGCGCTGGAGCAGGCGATCAATACCTACCAACTGATTCCGCGTGACAGCCGCCAGGAGATCGAAATTCGCGCTCATTGCCTGTATGCGACCGCGCTGCTGGCGGATGAGATCAACAAGCTGCGTCCGTCAGACGAGCAGGTGATCATTCCGCAAATTGACGCGCGCCTGTGGACGCACTACCACACCACGCCCTGGCCGCATCACCTGACCCGGACCATCATGTACTGACGCCGGCCAAGGGGGCCCAGGGATAACTTGCGAGTAGGACGTCATCTGGCAGTAATCCAATGGCAGTAATCCAACGAATGTGTGAGCATCCGCGCAGATTGCTTCCGGCATACCGACTTGTTCATTACTAATCCGGCCAACTTCCTCGAAGCCCGGTTCTGGATAACTTCCCGTTGGGCGACCATCCTTGCGGAACCAACTCTCGGGATTACGGAAACTTACCGGATCGGCGCCCAGTGAGGGCCCTTCCTCGACGGCGCGCTGGAAGGGAAGTGAGCGGTGAGATGTAATCTGTTGTGCCTAGCCGAGTGCTGGCTTTATCATCTCCGAGTGAGCAGGATCATGGTCTGTTGGTCGTTTTTGTGGTACACCACGGTTGAGTTCCATCGGACCGGGTAGCATTACTGTCCAATGCTATCCAGATGCGAAGGTGGAAAAATGGCTTGTCACCGACGGATTCTGCTTCGGGTTCGCTGGCCCCGCACGACGTTTGCGGCCGCATTGGCCTGTCATCTCATTTGCATATGGTTGCTGGCAGGCTCGGTTTACGGCCTCGATCCGAACAAACGCCTCACCCAGTACATGCATACTTCGTGGCGAATACAAGATGGCTCCGCGCCGTCAGGTATCGAAGCGATTGCGCAGACCTCGGATGGCTATCTTTGGTTTTCATCTGACTCCCAGGGCATGTACAGATTTGACGGTGTCCGGTTTCTTCCGTGGACTTTGGCCTCCAACGGTAAAACGATCAACAAGATTGTGAACGTCTATGGAGACCATGCTGGTGGGTTATGGGCACTTGGCGAGCGTGAGATCGCTCACTTGAAGGGTGGCGTCGTCACTTCCCACTTCAACTTGGATGGCCTGCAGCACTTTCACCAGGTCAGCGAGGACCCTGACGGCTCCTTGTGGGTCGTCCGAGGGCAGACCGCTGTCTCAGACGCGCCCCTTTGCCGTATCACCGACCGAGCCGTCAAGTGTTTCGGAAAATCTGATGGGGTCCCGATTTCCCCAGCCGATTCTCTATTGGCTGATGGAAAAGGAGGGTTTTGGCTCGGAGGGCAAACGGGGCTTGTCCACTGGCATGATGGCGTTTCGGAGATGTACCGGATCGAAGCCCTCAAATCCAATGCCGGACAGAACGGGATTGCAGGTCTGGCACATGGTTCCGATGGATCTCTCTGGGTCGGTATAGAAGCAGACGGACCAGGGCTGGGCCTTGGACAACTGAAGGGAGGCGCTGTGAAACCGTTTGTGACGCCCACCTTCGATGGGAGTAAGGTTGTCGTCAGCGCGATGATCTCCGACCGCGACGGCAATCTCTGGGTAGGTGCCGCCGGCAAGGGAATCTTTCGTATCCATGACAACGTTGTGGACCACTATCAGCAGACGGATGGGTTGTCCAGCGATTCCGTACTTGATCTTTTTGAAGACAGAGAAGGGATCGTGTGGGCTGTAACTACAAATGGGATCGACAGTTTCCGCGATCCGAGCGTCACAACTTTCTCGGCACGGCAAGGCTTGGGGGCAGACGGAGTGGCGGGTGTCATGGCGAGCAGAGATGGCACCATCTGGGTAGCAAACGCCGGATCGCTCGATCACATCGTCAACGGAGCCGTCCTTTCCATTCGTACGGGCAGCGGTCTTCCGGGTCATCAAGTCTCCTCCTTACTTGAAGATCGCGCCGGAAACCTGTGGGTGGGCGT
>Ga0326728_10019138_pt1 | contig 13335 bp, 10 predicted proteins | sample MB3enrmetagenome_FD_207602 | JGI IMG/M metagenome (GOLD analysis project Ga0326728, IMG submission 207602) | Lab enriched peat soil microbial communities from McLean, Ithaca, NY, United States - MB31MN | ecosystem: Environmental > Terrestrial > Soil > Wetlands > Peat | place: USA: New York... | reverse complement strand
ATGATTGCCGTGGACCGGCGCATCTGGCTCAAGCCCGGGCAGCTCGACGCGGACGAATTCCGGGAAATGGCCGATCACACGATTGTGGGCCACCGCATCGTCAGCGGGTTGGAATTCCCCTGGCCGAAAATGGCCGAGGTAGTACGCAGCCATCACGAACGTCCGGATGGCACCGGGTATCCCGATCAGTTGCGGCTGGAGCAAATTCCGCAAACGGCGCGGGTGGTGGCGGTGGCCGACTCGTTCGACGCCATGACCAACCAGCGGCCGTATCGCCCGCCCCTGCCGGTGGGGGAAGTGCTGAGCGAGATCGTGCGGCTCACCCCCCAAAGATACGATCCGGTCGCCGTGCACGGCTTACTGGTCCAAATCCGCCGCGACAGCGCAGGAATCAATAAGATGCCCTTTTTGGATGATCGCCTGGTTTGCAATATCGCCCCGGCCGATGTGGACCACCTGGCTTCCAGCCTGCAGCACCGGCTCACCGCCGGCCGCACCTATCACGCGTAGGGGGGGGTCTGGAATATTCACCACCTGGATTGTCATCCTGAACGGAGCGCCTGCCGTCTTCCTCCGACCCGCCTCTTTTGCGGGTCGGGGCGGACGCGGAGTGAAGGATGACACCCAAAGATGATGAATAATCCTATTTTTCTAGCAGCCCGCGTGCGATCTGGCAGTACAGTTCCACGGCCTGGAGCAGTTCCGCTTTATCGATATACTCCGCGTCGGTGTGCGCCACATGGATGGAGCCTGGACCAATGAGCAACGGTTCGCCCCAATGGGTGAGCCGTGGGATGTCGGTGGTAAAAGCGGCCACCATGGTGGGCAGCCCGGGTATGGTGCGCAAGGTGATGAACGGGATTTCTAGAACAAACTCGGCTTGCGCCAGGTCGAAAACCGCGTCTTCAATATCGCGGCGCAACTGAGCGGCGGGTCCCACCAGCCGGTATTGCAGTTGGGCGCTGGCGAAATCGGGGATGACGTTAGGCGCGCGTCCGCCTTCCAGGGTGCCGATGTTCAGCGTAGTGGGTCCGACCTCGGGGTTTACCGGCAGGGTCATGGCGCGAAGGCGCTGCAAAGTGTCGATCAGTTTGTCGATAGCCGATTCGCCCAGCTCGGGGTAAGCCGAGTGCGCCATGCGTCCGCTGGCGGTCAACTGCACCCGCAGCGAACCTTTGGAGGCGATGCCCAGCCGGTTCTCCGTTGGTTCCCCGTTGATCAGAAACCGCGGCCGGGGAGAGTGCTGGTTGGCGGTCCACGCGCCCAGGCTGTCGCGTTCCTCTCCCACCACGTAGAGCAGGCCAACCGCCAGCCCCTGTTCGCGCAGCCGCAGCGCTGCCGCAATCTGCGCCGCCATGATTCCCTTGGCGTCGCAGGAGCCGCGGCCGTAGATGCGGCAGTCGTCTTCCCGCGAAGGGAAGAAGGGCGGCACCGTGTCCATATGGGTGGAAAACACGATCTCCGGCTGGGGCGCCGAAGCGGCATACACGTTAAACCGCTCGCGGCCGGCGGCTTCGATATCCGGAGGAAACGGGACTGGCATCTTTTGGCTGGCCAAGCCCAGGGCCGCCAGTTCGTGCAGCAGGAATTCACCGACAGCGGCTTCATTGCCGGTAATCGATTCAATGTCTACCAGGCGGCGGGTCAGCGCGATCGGATCCATGCCACAGAGCATAGCAGAAGGCTACAATCAACGAATCATTGGCAATTTGCAATGTGTAACTTGCAAAGTGGATGACATACAGGTTCTTACTTTGCAAATTACAAATTACCAATTACAAATCAACTGACGATCTATGAAAGACCGAATACACGACGCGAGGCCGCAAGTACTTTCATTTTTTCTCCACGGCCCCGCCGGACGTCTGGAGGCCTTGCTGAACACCGGCAGCCGCCAGCCGGCGCACGCCGCGGTGGTCTGCCATCCGCACCCGTTGTATGGCGGCACCATGCACAATAAAGTCGTGTTTCACGTCATGAAGGCCCTTAACGGGTTCGGGTTTCCGGTGCTGCGCTTTAATTTTCGCGGCGCCGGCCTCAGCCAGGGCGAGCATGACCTTGGCCGGGGAGAGGTACAGGACGTGCAAGCCGCCCTGGACTGGCTGGATGCGGAGTTCCGCGTGCCCCTGATATTTGCCGGTTTCTCCTTCGGCGCCGCCACCGGCTTGAAGGCCGCTTGCCCCGATCCGCGGGTAGTCGCGGCCATCTCGGTGGGAACGCCGATTCAGATTGAGGACCGCGCTTATGGTTACGAATTTCTGCAGGCCTGTAGCAAGCCTAAGCTGTTGGTGAGCGGCACCCGCGATGTTTTCGCCCCCCGCGCCGCCTTGGAAAGTCTGGCAGCCGGGCTGGCGGAGCCCAAGCAATTAGTCCTGATCGATGGCGCCGACCACTTCTTTGACGCGCACCTGAATGAGCTGAAGCAGGTCATTGCCGGCTGGGTGGGCACGGCGCTGGCGCTTCCAAACCCTTAGAACTGGTTTCAAAAATGGTGTCATCCTGAGAAGCGGCCCGGTTTTGGCCGCTTCGAAGAGCCTGCCCCGAGCGAAGCCGAGGGGACCTGCTTCAGCCCCGCGCCATTTTTGAAACCAGTTCTAGACCTTCAGCGTTGTCATTCCGAGCGCAGCACTTTGAGAATTGTCATTCCGAGCGCAGAGAGGAATCTGCAGTTCGGCCCTGTCTGCGGACCAAAGAAACCGCAGATCCCACTTCGTTTTGATGACAACGCTTTTCCTGCAAATCCCAATTCCCAAATCCGAAATCCCAAATTCTTCCCTCGCGCCCTATGCGGTCCCCAAATCCGAAATCCCAAATTCGTCCTCCGCGTCCTTTGCGTACTCTGCGGTGAAAAGGTTTTTCGGGCCAGCTCCAAATCTGCCATAATTCAGCTCATGTCCAACGCCAATGCTCCTGCTCAGACCTTCGACGCGCGCGACGGGTTGCGCCGGGTCTTCCGGCACGCCCTGGATGAGTGTTCGATTGCCACCGCCTTCGATCGCCAGGTGCAGTACGAACGCGAGGTGCTGCGCATCGCGGACGATTTGTACCACCTGCCCGATTACGACCGTGTCGTCTCCATTGGCATCGGGAAAGCCGCCCACACCCTGGCGGCGGCTTTGGGGGCGAAGCTGGGAAGTATGGTCAGCGGGGTGGTGGCCACCGTGATTGACCCGCCCAACAAGCTGCCGGGCTTTGAATATTACTGCGGCGGGCATCCGCTGCCCGATGCCGGCTCGCTGCGCGCCGCCGACGCCATTCTGCGCGCCATGGAGAGCGTTACCGAAAAGTCGCTGGTCATCTTCCTGATCAGCGGCGGCGGTTCCGCCGTGGTGGAAAAGCCCATGGGGGCGATGTCGCTGCCGGAATTGATCGCGACCTACCACGCCCTGGTGCACTCCAGCGCGCCCATCGCCCAAATCAACACCATTCGCAAACACCTGTCGGCCATCAAGGGTGGCCGGCTGGCGCTGGCCGCCAAGCGGGCCCGGCAGGTTTCCCTATTTGTCTCCGATGTGCCCGAAAACAAGCTGGACGCGTTGGCTTCCGGTCCGACTTTGCCCGACTCCACCACGGTGGACGACTGTTACGCGATTGCCGCGCAACACGAACTGCTGCCGCACTTCCCGCCTTCGGTGCGCGCCCTGTTCGCCGAACGGAGACTGCAAGAGACCCCCAAAGCCGGCGATCCCGTATTCGCCGCGGCCCGCTGGTCGGTCTTGCTCTCCAACGGCAGCGCGCTCAAGGCCGCCAAGGAACGGGTCACGGCCGAAGGGTTCACGGTTGAGATCGACAATAGTTGCGACGACTGGGACTACGCCCGGGCGGCCGATTACCTGCTGGACAAGCTCGCCAAACTGCGCCAGAAGGTGCCCCGCGCCTGCGTGGTTTCCGGCGGCGAGGTCACGGTGAAAGTGACCGATGGGGGCCGGGGCGGACGCAATCAGCATTTTGCTTTGTACTGCGCCGCTAAGATTGCCGGCCGGAACCTGGCGGTGCTGAGCGCCGGCACCGACGGCATCGACGGCGATAGTCCCGCCGCCGGCGCGGTCGTCGATGGCGGCACCATGGCGCGCGCCCAGAAGCTTAACCTAGATCCCCAGCGGGCGCTGGCGAAGTTTGATTCTTTCCCCTTGTTCGAAGCCTTAGGGGACGCCATCATGACCGGCCCCACCGGAAACAACGTCCGCGACCTGCGCGTGCTGCTTTCCTGGTAGATGCAGCCAGTGGCCAGTGGTCAGTGGTCAGTAACTACCGTTTCTGAACGGCGGAGCAACACCCAACGCAGAAGCGCAGAAGCGCAGAAGAGGGAAGAGAACACCAGAGGGAATTCCGAAGTCAGAAGTCAGGAGTCAGAAGGCAGAAGATAACACCCAACGCAGAGGCGCAGAGTCGCAGAGCACAGCAGGAGAACACCCAACCCAGAAGCGCAGAATCACCCGCGAGGCGGGAAGAGCCAAGAGCCGAAGACCGAGAGCCGAGAGCTGCCTTAGAGAGCACCCAACGCAGAAGCGCAGAACCGCAGAACAGGGAAGAGAACACCTACCACAGAGACACAGAGGACACAGAGGAAGTCGGGAACCGCGAAGCAGCACCCAACGCAGAAGAGAACGTAAGGAACCAAGAACCAAAGAAGCAAAGCCGGCGCGGGCATAATTTTTCAAAATTTTCATCGCCGGAGGCGGGATGTGGCGGGAGGTGGCGGGATGTCGCGGGATGGCTCAGTTCGCGTCACATGACCGGTCTTCCTCCTTCTCCTTCTCCTTGCTCCTTCTCGTTCTCTTTCGCCATAGGGATCGGCGACTGCTCGGGGAGCATCTCGTTGCTGGTAGCTGCTTCCGGGTTCCGGCCGGCGGCGCGGCGTGGCCGCAGCTCCAGTTTCTGCGTGGACAGGTCCAGCCTTTTCCTTTCAAGCTCCAGCCGGGAGCGGCCGATCTGGGAGCGGTCGAAGGTCACCAGCAGGCGGCTGAGCTGGTACAGGGCTTTCATGACCTCATCCTTGCCGGCGCCGTCCACCATGAGCCCGAATACGGCTTCGCCCAGGGCATTTTTCACCGCGTCGTCCAGGCCGCTGAAGCCGTGCGCGGCCAGCTGTTCGGCGATGGCATGCGCGGCGAGGGATTGTTTTTGCTGCTCGTGCCGCACCTGTTCGACCCGCAAGTCATGCCAGCGCTGCAGACTGCTGTGGGGGAGACGGCGGTGAGGGAAACAGGCGAGCGCTTCCGGTCCGGCCTGCTCCCATTCCGGCCATTGCGGCGAGCTCTGCTCGATCTCCGCCCAACTGCGGCCGGCGGCGCGCTCGGCGCGGATGCGATCCAGCATGGCCAGCGGCAGGCAATCGAGCTGTAGAGGACGCCGGAACTTGCGCCGCTCGCCGGTCTTGGGATGGCGGGTTGCGGGACCCGCAGCAATGGCTGCCATAATCTCACCTCCGAAATCAGCATTCAGCATTCAGCACTCAGCACTCGGCAATCAGCCAAGACAAAAACCGTGCAGCAACCAATATCAGGCTACCGTACCCCGGGTGGCGCGCGTGGACGGTTTGGACGGTTTGGACGGATATATTTTTCGACCCTGGCCGCAAGCGACAAGCCGCAAGCAACAAGCTAGAAGACGCAGTATTCAGCATTCAGTATTCAGCACTTAGCAATCAGGCAAGGCAAAAACCTTGCAGCAACCAATATCAGGCTACTGTGCCCCGGGTGGTGGGCGTCGCCAGTTTCGACAGTTTGGTCGGATTTATTTTTGGAGACAGAAGAAGACAACACCCAACGCAGAGACGCAGAATCGCAGAAAACACCTACCACAGAGACACAGAGGACACAGAGGGAATCAGGAACGGCGGAGCAACACCGAACACAGAAACAGAGAAACGCAGAACAGGCAAGAGAACACCTACCACAGAGACGCGGAGGCCCAGCGGGCGCAGGCGAAGTTTGGCTCATTTGACCACTGGCCACTGGTCGGTAGTAGCGGTTTCCTGTTTTGCCGAGAGCCGAAGACCGAGAGCCGAGAGCTGCCTTAGACAACACCCAACACAGAAACGCAGAGACGCAGAACAGGGCAAGACAACACCCAACGCAGAGACGCAGAGACGCAGAGGACGGAGGACTTGTTACTTGAGACTTGTTACTTGTTGCTGCATCCCGAGAGCCAAAGACCGAGAGCCGAGAGCTGCCTTTCTGGTACAGCCGGCCTTTCCCTTCGGGTCGCGGTGGGAACCTTAGGGCACGGTCCCCGAAACCCCGTGGGTTTTGAACCCGCCACGAAGGCCTGCTGCGCAAACCTCGCTGCCGAACTCACACGTTCCTGTCCCCAGTTTCCTCTGCGCCGCTAAGATTGCCGGCCGGAACCTGGCAGTGCTGAGCGCCGGCACCGACGGCATCGACGGCGATAGTCCCGCCGCCGGCGCGGTCGTCGATGGCGGCACCATGGCGCGCGCCCAGAAGCTTAACCTCGATCCCCAGCGGGCGCTGGCGAAGTTTGACTCTTTCCCCTTGTTCGAAGCTTTAGGGGATACCATCATGACCGGCCCCACCGGAAACAATGTGCGCGATCTGCGCGTGCTCCTGGCGTGGTAGACAGAAGCAGTGGCCAGAAGCAGGTCAGTGGTCACTGGTCCGGTAGTAGTGGTTTCCTGACTGGCCACTGACCACTGGTCACTGGCCGCTCCTCCGCGCGCCGCCTCGGCTTGCAGTGATATTGCTTACCTTTGGCCCCAGCATATTCTGGGCCTGTTCGTACCCTGGCTGGTGCGGAAAGGAGGGGTAAACTTCCGCCAGACTGGGGCCAACGCTCCGCTGCCAGCTAGGAGCGCGTCGTCCCAGTCCGAAAAGCGGCGGCCGCCCCGAAAAGCCAGTTGCGGATACCAGACAGGAAAGACTGATTTTCCAACTAATAGGCATGCAACGCGCTGCGTTTTTTCCCAGAAGAGGAAGAAAATTTCCCGTCTGTCCTCAGTTTCCTCAGAAAACCCTAGGGGTTTTCAGGAAAATCTGGTACAAAGTCGCCGCGCCCTAAGCCGTGTCTATTGAGAAGTACTACGCGATTGGAGTTGTGCGATGAATAAGCAGATATTCAATCCTACATATTGGGTGTATATCCTCGTTCACGGCATCCTGATTTTGGTTGGATACTGCGTCGTACTGGCAGGAGGACCGATAAAGACAGGCATCGGATCATCACTCGTCGCCGCTGGTGTAACCGGCTGGGTCGTTTTTGTTTATGTGTTTCTTTCCAAAAGAATATCGAAGCGGGTCCAGATCGTTACTGATTTTGGATTGACCGACGCATTTGCCGTTCGTTCTGTTCGGATCAAGGCTGAGTATGACCGCCGACTTCAACGAGCACACGAAGCCATTGACGTCATGGGGTTCGGGATGAAGACGCTTCGCGAGGACTACCGCGACGAATTTGCGCGCTGGCGAGAACGCGCAAACGTCCGCATCCTTCTTTTGCATCCCCTGTATCCGGATGCCGCACATTCCTATGCGCGCCAGCGAGACACCGAGGAGCGCGACACTGTTGGGAGCATCGCTGCCAATGTGAACAGGTTCTTGGAGGAAATCGGACCTCTTGTCGCGTCCTCAGGCACTCATCGTTTCGATATTCGACTATATCGTTGCCTGCCCTCCGTGAACGTATTTCGTGTGGACGACGAGATGTTCTGGGGACCGTACTTGGTCGGCGGCCAGAGCCGGAACAATCCCACATTCATTGTTGAAAGAGGTGGCAAGTTGTTCGGAATCTTGACGGCACATTTTGACGCAATCTGGAACGACCCGGAGCTTTCGGTTTCCATCACGGACTACTTGGCGCAAACCCAAACGGTACAGTAAGTATGACCATCATTCGCTCGTACCCGCGCTTACACGTTTCCCTTTTCGATCTCGCAGGTGCTACGGGCCGAAAGCACGGCGGCGCGGGCTTCGCGATTGATGGTCTGCCAATTCAGATTGCCGTTTCGGTCGGCAACAAACTGCAGGTCACCGTCGAGGCTAACGATGGGACTGTAGTCCAAGAAATCGAAGCTGCCGTATCGCGCATGAGCGCACTTGCAAAGCGAAGGCTGACACCATCGATTCGCGTTTCCGGTTCACCGTACCGTCACTTAGGCCTCGGCTCCAAGACGGCCCTGCTGTTGGGGGTGCTGCAAGCTGTGAACGATAGCTTTGGACTGCGTCTGCCCCCGGCTGAGATTCAGATCTTGAGTGGGCGTGGCGGTACTTCAGGTATCGGCATCAATTCCTTTTTCTCCGGGGGGTTCATTATCGATGGCGGACATCCCCAGGATGGCAGCAATGTGTTCGGACCATCATCTCGCCAAGCGGGATTTCCGATCCCGCAGATAATGTTCAGAAGCCCGATTCCCCGAGATTGGCGTTTCCATCTCTGCGATGTATCGGACGGATTACGACGCTTCGGCGCTGACGAAGCCGAGTTCTTCCGCGCTAACACGCCAGTTCCATCTACCGACGTATTAAAGTTGATTGCCGTTGCTTATCACACGCTCGCGCCCGCAGTTAGGGACGGCGATCTCCTTCTTCTCAGGGCGGGAATTTCACGCGTCTCGGAGTTAGGTTTCAAGAAACGAGAAATTGGCACCCAGAGCGAATCCGTCCGTACGCTAATGGTGGCCCTTCAAGCCTTTCCGGCTTGTGCAGTCGGTATGAGCAGCATGGGGCCGCTTGTCTATGCCGTCGCCGCATCCGGCGATACAGCGTTTGTGGAGTACCTCGAAAGCATGGAAAGCAGCATACAATTTAACTACTTAGGCGCCTTTCCTGGACGCAACAGTGGGTTCGGAGTAGTAAGTGAGTAATATCCCGAGAAGACCGACGCCACGGGCAATCTTTCACACGAAAGATAGGCAAGTGCAGGTCTTTTTTTATACGTCGAACATTCAAAAATATCTACAGGCCCGGCTAGTATTCGACAGTGCGGGCCTAATTCTTCAACATTTTAAGAGCAGCACAGAACCATACTTCGAGGATTACACCGGCACTAAACGACAACTATTGGCACGTGCCATAAACGAACTTCGGGATACCGTCAGTTCGGGGTCGTTGTTTTTCGTCGAAGATACTTCATTGCGTATCGAAGTTCTAAGCCAGACAGGGGTGGACTATCCCGGAGTCGCAGTGAAGGAATGGTTCACCGAAACTAGATTTGACCAGCTTGATTCTCTTCTGCAAAGTCAAGGGAATGACCGCAGGGCGACGATAAAGTCAGACATTGCATTGCATGTACCCGGCTTAGGACATCCGGTGTTCTTTGAGGGCAGCGTGTCGGGGCGTGTAGCAGATTCTCCGCCTGAATTCGCCGAGAATCCGAAATATCCGTGGCTGACTCCCAAAACCTTTAACGGCTGGTTTATACCGAACGGTGTCGAAAAGCGCCTTGGCGAAATGTCAATCGAGGAGGCTTGGGGATACGATTTCCGCATCCGCGCCTTGGAGTCGTTACTGAGCCGCCTGGAAGAGTACACGGGCGTTCTTAACCTATATCCCCAGGCCTACACTCGTCGGCAACACTTTGATCTGTCAACCCAGATGCCACTTTTTGCGGGTTTGATTCTGGTCATCGTCGGACCTTCGTGCGCCGGAAAGACGACCTTTGGCGAGTACGCACAAGAGAAACACGATGCGATGCACATAGAAGCGAGCGCCGTACTCAGGATGCTGCGCCGGGACGAGCCTGACGACGCGTCCGATGCATTCACATTTGCCCGAGAGTTTCTGAGCCGAAATGGCCCCGACATAATCGCGCGAAAGATCGTGCAAATCTACTCCAGCAAATTTGACAAAAATGTCGTAGTTACCGGATTCCGAACAATTGAGGAGATCGAATTTGTGAAGGACAGTTTGCCTCAGGCACGTGTCGTTTACATCGATGCTTCGGAGCGAACACGGTTTGAACGCCACATAGCACGCGGCAGAACTCCGGACTGCGTCACCTTGGAAGATTTCCGACGATCAGACGAACAACAAGCCTCTTTCGGGCTTCTGCGTGTGGCGGAGCATATTGCCGACACACGAATTGTCAATGAGGGCAGTATGGAGGATTTCAAGCGTCAAATTGACGCCCTGATGACGGGATCGCAGTTGGATGCGGTGGGCGGAGTCAGTGTAGCTGCTGGGCTGGCGGAAGCAGCGGAAAAGACGCAGTTATTCCGGTCCTTGCGCGTTCTCGACCAGGGCGGAAGGCCGATGACTTGCGACGAAATCGAAGAGATAACAGCGCGCACGGGAACGAGAATCCGGCACAACAATGTGAATAAGGTCTTGAAGCGTGTACCTGAACTAGCTCGCCGAATTGAAACTGAGGGGGTGAGAGTTCGGTACGAGATCCAAAATGCTGGGCGTGCGTACCTGAGGTATATGCTCAGAACGGAACAGAACAGACAGAGGTGAACACCAAAGAGCGTCGTACGCCGTTAGAGCCGCTTCTGAAATGGCCGGGCTGATCTGATCAACTGTTACGAGCAGATTAGGACCGCCCTGGAGGCGGTTGATCTGGCAATTGCGCAAGCTAGAAGAGAAACGTGGGGGACTGCTGACGTGGTGTTCTTTCCGCACACTTCAGGCTCTTCTCGGTGGCTCAATACCTCCGAAAAGAAACGGCTATTTGAAAAAGCCAAGACCCTCCTCCAGAATGTGTTGTTCCACCGTCAATTGGTAACGTAGTATGCCCTGCAAACACTGCGCCTGTTCCCTTAGTCCAGCAATCTGGCACAACAGCAACAGCGGCGTAGCATTTGACTTTTGTTCTCGACCAAGAACCTTGCCGACCTCGGAAGCGCCCCTTTGATAGCCGCGGATGCCTACAATCCAGCGAACAGTTGCAAGACCTTAGCTGATGGATAGCTCGACATAGACGCGACGCCATTAGCTAACTCCACTGGAAATAATGCCCCTTCAAACCTATGACTAGTCAGAGAAGGAACAGTTGCGAAAATGCGGTCAATTCCGACCAGATCTGCAGCGTGCGGAAAGTTCCCAGCAGCGTTGTAAGAGCCGGTGGGAATATTCAAGACCATGCAAGTCCCCGGTTCTAGCTTGACATACACCTTTTCTCCCCAGTTCGTGCGTATGCCGTAAGGGTTTGCAAGGTTTGGCGACCGATACACCTCCCGTCGCACGTAGTCATGACTTAAAACTGAGCAAGTAGGATTCTCACCTCTCGCGTGAGGTGGAGCGAATCTGGCAATCGAAGCAAGGTGATCAGCAAATGTACCACTTTTTTCCTGGCCGATAATATGGACGGGACGTTTCTGGCTTTTGGAAAACTCGAGAAAACTTCTGATCGCTGGCACTAGTTTGGAATATTGACTTCTTAACGTCAGAGGACCATCCTTGATAAATAACGAATTGGTAACAAGTTGCTGGTCCGTTGAATGCCAGTAGAATCGGACGGCCGTAAACAGCATCAAGGTTTCCATTATTAGCATATATGCAGAGCTCACGCTTTCAGGCGCGCTTTCCTCTGTCATATCAAGATGAAACCCAATCATATCCGTCAGAAATACAGCCTTCTTGCAATGCGGACAAATGCCTTCATCAGACTCAGCCGGTAGTCCTGTGATCTCCTTGCTGCAGTGGGGACAATCGAATGCGGGCGACGATGTACTCTTTCCAGCCCATTTTTTATAAGCAAGCCATTTCAGTGTCTCATAATACGCTCCCCCCTGGTCGACTTTCATCGAATCGCTGACAATATGCCGGACCGCATCATAATTATTTCCAAGCTTAGACTTAATATTCTTTAGGGGAAACACCGTGGCATGGTACAAAGCGCTGTCAGATAGCACGTCCTGTAATAAGAGCGGATGCGGGTTTTCTCTGTCAATTTTGTCGAGCTTTGCCTTATCCACTCGTATAAGAGCGGTTTTAACAAAAGATACTTCTTTCTGGGGGTAGTCGTTAGAGGATACAGTTACGAACGACCCATCAACCGCAAACACTCTGGGTAATACCGCGAATGCGCCAGGATCAAAAGTGGACCAGAGCGTATTGCTCGTATCCTTAGGCTCGGAGGCCGTAAACTCAAATTCTCCGATAAGTTCTTGGACCCATTCGCTCTGAATTACTCTGAGGTGACCCAGTTTCGATGCTGACTCACCAGGCAGGTTAGTTCCCTTGTCGTATGGCATCGTGGTGTTCTCACGCCTGTGCGGATTTTGCCTGTTTTGTCGGCGCTTCGGCTTCGAAACGCCTCGCCTGTACCGGGATGATAAATCGATGCGACATCGTAAGCATTCGCATGTACCCCGGGGTCTTGGCACGAAGAATATCTTCTTCGGCGCCGGCAAATGCAACTTGAACACGTGATAGTGCTTTTACCTCGTCCTGGGAGGATAAATGTGCGACAAAGAAGTTCTCCGTCTGTGCGAGTAGATCCCGGTTAATCGTTGATGGCGATTGCGTCGAGTAAACCATCCCAATATGGAACTTGGCACCTTCCTTAGCGAATCGTGCATAGACGCCAGTGAGGTCCTTACTATCTGGCGGGAAGAGGTTATGAGCCTCTTCGAAGTAGAGCTGAACGAACCGTGTTCCCAGTGAATTGGTGACGAATTTGTTTTCTTGATGACCGAATACAGCCCGGGAAAGCATATCCGAGAAATAACGACGAATCTCATCGGTCGCATTGCCTAGGTCTAGAATGACTGTTTTCCCTTGGTCCAGCAGAGACAAAATGTCTGCAATAAAATCGCCGGCCGATGGGGAATGATACTGTTTGTACGGGCTGAGAACCGTCGGCCCGGCACCGGAGGCAGGCGCCAAGAAGTCAAGTAAGTGTCCATCTTCGGGGTCGAACATGGGTTTACCCGATGAGGAGGTTAGAGCTGGATTGTTGGGGTCCTCTCGGCGGAATTGTGCAATCACTTCTAAGTCAGAAATTAGTTTATCCAAGGACGTTGGAGGGGCAGGAGGACCTGTCCCAACAATAGCCTGATAGGCAGCCGCGCGCAAAGTCTGATTGAAGTGGGGATCAAAATGTTTAGCATTAAGCGACACTAGCCCCTTACCTCTTAAACGCTTTTCGTCTGCAGTAAATCCTGCCTTCGCCAGAATAGCCCAGTACATTTGTATCTTGCGGATCGGCCGTGTTTTTTCACCGTCTGGAAAATCCGCGATTGACTCAATCGAAGGCAAGGCGACGCTGGCGAAACTGCGGATATAGATCGACGTTTTGTTGTCCTGGTGCAAGTGTCCTGCCTCAGCTGGAACTGAAGAGAGCGTTCATCCGTTAAGATAGCGGAGAACGCATGAAGAAAGATCGCAAACACTACACGGCAGAAGAGAAGGTCAGCATTCTGAGGCGGCACTTTCTGGA
>Ga0326728_10019135_pt1 | contig 13336 bp, 10 predicted proteins | sample MB3enrmetagenome_FD_207602 | JGI IMG/M metagenome (GOLD analysis project Ga0326728, IMG submission 207602) | Lab enriched peat soil microbial communities from McLean, Ithaca, NY, United States - MB31MN | ecosystem: Environmental > Terrestrial > Soil > Wetlands > Peat | place: USA: New York... | reverse complement strand
TCGCCGATACGGACCGGTCCCTCATCCCCAAAACGACTCAGGAGCTTTTGCAGACTCTGACCGGAGGGTCCGAGTTCCGGGGCTCCATCCAGAGCAAACTCTGCAGCGTTCAAGCGCCGTACAGAGCATGACACGTATCCGTCTTGTGGCGGGGTTGCCCCTCCTTCCTCTAACACAGGTTTTGTGTCTTGCTGCACGGTCGAAACAAAGTGTTTGGAGGTGAGTCAATCTCGCACCACTGGAAGGGATTCGGGACCACACCCCGCCATTCGGAACAGGCTTTCTCCCCTTGTTTGTCTGCGGCCATCACCACTCGTAGTTACATCAGCGACTGGCGACCTCGTGAACCTTCCTGAGCTACGTATCGCGTCTCTGCTTTGTGTCTCTCCGCTTCACGTCGCGGTCCTGATCTGTAGTGTAACGATCTCGAAGGGGCGCAAGGTCAGGCGCAGGGCGCCGCCTGACAGCCGTCGCGCCTGGAGTCGCACCGGGCGCTCGAGGAAGTTCACGGCGCGGATCCGGCCGCCAGAGGGGAACTCAAGCCTGCAGGTCTGCGGCCGCGACGAGGCGTTGTAGCAGCGCACCAGAAAGGCGCCGCGACGCCGCGAGGGTGTCACGGCGCTCACCACCACGTCGGCGTTGTCACAACGGAGCAAGGCGGCGTTCGCCGCCAGCGGGCCCGGATGCGCGTCGGCAATGGCGGCCAGCGGCGGGAACGCAAACTGGTGTGCCTGCTGGACGATGCCCGCCGACTCCCAGTCGCCACCGTAGCTCGTGAGCGCGTACTCAAAACGATGCGCTCCGAGCGACTGCGCCTCCGGCGTTTCGAGTCCTGGCCCCGCATGGCCGTGCCGCCAGCGCAGGTCGCCACGCGAGAGCCAGCCAACGGCACGGATGAGGGTAAGCGCGATCTCGGTGCCGCCATCGATCGGGCGCACCTCAACTTCCTGGATGCCGCGGTTGAACAGCGCTACACCGCGCTGAGCGTCCTGGATGCAGCTGAACGTCTTCTGGGGCACCGTCCCGATGGGCCGCTCGACCTCGTTATCGGCCTCCAGTTCAAGCGACCGCTCGACCGTTCCGAACGCCTGCTCCATGAACGCCGAATGTACGGCCAGCGGCGTCTGAAGATGCACTCGCAGGCGGTGATCGGCGGCGGCGTTGTCGATCTCGGTTTCGAAGTCGACGCGTTTGATGCCGGCGTAGAGTTGGACGCGCGTGGCGATCGGCACCGGCACCAACTCGTGCGAACGCGTCTCGCGATCGGCCTCGAGCTTGCGCGGCAGCGCGTAAGTCTGCTCGATCGTCAGCGTCACCACCACTGGATTGCCGGCATCGACCGTGATCCTCGGCGGCGACGCGGGCGCACTCACCACCTGTGCCGTCTGCAACGGATCGAAGTTGTATTCGTCGCCGCGGTCACCCTCGTCGACAAACCAGTTGCAGCGCGGCAGCACGACATTGCTCTCTTTGTCCGTGATCTGTACCGAGCCATCTTGCTGCGCCGCAACGCGGAAGTACCGATTCTCGATGCTGCCCTGGCCGGCCAGCAACTCGGCGCTTCCCCTCCTTGCCAAGGAGGGGTCTTTGAGATCCGCGTCAGCCCTGCGCCGCAACGCCAATACTGTGAACCCGTGTCTGCTGAGTTGCGGCGCAACGACGGTCACGCGTGCCGGCGTCCCCGTCTGCGCGCGGGCGGCCACTGTGCGGATGGTGGGATCGTCGAGCCGGGTGAGCCACTCCGCCCGTAGCCAGGGGACATCGAGCCGGCCGCGCAGCACTCGGTCCATCGTCAGCACGACCGACAGCCGGTCGCGGTCGCGCTGAAAGGCAACATCGTTGATGACGTACCCGAGCAACTCGCGCCCCTGGATCGCAACGACGTGCTGACGGATCTCTTGCGGCGGCAACTCGGCGGCGAACAACACCTCGCCGGCTTCGGCTTCGACGTGGATCGGGATCTCGCGGCCTTCGGCATCTTCGAGCACACAGGGCCCCGCCCCATCGACATAGATCTCGGCCTTCACCACGCCCGGTCCGGCTGCGTTCGGGTTGTAGACCACGAGCGCCGAATCGGGCGCTGCAAGTGAAGTATCGAGCCGCTGCATGAGCAGCGCCCACGCCCGCCACGTGACTTGCTCGTTCACCAACTCGACCTGATCGAAGCGGTGCTCCATGTCGCGGTGCACCTGATCGACGGAACACCCAGCGATACTGTCGTGTGGGTGGTTCTGCAGCGCCACTTTCCATGCCCAGTCGGTGAAGTCCGACAGCCGGCCATCGGATGCACCGGCGCCCAGGTCGGCCCAGGTGGCGAGCGGCTCGGCGTACTGCTCCAGGCGGCTCACGTTCTCGAAATCCCGCTGTTTCTGGCGCACGCGGCTCGAGGTGACACCGGGCAGCAAATGGGCCCGTAACGGACTCCGCAGCTCGCCGCGATGCACCGGCAGCTCACCGTGCTCGCCCCGCACGCGGGCGATGAAGCGGGCCAGCGGCGCGATCTCGGCAGTCAAGCCCGTAACCCCATCCAGCGCGGCCGCCAGAACCTCCGGCAAAGTGCCCTGGGCTTCCTGGTGATCCGTCCCGTTCATCACCAGCAGTGATGGCACGGCGCGGTAGGGCGCCTGCTCGGCGACGATGGCCGCGAGGCGCTCGCGCATCTCGCCGGCGTCCTCCGGCAGGCTGCGGCCGTTGGAGTAGCCCGACTGCGGTAGATACACGGTGAGCACGTTGCTGCCGTCGAGCGCCTCCCAGGTGAACAACGTGCGCGTAATGTCCGGCCCAACGCCGCGCCACACCACAGCGCAATCGACCCCGAAGCCGGCCAGGATCTGCGGCATCTGCGCAGTGTGCCCGAATTGATCCGGCAGGTAACCGAATTTCAACGGCGTACCGAATTGCGCGGCGACGCGGTGGCCGATCTGCAAGTTGCGGATGAGCGACTCGCCGCTGACCAGGAATTCATCCGGCAAGACATACCATGGCCCGACGGCAATGCGCCCCGCACTGATCAAACGGCGCAAGCGGGCACGGTTGTGCGGCCGAATTTCGAGGTAGTCCTCCAGCACGATCGTCTGGCCGTCGAGATGAAAATGGCTGAAGGCCGGTGTGCTCTCCAGCGTATCGAGCAGCCGATCCATGAGACGCACCAGGCGACCGCGAAAATGCTGAAACGGCTGGTACCACTCCCGGTCCCAATGTGTGTGGGGGACGACCACCAGGTGCACCGGCTCGGAAAGCTTGATTTCCGTCTGCAGGTCGGCAGGCATCGCCTCTTCCTGACGGCGCTTGGTGTGCCAAACTTGCTGCATTGGAGTCAAGTCCCGTCCACAGCCACTCGCGCCGCCACGCGCCATGAACCCCCGAGCTGCAAGTGCAAGTTCGCCTCTCGCAGCGCTGACCGCTACCTGCGGTGTGGAACCGCGATCGCGGAAATGAAAAACCCTACCCGACTCCAGTACACCCATTATCACTGCACCAAGAAACGGGACCCAGGGTGCCGACAGCGCAGCGTCCGTGCCGACGCCCTGGAGGAGCAAGTTGCGGCTCATCTGGGCCGGCTGTCGGATTTCACCGACTGGGCATGGAAAGTGGCGCTGCAGAACCACCCACACGACAGTATCGCCGGGTGTTCCGTCGATCAGGCGCACCTCGACATTTCCCCCCTCCGTCATGCGCGCACGGTAACGAGACGTCGGCATGCGGCTGGCGCGCTGTGTGCACAGCCCCTTTGCGTATGGCAAGCGGTTCAAAGCACCACTACCAAAGCTGCGCGGCGGCCGCAGAAATCAACGCGCCGGCCCGGCCCATTACTCCGGACGCCAAAACCTGGTCCGCCGACCCAGCGCCGATGCGGGCGCGGAATCCGGGTTACGGCAGACTCTGGCGCAACCTGCGGCGGAAGTCAGGCATCCGCGCCTGCCTATGGCGGCGGAAATGGCGCAAACACTGACGCGCTCTAGGTTGACGCTGAGGCGCGGCTGCCATAGCGGGGTCAAGACAGGAGGCAGAGACGATGGCGCATGTTTGGTTACCACATCGGGACGCTGATCGCAGCGGCGCCGAATCTGAGATGCCGGAATGGGCCGTCGCCTCTCTCGACGGCGAGGCGTTCAGCCTCGTCCCGGGGCCTGGGCAGACACCCTGTCTCCGCGCCGGCGCGGAGGCTGCGGATGCTTCTCCCACATTGCTGCGCAGCCAGTCGGATGGCCGGGAGAGCTGGGTGCTGACCGGCGCCGCGCGGGTGAACGGGATGCCGCTGCTCACCGGCATCCGTGTGCTGCGCGATCGTGACGAGTTGGAGATCGGTGGGCTCTGCGCGTTCTTCTCGACCGAAACCCTGGCGCTGGTCGAACCCCTGCCGCACGGCGACACGCCCGTGTTCTGTCCGCGCTGCAAGCAGGAGATCGCGAAGCAATCCGCGGCGGTTCAGTGCCCGCAGTGTCGCGTCTGGCACCACCAATCCGACGACCTGCCCTGTTGGACCTACAGCGAACGCTGCGCGTTGTGTGACCAGCCCACGGATCTCAGCGCCGACTATCGCTGGACGCCGGAGGAGCTGTGAAAAATGCAGTCGATAAGGAACCCCCACCCTGACCCTCCCCCGTTCGCAAGAGAAGCGAACAGGGGAGGGAACGTTGCTGTTGAGCACGAGAGCCAAATGCACTCGGTAGACGTGGTCGGGTGCGGGCTGATCGGCTCGCACCTGGTGCCACACCTCGGCCGCGTGCCGAACGTGCATCGAGTCACACTCGTCGATCCCGACGTCTACGATGAGAACAATCTACGCTCGCAGGACATCACGCCGCGTGATGTGGGCAAGCCGAAAGCGGCGGTGCAAGCGCGCCGGCTGCGCCGGGTGAATCCGGCGCTCGAAGTGATGGCGGTCGCCGATGCCGTGGAGAACGTTCCGCTCGGCCGGCTGCGCGCCAATGTCATCTTGGCCTGCTTGGATTCGCGCGCGGCACGCCGCCATGTGAACCGAATCGCATGGCGCCTCGGCGTGCCGTGGATCGATTCGGCCATCCAGGGTGAAGACCTGCTGGCGCGGGTGAACGTGTACGTGCCACAAGCGCATCAGCCCTGTCTCGAATGCGCATGGGACGAGCGAGATTACCAGGCGTTGGAACAAACCTATCCGTGCAATGGCGGCAGTGCCGCGCCGCAACCGACCAATGCCCCTTCGAGCCTGGGCGCGCTCGCCGCCTCGTTGCTGGCGCTGGAGTGCGAGAAGGTGCTGGCAGGGCGTTGGGAGTGGGCGGCGGCCGGCCGGCAAGTGCTGATCAATGCATTGGGGCACAAACATTACGTTACGAGGTTTGGACACAACCCCGCGTGTCGGTTCGACCACACGGTCTGGCGCATCGAAGCGATTGACGAGCCTCCCGACAAGCTGACCGTGGCTGGGGTCCTGAAGTTCGGACCCGAGAGCGACAGCCGCCACCCTCCCGCATTGCGGATCCTCGGGCAGGCGTTCGTCAAGCGACTCACCTGTCTCGAATGCGGACAAACCCGAGATGTACGTTTGCGCCTGATCGGACGCCTGCGTGCAGCGGAGCGGCTCTGCGCCGCGTGCGGCGGGGAGATGAGGGTTACGGGTTTCGACATGATTGAACGGCTCAACCCGGCCGAGCTTCCCGAAGTCACGCTTGGGCGTTCGCTCTGGAGCTTCGGGATTCGCTTGGGCGACGTGGTGACGCTCTCCACAGCTGAGGGCGAGCGGCACTTTCAGATCGGAACAGGTGATACGGAAGGCGTGAGACGTGAGGCGTAAGGCGTGAGGCGCAAGGGGTGAGTGCCAGCAAGCAGCACTGGGGGAATAGAGGGGATGACCGACAAGATCTTCGAGGCGTTTCTGCGACGCCAGTACGAGCAGGGCATGGCCTTGGCCAGGGACAGCGACCTTCTGGAGCTAATTGCGCTCGACGGGCCGCCGCCGCAACACTACGTCGCGCGCTTCCGCTGTAAGGGACTGGTGCGCACGGATGCTGACGACATCGTCGAGGCCGAGCGTTTTGAGGTCGGCATCTGGTTCCCGGACGATTACCTGTGCGAGGCGGAGCCCCTCAAGGTGCTGACGTGGTTCGGCCCGCGGCGCGTCTTCCATCCGAACATCAGCGATCGGGCTCCCGTGATTTGTGTGGGGCGGCTCGCGCCGGGAACGCCGTTGGTGGACATCCTCTATCAGTGCTTCGAGATCATCAGCTACGGCAAAGTCACGATGCGTGAGGATGACGCGCTGAACAAAGAGGCCTGCGCCTGGGCGCGGCGTAATCAACACCGCTTCCCGATCGATTCACGGCCGCTGAAGCGCCGCGCGCTGGACGTGAGCATCGAGAACGTCGAGGCGGGAACATGATCGGCGCGGGTGATCCACAGGGAAGCATCGTCGCGGCAACGCTTGACAAATGCTCCCCTCGGGTTGAGCAGAGCGGCCGCGTGTGCTGGACGTTCACGCTCTCCAACGGCACCGACCTGAAGGCAACCGCCCTGATCAACGACAGCTGGCTACTGCTCGGTGTGCTCCTGTCCGAGCCACGACTCGCGACTCACGAGTCGCGATCTTGGCAGCTGCTGCAGTGGAACGCGACGCTGCCGGGCGGGGCGAAGTTCGCGTTGCTTCCGGCAGGATCGGGGATTCACGCCCGCGCGGAGCTGCCACTGGATGATGAGGTGAACCTGCCCAGTCGCGTCGTGCAAGCGTGCGCGGGTCTCAAGGCGGCGTCCGCGAAGTATCAACGTCTGGAATTCCGGTCCCCTCGCCCCTTGGGAGAGGGTCAGGGTGAGGGCTCAGATGACGCTTGCGCGTCGAACGTCATATCCCCTGACCTCAATCCCCTCCCGGGGGGAGAGGACAACGGAGCGCTCAACACACAGATCGCCGAATGCGCCCCCGCGGTCGAGCTTGCCGCCGTGTGCCGCGAAAGCGGATGGGCGTTCGCGGAGCGGTTGGGGAAGCTCGTCGTCGATTTGGATGTTCCGGGCGCGTTCCAGCAAGCAGTCGTGGAGGCGAAGACGCTGTGCGGGGTTGCGGTGTCGGTGGATGTCACCACGAGCAGCGAGCCGCTCGCGATGCCCTGCCGGGAGGCGTTGGCCCTCCTGCTGTTGCGTACCTGCGGCGTCGTGCGCATGGTGCGCGCGGCGGTGCAGGACGTAGGAGCTGCGATGGCGGCACGCTTCGAAGTCCTGTTCGGTGACACGCCGTGCGGCGCCGAGTTCGCCCACGCCTTCTCGGCGCTCTCCGTTGCGTGTCGGATCGCCGGCCGCGAGGCCGTTACGCTGCAGCACGATGAACGGGTAGCAAGCGAATACCTGAGGGCCGTGATGCGGAATGCGTGAGATGTGAAAGGCAACCGAGCTGACAGCTGATGGCTGACAGCATACAGAAGAAAGAAGGAGGAAGGACATGGGACAAGCAGCAGCAATGAGTCTGGGGCTCCGGGCCAGCGACGTGTCCGGGCAGAAGACGGTGAGGGCATCGGCGGTGCCGGGCGACGCCACCGTCGGGGAACTGGTGCAGGGCCTCTTGGCGAAGATGGGCCTCTCCCGACATGACGTGGAAGGGCGTCCCCTCAACTATTATGCCCGTCTCGACCGCGAAGGCCGTCACCTCAACGGTTCGGAAATCGTCGGTGACGCGCTCAAGGAAGGGGACGAAATCGTCCTGACCCCCAACATCGACGCAGGTGGATGCTAGCGCGCGAGGGATGGCCCTCACCCTGAGCCCCTTCGAAGGGGCTCAGTACAGGCTCTCCCGGAAGGCGAGGGGACTTATTTTGCTCCTACCAGGAGAGGACGGGGGTGAGGCGATGAAATGGTCAGCGACCTTGTGACACAGGTCTCCGGGTACCAGTACGCGATCAACTTCTTCCGCGAAGACGGTAGCGCGCTTGCGCAGGTTCCAGTGACCCCGGATTGGGAGCCGGCACTGGAGTGGGCACAGTTCGAGGGCATGCGCCAAGGGCGGCTGCCGGCAGTGACGGCTGCCGCATGCGGCAGCGTCGAGCCGGTATGGCATCCGCGGATCGGGCAACCTTGCATTTCCGCGCTTCGCGCCGTCGCACGCACCGCCGACTCCGCAATCTCACGCGAGATTCCCAAATCCTACTTCCGAGGGCTTGCTCGTCAAGCAGCGAATGGCTTGGTGGAGAAGGGAGTGCTCACGCAGGGAGAGGTCTTTCGCTATACGGTGAATGCGTACCCGGTGCTGGAGCGTTCCGTCCGAGAGAGCGCAGTCGCCGCGGATTTCTCGGTGGAAGAGGTACTGGAACCGCTGCCGTTGGAGGAAGCACTGCTGCAATCGTTCTTCTGCGGCGCGGTGCCGGCCGGCAGCGCCGGCACGGATGGCGACATGCCGGTATTCGTTCCCGAACCGGTGCTGGACGAACTGACGCAGCTGGCGCGGCAAGCGGGGGACTGCGAGACGGGGGGAGTACTCGTCGGAACCCTGCGCCGCGACAGCAGCGTCCCCGAGATCTTCGTCGAGATCACGGCGCAGATCGCCGCGAGCCACACGCAATCCAGCTCGACGAAGCTGACCTTCACCAGCGACACGTGGGCCGCCGTACGTGCGGCCATCGCGCTGCGCAAACGCAGCGAGCGCATGCTCGGCTGGTGGCACTATCATCCGGATTTTTGCCGGCTGAAGAATTGCCCGATCGAGCGTCGGAGAACGTGCACACTGTCGAGTGCCTTCTTCAGCGCCGAAGATGTGCACTTGCAGCGCACGTGCTTCCCGCGCGCGTACCAGATCGCTCTGCTCATCAGCGACAGCACCGCTGAGGGACTCACCTCGTCCATGTACGGGTGGCGCCAGGGGATGGTGGCCGAGCGCGGGATGTACGTGGTGGAGAACAAGTCGACAGTTGATAGTTGATAGTCGACAGGTGAACTACGAACAAGAAAGATGTTCAGGATATCAACTTTCGACTATTGACTATCGACCTTTGCAAAGGAGCAACCATGCCACGGGCGCAACAGAGTGAACCCGAGATTCCTTTCCTTCAGCAGTTGCTCGCCATTGGGGAGCACGCGCCGACCATCGAGCAGAAGGCGGATTTTGCGCAGGCGGTCCGCGACCGCTCCGCCGACCGCAGCCGCAAGCTCGACTCCCTGCTTTTCGAACAGCTCGCTCGTTTGGGTGAGGGGCTGACCGAGGCGCAGACGCGTCAGGCCAAGCTGCAGGCGATCCTCGAAGATCTTGGCAGCCCGCCGTACCATCCTGCGATCTTTCTGCGACCGGTGATGACCGCGGCCGGCGCGCGGGCCATGGTGATGTACGGCAGCACGCGCCGCGTGGTCGCAGTGGCTGAGGACGTCGATCTGCAAGCGCTGGCTCTGGGTGACGAGGTCTTGTTGGGGAAGGACCTCAACGTGGTGGTGGGGATCTCGCCTCACGCCACGCCGCAATGCGGCGAGACCGCGCTGTTTGAACGCGCCACCGCCGACGGGCGGATCGTCCTCAAATGGCGTGACGAAGAGATCGTGGTGGAGAGCGTCAGGTCCTTACACGAGACCGAATTGAAGGCCGGTGATCAGGTGCGCTGGGACCGCAGTGCGTGGCTGGCCTTCGAGAAGATCGACCGCGCTCCGGGCCGCCGCTTTCTGCTCGACGAGGTGCCGGATGTCGGGCGCGAGCAGGTCGGTGGCCAGGACGCCAATCTCGACACTTTGCTCTCGGCGCTGACCGCAACGCTGGTCGCGCCGGAAAAGGCGGCGCAGTACGGTCTCGGTGGCCAGCAGTCGATTCTCATGGTCGGCCCGCCGGGATGCGGCAAGACGCTGATGGCCCGCGTGGCTGTGGCCGAGGTGTCGCGCTGCAGTGGGCAGCGCTGCCGGTTCGGCTTGGTGAAGCCGGCGGAGTGGGAATCGCCGTGGGTGGGCGAAACACAACAGAACATCCGCAACTGCTTCACAGCGCTGAGGGAGGTCGCCGCTGATGGCTACGCCGTGCTGTTCCTCGACGAGATCGAGTCGATCGGGCGCATCCGCGGCAGCGCCGTCGGCCATCACTCCGACAAGTTCCTGGCCGCACTCCTCGCCGAACTGGACGGGTTCACGGCGCGCACCGGAGTGGCGATCATCGCCGCGACCAATCGGAAGGACCTCGTCGATCCTGCCCTGCTGGAACGCTTGTCGGACGTCGAGATCTCCGTGCGCCGCCCCGACATGCGCGGCGCCCAGGCCGTCTTCGACATCCACCTGCCCGAGTCACTCCCGTTCAGCCCCAACGGCACCGCCGCCCGGGATACGCGCCGTGCAATCATTGCGACGGCGCTGTCGCGCTTCTACAGCCCGAACGCCGACAACGCGCTCTGCACGCTGCGGTTCCGCGACGGCAAGAGCCGCACCGTCACTGCCCGTGAACTTGCCAGCGGACGGACCTTCGAACAGGTGTGTCGCGCCGCGCGCCGGGCGGCCTTTCTACGCGATGTCAACGGCGGCGAGCCGGGACTGCGCCCGACTGATATGGAGAATGCGATTGCGGACACGATGGACCGTTTGGCCTCGACCCTCACCACACGCAACGCCCACGTCTACCTCACCGATCTCCCGCAGGACATTGATGTCGTCAGCGTGGAACCGGTGGCCCGCAAAGTGGCGCGGCCGCACCGCTACCTCAATGCGTGAAGACAGGGTTCGAGGGATCCGCCGAGCACGATTGACGAGACGAGTCACAACATGACAACCAAACACTCCGGTTCGGAATCAGGTTCCCTCTCCCTCCTCCCCAAACTCTGCGGCGCCGACATCGAGCTGGGCAACTTCGTCCTCGGCCTGGAGCGCCCGAACGGTACGGGCGAGCTAGCCTCCCGTGCCCTGCTCCGCGAAATCCACGCCCGCTACGCGCAGTCCGATTCTCTCGAACCCTTTCATCGCAGCTACAACCCCCAGGACTGGGGCCGCAAGTTCCTCAGCAGCAACGGCGGCTGTGCCTACATCGATCTCGATCACTTGGAGCTGTGTATTCCGGAGGTGATCAGCGCGTATGACCACGTGGCCGCGTGGCATGCGATGCTACGGATCGCGCGCGGCGCGCTCCAAGCGGCGAATGCACGGTTGCGGGACGGGCTGTCGATCCAGGTGCTGGTGAACAACAGCGACGGCCGCGGCAATGCCTACGGCAGCCATCTCAACTTCCTCGTCGGCCGCAGGGCCTGGGACAACCTGTTCGAGCGCAAGGTGCACCACCTGCTCTATCTGGCAGCATTCCAGGTCTCCAGCATCGTTTTCACCGGCCAGGGCAAAGTTGGGGCTGAGAACGGCGCCCCGCCAGTCGCATTCCAGCTATCTCAGCGCGCAGATTTCTTCGAAACACTCACCGGGACCCAGACCACATTTCGCCGCCCGATCGTCAACGCTCGGGATGAGCCGTTGTGTGGGCGCGGCCGTACTATTCCCACCGCAGGTGCGCCCACTGCAGGTGCGCCCACTGCGGGGGCGCGGCTGCACTGCATCTTCTTCGACAACACGTTGTGTCACGTCGCCAGCCTCCTCAAGGTCGGCGTGATGCAGCTCATCCTCACCCTGCTCGAAGCCGAGCGCGTCAATTCCGAGCTCATGCTCGATGACCCGGTCGATGCCGTCTGGCGCTGGAGTCACGACCCGACCTTGCGGGCGCGTGCGCGGATGGTGTCGGGGCATCGGTTGACCGCAGTCGAGTTGCAGCTCCTCTTTCTGGAACAGGCGCAATGCTTCGCGGCGCAAGGTGGCTATGACGGGATCGTGCCCCGTGCCGGTGAGATCCTCGCGTTATGGGAAGACACGCTGCTGAAACTCAAGGCCGACGACGTGAGCGCCCTGGCCTCGCGGCTCGATTGGGTGCTGAAGTTCCGCATCCTGCAACGCGCCCTGCACAAGCGCTCCGACCTGACCTGGGCTTCACCGGAAATCAAACATCTGGACCACCTGTACAGCAGTCTCGACCCAGCACACGGCTTGTACTGGGCCTACGAGAAGCTCGGCGTCACCGAGCAGGTCCTCCCCGAAGCTCGCATCGAGCACTTCGTGCACGAGCCGCCGGAAGACACGCGTGCGTGGACGCGCGCGATGCTCCTGCGCATGGGTGGTGAGGCCGTGCACGACGTCGATTGGGACCTGATCAAGTTTCGCCAGACGGGCCGCGGCTATTGGCCGGTCGTGCGCACGCTGCACCTGGCCGACCCGCTGGGATTTACGCGCGCGGCGAGCCAGCCCGTGATCGAGAAGGCCACCTCATTGGGTGAGATCCTCGACACGCTGCAAGCGTCGGAGCCGGACATCGACGCGACGCCGACGCTGTATGACCATACATCGCTGCGTGCTTGGGTTCGCTCCCCTGTTGCCACCCTTCGACTGGGCTCAGCACAGGCTTCCGGCAACGGGGGAGGGTCAGGATGGGGGCGATTCTCCGAGCACTCAGAACCGGACGCTAGAGACCAAACACGAAAAACGACGACGTACCCCAAAGGAGGAGAACGAACATGAGAGAACGCGAACGACACCATGACGACCTACCCAGGCCACAGTCACCGATGCCGGCGGCCGCGGCTGACTCCGGCGACCTGCGAGAGGCCGCCGAGCGCCTGCTGGCGCAGGGTGCTGACGCCATCGACCGGGCGCTGTCGGGGAACAGCGCGGCGTTCCTGGCGGCGAATCGGCAGGAGGGAGGCCAGTAGCGGTGGTTGAGCGGCTCTTCGGGGTGGAGACCGAGTACGCGCTCGCCGCTATCGGCGCGCGCAGCCAGAGCCTCGACCGGGGGCCGATTGTCGAGGCGCTGCTGCACCTTGCGCATACCACGCTGCCTTCTCTGCCGGACGAGTTTTCCGGCGGCGTGTTCCTGCAAAACGGCGCCCGCTTCTACGTCGATGCCGGTCTGCATCCCGAGTGCACCACTCCGGAAGTGAGCAATCCCTGGGACGCGGTGCGCTACGTCCAAGCGGGCGAGCTCCTCCTGCTGCGCCTGGCCACCCCGGTGGGCGCGAAGCGCCGCGCCGGGCAACTCCTCCTCATGCGCTGCAACGTCGATTATGGGGGCATGCGGTCCACCTGGGGTTGTCACGAGTCTTACATGCACCGTGCCGATCCGGGCGTCATGCCCAAGCAGATCATCCCCCATCTCGTGTCGCGACTGATCTACACCGGTGCGGGTGGCTTCGACAACCGATCTGCCGGTGTCGACTTCCTGCTCTCGCCGCGGGTCGCCCACATGACGAGCGAGGTCTCCGGCGAATCGACGCACAATCGCGGGATCTTCCACACCAAAGACGAGCCGCTCACCGGCGGCGGCTACCACCGCTTGCACATCTTGTGCGGCGAAAGTCTGTGTTCCGAGCTGGCCAGCTGGTTGAAGGTCGGC
>Ga0326728_10019134_pt1 | contig 13337 bp, 13 predicted proteins | sample MB3enrmetagenome_FD_207602 | JGI IMG/M metagenome (GOLD analysis project Ga0326728, IMG submission 207602) | Lab enriched peat soil microbial communities from McLean, Ithaca, NY, United States - MB31MN | ecosystem: Environmental > Terrestrial > Soil > Wetlands > Peat | place: USA: New York... | reverse complement strand
CCGCCTCGCCGTCCGCCTGTAGCGACGAGGACGCCGCCGCTTCGCCCCGCCTTGCTTTCGTCCGCCCTCGAGCCATGACAGATCCCGGAAACTTCGACATCATTCTCCGCCGTCACGAGGAAATCGCCGCGCGCCTCGCCGTAGGCGTCGGCGGCGGCGAATACGCGACGCTGTCGCGCGAATTCGCCGAGCTCGAGCCGGTGGTCGAGGCGATCAAGGCGTGGCGCGCCAAGGACAAGGAGCGCGCCGATCTTTCCGCCATGCTCGCCGACCCCGCCCTCGACCGGGAGATGCGGGCGATGGCGGCGTCCGAGCTCGAGCGCGCGAGCGCCGGCGTCGAGACGATGGCGCAGGCGATTCGCGTCGCCCTCCTGCCCAAGGACGCGGCGGACGACGGCGACGTCATCCTCGAAGTGCGCGCGGGCGCCGGCGGCGACGAGGCGGCGCTGTTCGCCGGCGACCTCTTCCGCATGTATGTCAAATACGCCGAGGCGAAGGGCTGGAAGGTCGAAGTGCTATCGGCGAGCGAGGGCGCGGCCGGGGGCTACAAGGAGATCGTCGCCGAGATCGCCGGCCGCGGCGCGTTCGCGCGGCTGAAGTTCGAAAGCGGCGTTCACCGCGTGCAGCGCGTCCCCGCCACCGAGGCGCAGGGGCGCATCCACACCTCCGCCGCCACCGTCGCCGTGCTGCCGGAGGCGCGCGAGATCGACTTCGCCATCAACGAGGCCGACCTGAAGATCGACACCATGCGGTCGAGCGGCGCCGGCGGCCAGCACGTCAACAAGACCGAATCGGCGATCCGCATCACTCACCTGCCGACCGGCGTGGTGGTCGCGGTCCAGGAGGAGCGTTCGCAGCACCGCAATCGCGCCAAGGCGATGGCGCTCTTGCGGTCGCGCATCCTCGACGCCGAGAACCGCCGGGCGGACGAAGCGCGCGCGCAGGAGCGCCGCGCCCAGGTCGGCTCCGGCGACCGCTCGCAGCGCATCCGCACCTACAACTTTCCCCAGGGGCGCGTCACCGACCACCGCGTCAACCTGACGCTGCATTCGCTCGACCGGGTGATGGAGGGCGAGGGGCTCGACGAAATCATCGACGCCCTGGCCGCCGACCGCCAGGCGCGGCTGCTCGCGGCGCAGGCGGCGTCGTGATCGCGCGTCCGCCGCCTTACGGGAGAGGTCAGACGATCGGCCTGCTCGGCGGGTCGTTCAATCCGCCGCACGAGGGCCACCGCCTGATCTCCGAGATCGCGCTGAAGCGGCTGCGGCTCGACCGCCTGTGGTGGCTCGCCACGCCCGGCAACCCGCTGAAGCCTTCGGACGGCCTCGCCGAAATGCGCGCGCGCGTCGAAGCGGCGCGCCGGCTCGCGCGCGATCCGCGCATCGCCGTCACCGGCTTCGAGGCCGAGATCGGCTCGCGCTACACCTACGAGACGATCGGCTGGCTGAAGCGCCGGGCGCCGGGGGCGCGCTTCGTCTGGATCATGGGCGCCGACAACCTCGCCCAATTTCACCGGTGGCGGCGCTGGCGCGAAATCGCCGCGCTCGCGCCGATCGTCGTCGTCGACCGACCGGGATGGACCTTGCGGGCGCTGTCCGGCCGGGCCGGCGCCGCGCTCCGCCGCAGCCGGCGGCCCGAGCACGAAGCGGGCGCGTTCGCCCGCCGCCCGCCGCCGGCCTTCCTCTTCCTCCACGGGCCGCGCTCCAACCTTTCGTCTACCAGCTTGCGCCAAATTGCTTTTCGGCGCCCGGCGCCCGTCTTGAAAACTTAACCGGGACGGATCATCTTTGAGGCGATCGGCGGGCGCGAATCGGCCCGGCCGACGCAAGAGGATCGCGACACTGACTCAGACGCTTGAGAAGTCCGCGGCCCAGCGCCGCGACGACCCCGTCGCCTCCCACGCCTCAACGAAGGCGCAACTCCTTCCGCAAACCATCCTCGCCAGCTTGGAGAACTCCAAGGCCGAAGACGTCGTCGCCATCGACCTCGAAGGCAAGACGACGCTCGCCGACCTGATGATCATCGCCAGCGGCCGGTCCAACATCCACGTCGGCGCGATCGCCGAGCATGTGGTCAAGGCCTGCAAGGAGGCTGGCTACGCGACGCCGAGGATCGAAGGGCTGCCCCACTGCGACTGGGTGCTGCTCGATGCGGGCGACGCCATCGTCCACATCTTCAGGCCCGAGGTGCGCCAGTTCTACAATCTCGAGAAGCTGTGGAGCGCCGGCCGTCCGGGCGAGGGGCGCGCGGCGGCGCGGCGCGGATAGGCGGGTGCGCCTGACCCTGATCGGGGTCGGCCGATTGAAGTCCGGTCCCGAGCGCGAGCTGTTCGAGCGCTATTTCAAGCGCCTCGGCGACCTCGCGCGCTCGCTGGGGCTCGCGGGCGTGGAGTTGCGCGAGATCGACGAAGGTCGGGCGCGACGCCCCGAGGATCGCCGCGCCGAGGAGGCGCGCGCGATCCTTTCCGCCGTTCCCAAAGGGGCATGGCTGACCCTGCTCGACGAGCGCGGCGCGACGATCGCCAGCGCGCAATGGGCGGCCGACATCGCCAAGGCGCGCGAGGCGGCCGCGCCCGCCTATGTGGTGGCGATCGGCGGGCCGGACGGCTTTGACCCCGCCCTGCGCGACCAGGCGCGCGCCGCGATCGCCTTCGGCGCGATGACCTGGCCGCATCAGCTCGCGCGAATCATGGCGGCCGAGCAGCTCTACCGCGCGCTTTCCATTCTCGGCGGGCGCCCGTATCATCGGGCGTGACGCGGCGGAGCGGCGCCGCGACCGCCGTCGGCGCCGTCGCGGCGGCGATGGGCGGCGTTGGCGCGCGTTTCTCGTTGTCGCGACGCGCCCGAACGGCCCAATCTGCGGGCCAACGGCGATCAATCGCGGCGCGCGTCGCTTTCGACACTGAGGGGAACGAGCGTTGGACCATCCCGCGGCATCGGAAGGTTCGGGTCGCGCGGCGCCGACGGCCGCGGTCCGCGTCCCCTATTGGGCGATGGCGATCGTGCTCGCCAGCTTGCTGGCCGCCGTCGCCGACATGCCGTCCTTCTTTTCGACGCTGGGCGACGCCGTCGTCTTCACCCGCGTCGGCCAATCCCTCGATCGCGGCGCGCCGTCGCCGGGGGCGGTCGCGTCCCTGCGACAATTGGCGGAGAAGTTCCCGGCGAGCACGCAGATCGAGATCCGCTTGCTCGCCGCGCAACTGTCGAGCGGCGATCTCGCCGCCGCCCAGTCGACCTTGGACCAGCTCCGGGCGAAAAAGCTGAGCAACAGCGACATAAACACGATCAACGCCTGGGTCGCGAAGGCGAATGCGGCGACGAGCGCCGGCAAACTCCCAGCGAAGTAGACGCTCATGTTCTTCATTCCCGGATTCCTGATCTCGGCGGTGACGTTCCCCGGCGTCGTCGTTCACGAGCTCGCCCATTATCTCGTTTGCCGCTGGACGAAGACGCCGGTCCTCGCCGCCTGTTTCTTTCGCTTCGGCAATCCAGCCGGCTACATCGTCCATCAAGCGCCGGACGCGCCGTGGAAGTCGGTGGCCATTTCGATGGGGCCGTTCCTCGTCAACAGCCTTGTCGCCATGACGGTGACGTTTCCAGCGGGGTTGAAGGTCTTCGTGCTCGATGCGACGGGCCCGCTCGACATCCTGGTTCTGTGGGTCGGGATTTCGATCGCCATGCACGCCATTCCGAGCCGTGGCGATGCCAAGTCGATGTGGAATTCGGTTTCCGGCGCGCGCGCCGGCGTCCTGACGAAAGTCGTCGTCGGGCCGCTCGCGGCGCTGATCTACGTCATGTCGATCGCGTCGATCTTCTGGGCCGATCTCATCTACGGCGTGGCGATCTGCATGGCGCCGCCGACGATCCTGGTGCATATCCTGGCGCGAAGCTAGGCGCCGGCGCGCTAAGGGTGGCGGTTTTCCCGCTGTCTCGGCTCGCGCGGGCGACTATAGTGCCGGATATGCCGAGACGAATCGCATTTCGCGAGAAGAATCGGGCGCGGCGCATCGGCGCTTGGGCGGCGATCGCAGCGATCTGCGCCGTCGCCCCGTCGGCGCGCGCCGATCCCGCCGACGTCGTCTCGAAAGCCGACGAGAAAGCCGCGCAACAGCTCAAGCTGCGCGGCGTCGAGGACACGATGCGCGCCTCCGACGAGCAGCGGCGGCGCATCGAAGCCGACGTCGAGAGCTTTCGCGCCGACCGCGCGCGGCTCAACGCCGCGCTGATCGACGCCACCGCGGAGGTGCAGGACGCCGAACGGCGGATCGCCGCCGCCAACGACCGCCTCGCCTCGCTCAACGCCAACGCCGACGCGTTGAACCGCTCGCTCACGAATCGGCGCGGCGTCATCGCCGACGTTCTCGCGGCGCTGCAGCGCATGGGACGCGACCCGCCGCCGGCGATCCTGGTCAAGCCGCAAGACATGGCCGAGGCGATTCGCGCCGCGATAGCGTTGAGCTCGACGGTCGGCGAGCTCGAAAGCGAGACCGCGGCGCTGAGACAAGACCTCGACCAGCTCGCCTCCCTGCGCGCCTCGATCGCCAAGGAGCGCGACGCGCAGGCGCAACGCTCGGCCAATCTGGCGCTGGAGAAGACGCGGCTTGCGGCGCTGATCGACGCGCGCCAGCAGTCGCTGTCGGAGGCCGAGCAGGCGCTCGCCGCGCAGGCCGGGCGCGCCGCCGAGCTCGCCGGTCAGGCCTCCAATCTCAAAGATTTGATCGCCAAGTTGGAGAGCGAGATCGGCGCCGAGAAATCAGCCGACCAGACGGCCGCCGCCGACATCGCCGCCAAGGCGGCGGCGGTGCGCGGCGCCGACCCGGCGCGTCTGAAGCCGGCGGTCGCCTTCGCCGACGCCAAAGGACAAGTTCCGCTCCCAGTCGCCGGCGTCATTCTCAAGAATTTCGGCGCGGCGGACCCGTTCGGCGGCGCCGAGCAGGGCGTGTCGGTCGCGACGCCCGCCCGCGCCACGGTCGCTTCGCCGGTCGACGGTTCGGTAACCTACTCCGGACCTTATCGGTCCTATGGACAACTCTTGATCATCAACGCCGGCGGGGGTTACACTGTCATATTGGCGGGCATGGATCGCATCGACGTCTCCGTCGGCCAGTTCGTCCTGGCGGGGGAGCCTGTCGCGACGATGGGCGACGGCTCGGCGAGAACAGCCGCCGCGGCCGCTATTGGCGCGACGCAGCCCGTTCTCTATATCCAGTTGCGGAAAGACGGAGCGGCTATCGATCCCGGGCCGTGGTGGGCGAAGTCAGACATCGAGAAGGCGCGCGGATGATACGCAAGGTTTCCTATTTGGCGTTGGGCATCGCGATCGGCGCGCTTGGCGCCGGCGCGGTAGCGCAAAGCTTTTCGGCTCTCGCCGACGGCGCCTACGCCGCCGCGGCAGACACCTATCGCCAGCTCAACCTGTTCGGCGACGTGTTCGAGAAGATTCGCAGCGATTACGTCGAGAAACCGGACGAATCGAAGCTGATCGAAGCGGCGATCAACGGCATGTTGAGCTCGCTCGATCCGCACTCGAGCTACATGGACGCCAAGGCCTACCACGAGATGCAGGTGCAGACCAAGGGCGAGTTCGGCGGCCTGGGCATCGAGGTCACGCAGGAGGACGGCCTGGTCAAGGTCGTCAGCCCGATCGACGACACGCCGGCGGCCAAGGCCGGCATTCTCTCCGGCGACATCATCGCCGCGATCGACGACGAGCCGACGCAAGGCCTGACGCTCGACCAGGCGGTCGACAAAATGCGCGGCGCGATCAATTCGACCGTGCGGCTGAAGATCCTGCGCGGCCCGGCGAAGGAGGTCAAGGAGTTCAAGATCGTCCGCGACGTGATCAAGGTCCAGTCGGTGCGCTCGCGCGTCGAGGGCGACGACATCGGCTATATCCGCATCACCCAATTCACCGAGCAGACCGCCGATGGCCTGCGAAGCGCGATGGAGAAGCTCCGCGCCGACGCGCCGGGGGACAAGCTGAAGGGCTACATCCTCGATTTGCGCAACAACCCAGGCGGCTTGCTCGACCAATCGATCGACGTGGCGAACGCCTTCCTCGACAAGGGCGAAATCGTCTCGACGCGCGGGCGCAATCCCGACGACGCGCAGCGCTTCAACGCGCGGCCGGGCGGCGACCTCTCGGGCGGCAAGCCGATGGTGGTGCTGATCAACGGCGGGTCGGCCTCGGCCTCCGAGATCGTCGCCGGCGCGCTGCAGGACCACAAGCGCGCCACCCTGATCGGCACCCGCTCGTTCGGCAAGGGATCGGTGCAGACGATCATGCCGCTCGGCCAGGACGGCGCTCTGCGCCTGACCACCGCGCGCTACTACACGCCCTCCGGCCGCTCGATTCAGGCCAAGGGCATCGAGCCAGACGTCGAGATCCTCGAGGACGTTCCCGCCGATCTGAAGGGCAAGGACGACGCCAAGGGCGAGGCCTCGCTCAAGGGCCACCTGAAGAACGGCGACGAGGACACGAGCGGCTCGCAGGCGTACGTGCCGCCTGACCCGAAGGACGACAAGCAGCTAATCGCCGCCGTCGACCTGCTGCACGGCGTCAAGCGCGCCGACGCGGCGTCGGCGAAGACCGGCGAGCCGGCGCCCGTCGCGCCGCCGTCGAGCGATTCATCCAACGTGGCGCCCGCGGCCGGCAAGCCGGACGCGACCGCCCCGAACTAAGCGCGAAAGGAAAGAGACGCCGGAATGCCGCGAGGGATTGCTTACTTGGCGTTCGGCGTCGCCTTCGGCGCGGCGATCGGCTCCTACGCGGCGGGCGGCGCGACGACGTCCGCCAGCGTCGCCGCCGACCAGCTCGCGCGCTTCGCGCGCGTGTTCGTCAAGGTGAACGATTCCTACGTCGACAAGCCCGACGACGACAAGCTGGCGGAGGCGGCGATCAACGGCATGCTGTCCTCGCTCGACCCGCACTCGACCTACCTCGACGCCAAGGCGCTCGCCGACTTTCAGACGACGATGAAAGGCGAGGAGTTCGGCGGCCTCGGGCTCGAAGTGATGCAGGAGGGCGGGCTGATCCGGGTGGTCAGCCCGATCGACGACACGCCGGCCGCGCGCGCCGGCATGATGCCGGGCGACGTCATCACCCGCATCGACGACACGCCGGTGCAAGGTCTGACGCTCAAGCAGGCGGTCGACAAGATGCGCGGGCCGGCGCAGACCACGGTCCGCCTGTCGGTGACCCGCGGCGCCGACAAGGAAGCCAAGCAGTTCACCATCGTCCGCGAGATCATCAAGGTGCTGCCGGTGCGCTCGCGCGTCGAGAGCGGCGACATCGGCTATATCCGCATCACCCAGTTCAACCAGCAGACTTTCGACGGCCTGCAGAAGGCGATGGCGAAGTTCCGCGAGGCGCCCGGCGAGGACAAGCTGAAGGGCTATGTCCTCGACCTGCGCAACAATCCCGGCGGCCTGCTCTCCGAGGCGGTCGAGGTGGTCAACGCCTTCGTCGATCACGGCGAGATCGTCTCGACGCGCGGCCGCGCCCCCGGCCAGGCGCAGGAATACGTCGCGCGCGCCGGAGCCGATCTGTCGGAGGGCAAGCCCCTGGTGGTGCTGATCAACGGCGGCTCGGCGTCAGCCTCCGAGATCGTCTCCGGCGCCCTGCAGGATTTGAAGCGCGCGACGCTGATCGGCACGCGCTCGTTCGGCAAGGGATCGGTGCAGACGGTGCTGCCGCTCGGCGAGAACGGCGCCCTCAAGCTGACGACGGCGCGCTACTACACGCCCTCCGGCCGCTCGATCCAGGCCAAGGGCATCGAGCCCGACATCAAGGTGAGCGAGAACATCCCCGACGACCTCAAAGGCAAGGTCGACAGCCGGGGCGAGGCGTCGCTCGCCGGGCATCTGAAGAACGGCGACGACGAGAAGGGCGGGTCGGAAGCCTATGTGCCGCCCAACCCCGCCGACGACCCGCAACTGATCGCAGCGGTCAACCTGCTGCACGGCGTCACGCCGACCGCGAGCGCGCGCGAGGACGGCGGGAAGCGCGACGCCGCGAGCCCTCAGCGCAGCGACGCGCCGTTCTCCTCGAGCACCGCGCCCGCCAGATAGAGCGATCCGGCGATGAGGATGCGCGGCGGCGTCGGCCATCGACGCGCCGCGAGGAAGCGCAGCGCCGAGGCGACGCCGTCGCACGCCGCCGCCGAAAGGCCGACGCCGCGGGCGATCGCCGCGACCTCCTCGGCGGAGCGCGCGGCCTGCTCGCCGACGATCGGCACGGCGAGCGTCTCCTGCGCCAGCCCCTTGAAATGGCCGAGAAAAGCCGCGGTGTCCTTGCTCGCCAGGCTGCCGCAGATCAGCGCCAGCGGGCGCGGCCAATGATCCTCGAGGTCGGCCATCGCCTCGGCGAGCGCGCGCCCGCCCGCCTCGTTGTGCGCGCCGTCGAGCCAGATCTCGGCCTGCGGCGGCGCCAGCGCCGTCAGCGGGCCGCCGCGCAGCCATTGCAGCCGCGCCGGCCAGTCGACCTCCAGCATCCCGCGTTCGAAGGCGACGGCCGGCAGCGCGGGATCGATCGCCCGCAAGGCGGCGATCGCCGTCGCGGCGTTGCCGCGCTGATGGCGCCCGGCGAGGCGCGGCGGCGGCAGATCGAGGAGGCCGTCGCGGTCCTCGAAGATCAGGCGGCCGTTCTCGAAGCGGTGGAAGAAATCGCGCCCGGCGACCAGGCGCGGCGCGCCGACGCGCAGCGCCTCGCGCTCGATGGCCGCGAGCGCCTCGGCCTGCTGCTCGGCGATGATCGCCGGCGCGCCGCGACGCAGGACGCCGGCCTTCTCGTAGGCGATCTTCGCCAGCGTGTCGCCGAGGAATTCGGGGTGGTCGAAGGAGACCGGCGTGATGATCGTCGCCGCCGGCGCGTCGATGACGTTGGTGGCGTCGTATCGGCCGCCGAGCCCGACTTCGAGCAGCAGATGATCGGCCGGCGTCTCGCTGAACAGGAGAAACGCCGCCGCCGTCGCGATCTCGAACACCGAGATCGACTGGCCGGCGTTCGCCGCCTCGCAGCGATCGAGCGCCTCGCCGAGGCGCTCGTCGTCGACCAGCGCGCCGGCGAGGCGGATGCGCTCGTTGAAGCGCACCAGATGCGGCGAGGTGTAAACGTGGACGCGCTTTCCCGCCGCCTCCAGCGCGGCGCGCATGAAGGCGATGGTCGACCCCTTGCCGTTGGTGCCGGCGACATGCGCGACCGGCGGCAGGCGCTTGTGCGGCGAGCCGAGGTCGCCGAGCAGCCGTTCGATGCGGCCGAGCGAGAGATCGATGCGGCGGGGATGCAACGGCGCGAATCGCGCCGAAAACGCGTCGATCCGGGTCATGCGGCGCTCTTTCGGCTCGACCGGTCAGGCCGCCGCCGCGCGCGGCGTCTTGGTCAAGAGCCGGCAAAGGCGCGCCAGCGTCTCCCGCATCTGCGGGCGCGGCACCACCATGTCGACCATGCCGTGCGTCTGCACGAACTCGGCGCGCTGGAAGCCCTCGGGCAAGCGCGCCCGCACGGTCTGCTCGATCACGCGCGCGCCGGCGAAGCCGATCACCGCGCCCGGCTCGGCGATGTGCACGTCGCCGAGCATGGCGTAGGAAGCGCTGACGCCGCCGGTGGTGGGGTTGGTGAGCACGACGATGTAGGGCAGCCTGGCGGCCCGCAGGCGCTGCACCGCGACGGTGGTGCGCGGCATCTGCATCAGCGCGAACATGCCCTCCTGCATGCGCGCGCCGCCCGAGGCGGTGAAGATGATGAACGGCGTCCGCCGCGCGATCGCTTCCGACATGGCGAGCACGATCGATTCGCCGGCGGCGATTCCCAGCGTGCCGCCCTGGAAGGCGAAATCATGCACCGCCGCGATCGCCGTCTGGCCCTCGATCCGGCCGATCGCCGCGATCACCGAGTCGAGCGACCCGGTCTTGAGGCGGTGCTCCCGCAGGCGGTCGACGTAGCGCTTGACGTCGCGCCACTTCAGCGGGTCGGCGAGCGTCTCGGGGACGGGCAGCTCCTCGAACGCCCCGTCGTCGAACAGCGAGGCGAGGCGGGTCCGGGGCTCGATCGTCATGTGGTAGCCGGAGCCCGGCACCACCATCAGATTGGCCTCGAGATCCTTGTGGAAGACGAGCCGGCCGCTCTCCGGGCACTTGATCCAGAGATTCTCGGGCGTGTCGCGCCGCAGCAGGGAGCGGATCTTCGGCGGGACGACGTTGGACATCCAGTTCATCGGCTTGCCTCCGTCGCCTTCGCCGTCGCGCGGGCGCCGCGCACGCCGGCGGCGAGCCGCTCGACCAGGCCGGCGACCGCCTCGACCGTATGCGGGCCGGCCTCGCCGTCGATGAGCGAGGCGCGCGTCGCCTCGACCAGCGCCGTGCCCACCACCACGCCGTCGGCGAAGCGGGCGATGGCGGCGGCGCTCGCTGCGTCCCTGACGCCGAAGCCGACCGCCACCGGCAGGTCGGTGTGGCGTTTGACGCGAGCGACCGCGGCGGCGACCTTGGCGGCGTCGGGCGCCGCCGCGCCGGTGACGCCGGCGATCGAAACGTAATAGACGAAGCCGGAAGTGTTGGCGAGCACCGCCGGCAGGCGCTGGTCGTCGGTGGTCGGCGTCGCCAGGCGGATGAAGTTGAGGCCGGCGCCGAGCGCCGGCAGGCACAGCTCGTCGTCCTCCTCCGGCGGCAGGTCGACGACGATCAGGCCGTCGACCCCGGCCGCGCCGGCGTCGCTGAGGAACGCGTCGACGCCGTAGACGTAGATCGGATTGAAGTAGCCCATCAGCACGATCGGCGTGTCCGCATCGCCGGCGCGGAAATCGCGCGCCAGCGCCAGCGTCTTGCGCATCGTCTGGCCGGCGCGCAGCGCCCTCAAGCCCGCGGCCTGGATCGCCGGCCCGTCGGCCATCGGGTCGGTGAACGGCATGCCGAGCTCGATGAGGTCGGCGCCCGCCTTCGGCAGCGCCTTGACGATCGCGAGCGAGGTCGCCGGATCGGGATCGCCCGCCATCACGAAAGCGATGAGCGCGGCGCGGCGCTCTGCGCCGAGGGCGGCGAAACGACGATCGATGCGGCTAGTCATGCCCGGCTGGTTAGCACGCGGCGCAGTGGAGGGAAACCCGGGCTCGACAGATCGGTCGCCGGTCGGGATAATCGCCGGCATGGTCTTTCTCCGCGGCTTGTTCCATCGCGCGCGCCGAACCCGCGCGCCGGCGACGCGTCTTCTCGCCGCAGTCGCGTTGACGGCGATCGCGCTGAGCGCCGCGGGCTTCGGCTGCGCCGCGCCGGCCCCTGAGGCCAATCCCGCTGCGGCGCCGCCGATGCGCTTCGTCCGCGTCAAGAGCGACGGCGCCGCCTGCCGCCCCGATTGCCCTGAATGGATATCGGCCGAGGGCAAGATCGTCGCCGGTTCGGCCGACGCGCTGGCGCGCGTGATCGCCAAGCTCGGCGATCGCCGCCTGCCGATCCTGATCAACTCGCCGGGCGGCTCGGTGCGCGACGCCATGGCGATGGGCCGCCTGATCCGCGCCAAGCGCCTCGCGGTGGCGATCGCCCACACCGAAATCGCGCCCTGCCCGGCGAGCGCGCGCCAATGCCCCGAGAGGTTCGGCGCGGCGCAAGCGTGGGGCGCCTATTGCGCCTCGGCCTGCGTGTTGGCGCTCGCCGGCGGCGTCGAGCGCTATGTCAGCCCGCTCGCCTTCGTCGGCGTCCACCAGTTGACTGAGGTGGTGCGCAAGACCCGGGTCCAGCGCGCCTACGCGGTGCGCTACCTCGAGTTCGCCGGCCTCAAGATCGAGCTGTCGCGCACGCTGGTGCGCGAGCGCCGTTCGACCACCACCACGCGGCGGGCCGCCGACAAGGGCGTCGACGACAGCGTCGAAGGCTACCTCGAGGCGATGGGCGTGCGCGATCCGGTGATGAAGCTGACGCTGGCGACCTCCTCGCGCGACGTCCGCTGGCTTACCGCCGAGGAGCTCGCCGCCTCGCGGCTGGCGACCATCTGGGTCGACGACGCTTCGCCGATCGCCGACGACGCGGGCGCGAACGGCCTGCGCGGACAGCCGATCGACGCGGCCTCCGGCGCGGCCGCGGTGTTCGTCGCCAAGCGCAGCGCGCCGGTGGCCAGCCCGATCGACGGTCGGCCGACCGAGCTCGCGCTGTCGTTCGCCTACCGACGCGGCGGCGGGGCGGCGCTGGCGACCGTGACGGCTGAGGGCGCGGCGGCGAGCCCGCCCGCACGCGTCGTCCTCACCCTTTATCCGGAAGGCGCGACCTTCCGCGCCGCCGCCGCAGCGGGCGAGCCGGCGCGCGTCGGCATCCCGTTGCGTAGCCTTTGCCGACTGAAGCGCGACGGGCGCGTCGTCGTCGGCTTCGGCGAACCCGGCCCGAGGCCGGTCGTCGACGACGGCTCGACGGCGCGGCGGGGCGAAGCGTCGGCGGCGTTCGATCTGGCGACGGCGGGCGCGAAGCCGCTGTTCGACGAAGCCTGCCCGCGCGACGCGCTCGCGCGGCGGTAGCGCCTCGCGCCGTTCAGCGGCCCCACAGGCCGACGAATTCGGCCTTGGCGAGCGTGTGCGCGCTAAGACGCGCGGTCACGGCGGTCGCCGTTGCGCTCGCGTCGACGCCGAGCTCGTCGACGTCGAGCGCGAAGACCTGGAAATGGTAATGGTGCGGCTTGTCGCCGGTCGGCGGGCAGGGGCCGAAATAGCCGGGCCGCGCGGCGTCGTTCAGCGTCTCGACGGCGCCGACGGGCGCGAGGCCCGCGTCGACGTCGCCGGCGTTCTTGGCGAGCGACGCCGCGCCGGCGGGGATGTCGACGATCAGCCAATGCCAGAAGCCGCCGCGCGCGTCGGAGTCGAAGACGCCGACGGCGAAGCTCTTGGTCCCCTTCGGCGCGCCCGACCAGGCGAGCGCCGGCGAGACGTTCTTGCCCGCGCAGCCGAAGGCGTCGCCGACCTGCGCGTCGGCGATCCGGCCGCCCGGCGCGACGTCCGGGCTCATCAAGCGGAAGTCCGCGGCACCGGCGCTCGTGGCGCCCGCCAGCAGAAGCGCCCCGGCGAAAACGATCACGCGCATCGCCCGATTCCTTTCCGGCTCTTTCGCCCGCCGGCCGGCGGGCCGCGATATTCCTCTCGCGCGAACCGGGCCGGCCGGCAAGACGGCGCGTCGCCTCAGCGCTGGGCGCTCGTCGTTGGCGTCTGACGCTTGGGGCCCCGAAAAATGTCGCGGAAGGTGAAGGTTTTCGGACGCCGGCCAGCGCAGCGGCGATCGATCGTCTGGGCGTGAGCCGGCGTACGGAAACCGCCCATGCACGAACCCGCGGGGTGGAGCGCTGCCGCTATGGGGATTTATGAACGG
>Ga0326728_10019130_pt1 | contig 13339 bp, 14 predicted proteins | sample MB3enrmetagenome_FD_207602 | JGI IMG/M metagenome (GOLD analysis project Ga0326728, IMG submission 207602) | Lab enriched peat soil microbial communities from McLean, Ithaca, NY, United States - MB31MN | ecosystem: Environmental > Terrestrial > Soil > Wetlands > Peat | place: USA: New York... | reverse complement strand
ATCATGCGACGGTGGGGTGTGTCGACGTTCGTGATTTTTTATCTCGTCTGCGGGGTGTCGGTCATCATGACGAAGCTGGGAATTCACTGGCCATGATTGAGAAAAACTTCACCGTGAAAAACCGCCTGGGACTGCATGCGCGGCCAGCGGCCCTTTTTGTGCAGACAACAAACAAGTTTCACTCCAGCGTCAAAGTCCGCAAGGGCGACCAGGAAGTGGACGGCAAATCCATCATGGGCCTCATGATGCTAGCTGCCGAGGAAGGCTCGATCCTGTGTGTCCGAGCGGACGGCCAGGATGAGCAGGAGGTTCTGACGAGTCTTGGCGCGTTGTTTCAAAATCTTTTCGGGGAGAAAGACTGATGGCGGATTTGCGCAGCTCCCGGCCTCCGATTGTCCTTCGCGGTATCGCGGCCTCTCCAGGTATCGGGATAGGCAAGGCTTTTCTCATGAAGGAGGAGGCCCTGTCATATGTCCTCAGGACCTTGACGAAAGACGAAGTCAAGAAAGAAATTCAGCGTTTTCGTCAGGCGGTCGCCAAGGCGCGCGCCGAAATCGATCAGACGCGGGAAAAGGTCCTCAAAGTACTCGGAAAAGCGCACGCGTCCTTGACCGATGCCCATCTCCTGATTTTGGAAGACGCTCTCTTCAGCAAGGACATCGAGAAAAAGATCGCCCAGGAGATGGTGAACGCCGAGGCGGCGCTGGTGGCGGTCCTCGATCAGATCGGACGCACCTTTGACAATCTCGGCGATGAGTATTTCCGCCAGCGGAAAGATGACGTGATGGACGTGGGCCGGCGGGTGATGCGCTGCCTCCTCGGTCGCGAAGGCGGGCAGCTGGCACAGCTGACAGAACGGTCGGTCGTGGTCTCCCATGATTTAGGGCCGTCCGACACCCTATCTCTGCGGGATGATTTGGTCGAAGGGTTCGCGACCGATATCGGCGGGAAAACCTCACACACCGCGATTCTTGCGCAGGGTCTGGAGATTCCGGCGGTCGTGGGCCTCAAAGAAATCACCGGCCAAACACAGCAGGGGGACCTGGTCATCATTGACGGGAACGAGGGCATGGTCATTATCAATCCGACCATGGCTACGCTTGAAAACTACCGCAAGGTCCGTGAAATCCAACTGGCCGAAATACGGGATTTGGAAAAATTTAAAGACCTTCCCGCCCAGACGCAGGACGGCCGCCGGGTGGAGCTCGCCGCCAATATCGAATCGCATGAGGAAATCAAGACGGCCTTGAGCCACGGCGCAGAGGGCATCGGCCTTTACCGGACGGAGTTCATGTACTTGAACCGCAAAGATCTGCCCGGCGAAGATGAACAGTATTTAAACTACACCTCCGTCGCGCGCCAGATCTTGCCGTACTCGGTCATCATCCGCACGATGGATCTGGGGGGCGACAAACTGAGTCCGCTCGGCGTCACGGGAGTCACGCCGGAGCAGAACCCGTTTCTGGGCCTGCGCGGCATACGTCTCTGCCTGCGCTTCCCGGAGATCTTCAAGACCCAGCTGCGCGCTATCCTGCGCGCCTCGGTCGAAGGAAAGCTCAAGATCATGTATCCCATGATTACCAGTTTAGAGGAACTCCACCAGGCCAACAAGCTTCTGAACGACGTGAAGGAGGAACTCAAAGCCAAGAACGTCTCGTTCGATGAAAAGATGGAGACCGGAATTATGATTGAGACACCGTCGGCGGCGGTCATCTCCGACTGGCTGGCCCGGCAGGTTGATTTTCTCTCGATTGGGACTAATGACTTAATCCAATATACCTTAGCTGTGGACCGCGTGAACGAGAATGTCGCGCATTTGTACAACCCTTTGCATATGGGCGTCCTCCGCCTGATCCGGATGGTGATCGACTCCGGACACGAGGCGGGCAAATGGGTCGGGATGTGCGGCGAAATGGCCGGAAATCCCGCTTTCACGCGTATTCTCCTCGGTATGGGCCTCGATGAATACTCCGTCCCTGCGGCGGCTGTCCCCCGCATCAAGCGCCTCATCCGCGAAATGTCGCTTGAGGAAGCGAAAAAAATGGTCGAACGCATCTTTAGTCAAACGACCGACACCGGCGACAGCGGTGGTTTCTTCCGTATTTCATAAATAAAAGACTCCATGGACATCCGGAATTTTTGCATCATCGCGCACATTGACCATGGGAAGTCCACGCTGGCTGATCGCCTGCTCGAAACCACCGCCACCATATCCAAGCGCGAGATGCGCGAGCAGGTCATGGACGGGATGGAACTCGAGCGCGAGCGTGGCATCACGATCAAGGCCAAGGCCGTGCGCATGCTCTACACCTCGCCCGGCGCCCAGGCGCCTTATGTGCTCAATTTGATCGATACGCCGGGTCATGTCGATTTTACGTACGAAGTGTCGCGCGCCTTGGCCGCCTGCGAAGGGGCGCTCCTCTTGGTGGACGCGACCCAAGGGGTCGAGGCGCAGACCTTGGCCAACGCCACGCTCGCGCGCGAGGCCGGACTTGAAATCATCCCCGTGATCAACAAAGTCGACCTGCCCGCTGCCGACCCCGAAAGCTGCCGGGCGCAGATCCGTGACGTGCTGGGGATCGAGCGTCCGGCGCTTCTGGCCAGCGCCAAACTGGGCAAAGGGATCCCGGAGATCCTCCAGGCCGTCATCGATGTCATCCCGGCCCCGGATATGAACGTCTCCGCTCCGCTCAAAGCCCTGGTGTTTGACTCCCTCTTTGACACATTTCGGGGTGTGGTGGTCTATGTCCGGCTTCTCGAAGGCGAAGTGAAAACGGGGGAGGGGCTCCGCTTTATGCAGACGGGGCGCGAGGTGGTGGCTGAAGAGGTTGGCGTCCTCCAGATGAAATACGTGAAAACGGACAAACTCTCGGCCGGCGAGGTGGGATATATCATCCTTGGGCTCAAAGAGCTCAAGGACGTCCGGATGGGAGACACCTTGACGGCCACAGCGCGCCCGGCCGCCACCCCGCACCACGGCTACAAGGAGCTCAAACCGTTTGTATTTGCTGGCGTTTACCCGGTCAACCCCAGCGATTACGACAATTTGAAAAAGGCGCTTGAGAAGCTCCATCTTACCGATTCTGCCTTTTCCTACCAGGCGGAGACTTCGACTGCCCTTGGGTTCGGCTTCCGCGCCGGCTTCCTCGGGCTCCTGCATCTGGATATTGTCAAGACCCGCATCGAGCGGGAATTCGAGATTCCGCTCATCGCGACCGCGCCCAACGTCGAGTATGAAATCCTCTCGCCGCAGGGGGAGCGCGTGCGGGTGGATAATCCCGCCAAGTTTCCCGATCCGGGCAAGGTCAATGAAATCCTGGAACCCTACGTGACCGCCACGATCGTCACGCCCGCGGATTATGTGGGGCCGATCATGCAGCTCTGCCAGGACCGGCGGGGCATCTTTCACGACATGAAATACCTCTCGATGACGCGGGTTGCTCTCCATTATGATCTACCTCTCGCGGAAATCGTCAGCGACTTCTACAATGAGCTGAAGTCTCTTTCCAAAGGGTACGCGTCTTTTGACTACGAGCACGCGGGCTATTCCGCGGCAGATCTGGTTAAAATGGAGATCCTGGTCCATGGCGAGGTGGTGGACGCTTTTTCCTTTATTGTTCACCGCGATAAGGCGTATGCCAAGGGGCGGACGCTGTGCGAGTCTTTAAAGGAGCTCATTCCCCGACAAATGTTTGAGATCCCGCTCCAGGCCCGGATTGGAAGCCGCATTATCGCCCGGGAGACGATCCCCGCCCTGCGCAAGGATGTCTTGGCCAAGTGTTATGGGGGCGACATTACGCGCAAACGCAAGCTTTTAGAGAAGCAAAAAGAGGGGAAAAAGAAAATGAAGCAGATCGGCCAAGTGGAAATTCCCCAGGAAGCATTCATGGCCATTTTGAAAAAATAAAGGAGACTCAATTGGAAGCAACATTGTTCTGGATAGGATGCGGGTTGGGCGTTTACGGGGTCGTGCTGCGAAAGATTTTTGCACGCGAGGCATGGATGAAAAAGCAGCTCCTGCCCGTGCTGCTCCATGTCCTCTTTACATCGGTCGTAGGGGCTCTGATCGGGTTTGTGTTCAGCGCCTCGACAGACTTGCATGGTCCCACCCCCCAGTGGCCTGTGACCGGCGCGGTGCTGGGTCTGGTCTGGGGAGTCGCTCAGCTCTTCTGGTCAAAAGCAAAGCCGGAGGGGAGCAGGACTCTTCTAGCGGAAGACCTGGAATGGGTCGAAACGTCCTTCTCGGCCATTATTCTGGCCTCCGTCATCATGTATGCCGTTCTTCAGGCGTTCAAAATTCCATCCGGGTCCATGGAGGACACGCTCTTGATCGGCGACCATTTGTTCGTCAATAAATTTATTTACGGGATCCGCGTTCCCTTCACGACGAAGCGCGTCTTTAAGATCCGCGATGTCAAACGGGGGGAAGTGATTGTGTTCCAGGCGCCTCCCGAAGCGATCGTTTCCCGTGACGAGCGGGAAAGCGGAGTCAAAAAAGACTTTATCAAGCGCGCGGTGGGGGTTGCGGGCGACGTGATCGAGATCAAGAACAAGCAGCTCTATGTGAACGGCACGCCTCAGATGGATCCGCACCCGGTCTACAAGGACCGCTACGTCTATCCCGCGGCCCGCCTAGAACTGAAAGCGGAGGAATACCAGAAGTACTGGCAGTCCGGGCGCTTCTCCGAGCTGCGGCGCGAACAGATCGGGGACAATTTTGGACCCGTCAAAGTGCCTGAGAATTGCTATTTTGTCATGGGGGACAACCGGGATGGCTCATTCGATTCGCGGTTCTGGGGGCCCCTGCCGAACCGTCTACTCAAAGGAAAGGCCTGGATCGTGTATTGGCCGCTTAACCGGATCAGGATCATTCGATAGGAGATGTTCATGAACTATAAATATTGGCTGATTGCCTGCGTGGCGTTTGTCATTCTCGAGATTCTGCCGCCGCCGACGCATTTCTTTTTCGTCTGCATGGCCTTCGGCGCGCTCGGGGCATCGATTGCGGCGTTGTTTTCCGGCAGCGTCTGGCTGCCCTGGGTGGTTTTTGCGCTTGTGTCCGTGGCGCTGACGCCCTTGATGATTCCCTTGGCCAGGTTTCTCTTCACGCCCAAGCCGCACCCATCCAATGTCGACGCGCTCCTCGGCCAGAAGGCGCTTGTGACCGGCGCCATCCGTCCCAACATGCCCGGCACCGTGAAAATCCATGGGGAAAGCTGGAGGGCCGTATCGGAAGGCGATTCATTTGAGAAGGACCAATGGGTTGAAATCAACCGAGTCGAAGGAGCATCTGTCATCGTAAGGAGGACATCATGAGTGGAATTCCGTTCGGTTTTGCCGGTCTTCTGGGAATTGCAGCGATCATCTACGTGGCCCGCGCCATCCGCATTGTCCGCCAGTATGAAAAGGGCCTCGTTCAAACGTTCGGGCAGTACAGCCGCACGGCAGACGCGGGGCTGGTTCTTCTGTTTCCGCCGTTCCAGGATGTCCGCCTCGTGGACATGCGCGAGCAGGTGATGGATGTCCCTCCGCAGGACGTGATCACCAAGGACAACGCATCGGTGACGGTGGACGCCGTCATCTATTTCCAGGTGACGGATCCCGCAAAAGTGGTTTACAACGTGGCTAACTTCGCGTTAGCGGCTATCAAACTGGCTCAGACCAACCTCCGCAACATCATCGGCGAGTTGGAACTGGATCAGACGCTGACGAGCCGCGAACGCATTAACTCGACCCTGCGCCAGGTGCTCGATGAAGCGACAGACAAATGGGGCGTCAAGGTCGTCCGCGTGGAAATCCAGAAAATCGAGCCACCCCAGGACATCACCAATTCGATGTCCAAGCAGATGAAGGCCGAACGTGAAAAACGCGCCAACATCCTGGAAGCGGAAGGATTCAAACAGGCCGCGATTCTGAAGGCCGAAGGGGCCAAGGCCGCGGTCGTCTTGGCCGCAGATGGGGAAAAACAATCCACCATTCTCCGGGCCGAAGGCCAGGCCGAAGCGATGAAGCGCGTGGCCGACGCGGAAAAGTACAAAACCGAGGTCGTCTATCAGGCCATCCACAACGGAAAACCGACCCAGGATCTGATCGCGATCAAATACCTCGAGGCCCTCCAGAAGATGTCGGAAGGACCGGCGACGAAGATCCTTCTGCCGCTGGAAATATCCGGCCTGGCCGGAGCGGTCGCGGCCGCCGCCGAGTTAATGAAATCCCCTGCGAATGACGGGAAAAAATCCTGATCCCCTAGGCCTCTACATCCACATTCCCTTCTGTCATGCCCGGTGCGGGTACTGCGATTTTGTGACCTTCACCGGCAAGGAAGACAGGATCGACGATTATGTCGATGACCTGTGCGAGGAAATCCGGTTCTATCCCCCGCGTATATATGTGTCGACCGTCTTCTTTGGCGGTGGGACGCCTTCCGTTCTGGATTCCCGGCATGTTTCTCAGGTTCTTGTCGCTATTCGATCGCATTTTGCTCAGAGCCCGGACGCCGAGATCACGCTCGAAGCCAACCCGGAAAGCATCACACTCGAGAAAGCGCGCGCCTGGAAGGAAGCCGGTATCAACCGCTTGAGTATCGGACTGCAGGTTTTTGATAACACGCTCCTCAAGAAAATCGATCGCCTCCATACTGTAGAAGAGTTCTTAGCCGCCTACCAGGCCGCCCGGCAGGCCGGTTTCGATAATGTCAGCATCGATCTCATTTACGGGTTCGAAGATCAGACTCTGGAATCCTGGCAGGAAACGCTGCGGTCGACGCTTGAGCTGAATCCTGAACATTTCTCGCTGTATGCCCTGAAAATCGAGGAGAATACGCCATTTGCGGCCAAGGGCCTTGGGGTCAACGATGATTTAGAAGCTGATCTGTATGCGTGGGCGCGGCAATATCTCTCGGCAGAAGGCTATGAGCAATACGAAATCTCCAATTTCGCCCGTCCCGGAAAGGCCTGTCGGCATAATCTTCTCTACTGGCGCCAGAAAGACTATCTCGGCCTGGGGGCGGGGGCGGTGGGGTGCGTTGACGGCCTGCGGTGGGAAAATCACAAAAATCTGCCCGACTACCATCACGACATAGTAGCGGGTGCGCTGCCCCGGGCTTCCACTGAGAATTTAGATCCGGACACCCGCCGGTTTGAGCGTCTGATGCTCGGGCTTCGCCTGCGCGAGGGCCTTTCCTGGGAGGAATCCAATCCGGAATGGTTGTCTCAACGCTCCGCCCTCGCTACCCGCGGCCTGCTCGAAGAAATCCACCCTGGCCGCTGGCGGATCCCCGATTCCGCCGTGCCCCTCACAAACCAGGTTCTTCTGCCTTTCCTTTAATCGCACTATTTCCTTGAATTTGAGGCGTTTTGGGTGTATTTCTACCGTAAGGTATCTCATGGCGAAAATCCTGGTTGTGGATGACGACAAGAGTATTGTGGACCTGTTGCGGGTGTTATTGACCCTCGAAGGGTACGAGGTTGTCGCCGCGATGGATGGCAAGGCAGGGCTGGCCACCGCCCGGCAGGAGAAACCCGATCTGATCATCCTCGACGTGATGATGCCGGAAATGGATGGTTTTACAGTCAGCGGACTGCTCTTTCAGGACCCGGTCATGCGCCTCATCCCGGTCATTATCCTCACCGCCAAGCACCATTCGCGAAATATGCTTGAGCTGGTGCCGAATGTCCGGGTCTACATGAATAAGCCCTTCGACCCGCCAGACCTCCTGGACAGAGTCCAGGCGCTGTTGCAATTCCAACCCAAACCCGTCTAAAGATCTTATCCGGCACGGGGGGTGGGGGAACATAACTGGGCCTTTTTTCGTCTAACGAGCTACAACTTAAAGCATGCCGAGCCGTTCTGCTGTAGCTTATAGTGAGTTCAATGCGTAATTTAAACGTATTTATCATCACGACGCTATTGGCAGGTTTAGCCGCGAACTTTGCGTCTGCCGATCTTGTTGCTCAGCCCTCCGAATCTTCAGGCGGCTCAAATAATCCATTTGGTCCTGTCATTGTTGCGCCCTTAAAAGGCCCCTTTGATCCTGCCCTGGGTCCCTGGAAGTGGAATGCCGACGTCGGCGGGGGTTCCGCGATCGTTTCTGGCTCCCAGGGCAACCTCCGGGGCGGCTATAACTTTCAGCTGGGGGGTGGGTACAACTTCAACTCGCAGACGGGGCTGACCCTCGAATACTTGGACAGTGGTTTGGGGGTCACCAACCAGGCCATGAATGCGAATGGAGCCATCGATGGCTGGGCCCATGTTTGGGCGCTCACGCTCAACCCCGTCTGGCGCTACAAGATTGGAGGGATCGTGGGAGGTTACATTATCGGAGGCGGCGGGTATTACGCCCGCGAACTTCATTTCACGGAACCTTTTCAAGAGACCTCCCCTGGGTTGTTTCAGCGCACGAACATCGACCGTACGGATAATACGGGTGGCGTCGACCTCGGAGCCGGTTTCACATTCAATGTCGGGTATGGAACGAAAATCTTTATAGAGGCGCGCTATCACTATCTTTTCACTCCCGGCTACGCCACCCAACTTATCCCCATCACCCTCGGTCTCCGCTGGTAAGTTTCCTGAGCAGTTCCCTGAGAAATCCGAGTTCACGGTCCCGCGTGTATGTTCCAAGGCGGCAGAAGACCCCTAGACAAAATCATCATTCGGGGTTAAATAGATTCCTATAAGGGGAGGCTTTATGAAGCTAGACCGGATTATTGTGGATAGAGTTCGAAGGTATCTCACGCTGGGTGCCTTTTCGGCGGTTCTGGTTTTGGGCGCAGGGTACGCGCTCCGAGCGGCGCCCAAGGCCCACTGGGTCGTTTTTAAAAGCAATGTGTTGAACCTTCAGGTGTCCGTGCCCTCGGATTGGAAACCGGTCAAAACTCCCAATGCGCTGGCGTTCCGGTATGAGGGCCTTGACGGCGCCAAGGCCGGGATCGGTATTTTAAAGAGCAGCCAGACCAGCGGTACGATCGAATCGGCCGCCGAAACCGAATTTACGCGGGCCGGCCACCCCTCCGCTTGGACACGCACGGCCGCGCGGGTAGATGGAATGCGCGCCGTCAAAATCGTGGGCACCGACACCGCCAATGCCAGCATTAAATTCGTCCATTATTACATCGATGCCCCGCAGGGCATGTACTTGGTCCAGTGCCAGGCGCCGACCGATCAGTGGTCCACCTACAGCCCCATATTCGCTGCCGTGCTGGCCCGTGTGAAGTTTCTCCAATAAAAACAGCATCTATAGACGCCTCCGTAATGGCACAATATTCCTGTTGGACTGATTTTGCAGGAAATTTTGCACATTCCTGTCAAAGGAGGCACCCGCAACTATGAATCGATCCTATCGCTTGGCTTTGGGGCTCTTGTTTTTAGCCGTTGGTACGGCCCAATGCGATCCGGTGAGCGTGCAGTGTCCCGACAATTTAGGCGTGACCGAGACGGCCGCCGCTGTCGGTGACTGGCAGGTTTATGTGTCCTCCAACCCGCACGCCTTTTCGCGGATGAGAATCTATAACGGCCCTCCCCAGGGGAATGTGCTCTTGGACGCGGATAACGCGACGGATGAGCAGCCGGCCAATTACCGCTGGACCCTCGGCAATGCGGGGGACAGTCTCTGGGTCGAATGTTCCTATCATGCCTCCGCCCTGCGGCTTATCCGGACGCTGCCGAAGGGCCTTCATTCCTGCCGCGCGGTGAAATCGGAAACATCGATGGGACTTTCATGCGAGTAGCTTAGGGAAGCGAGGACACGGAATCTATGAAAAAGGTCAAGCTGGGATCACAGGGCGCGGTCGTCTCCCGCATGGGGCTCGGCTGCATGGGGATGAGCGAATTCTATGGCGAGCGCAATGACGAAGAGTCGGCCGCGACGATCCTCCGCGCGCTGGATCTGGGAATCACGTTCCTCGATACGGCGGACACCTATGGGATCGGTGATAACGAGGAGCTGATCGGTAGAACGATACGCGGACGGCGGGCGGAGATTTTCCTCGCCACGAAGTTCGCCAATGTGCGGACGAAGGAGAATCCCAGCCACTGGGCGATCAGCGGCAGGCCGGAGTATGTGAAGGCGGCGTGCAATGCGTCCTTGAAGCGCTTGGGCGTGGACCATATCGATCTCTATTACCAGCACCGGGTGGATCCTCAGACGCCGGTCGAGGAGACGGTGGGCGCGATGGCGGAGCTGGTAAAGGCCGGAAAGGTGAAGTATCTGGGACTCTCGGAGGCGTCGCCATCGACAATACGGCGTGCGCATCGGGTACACCCGATCACAGCCTTGCAGACGGAATATTCGTTGTGGGAGCGGCATGTCGAAAAGGAGATCCTTCCGACCGTGCGGGAGCTGGGGATCGGCTTTGTGCCGTACAGCCCTTTGGGAAGAGGATTCCTGACCGGCGCGATTACAAAACCAAGCGATCTATCGGCCAGCGATTCGCGGTCGCAGCGGTTTCCGCGGTTTGCCGGAGAGAACTTTAACAAGAACCAGGCGCTGGTGGCGCGGGTGAGAGTGATTGCCGAGCGCAAACGGGTCAAGCCCGGCCAGCTCGCGTTGGCGTGGATCTTGGCCAAGGGCCGGGACGTGGTGCCGATTCCGGGAACGAAGCGCAGAAAGTATCTTGAGGAAAATGCATCCGCAGTGCAGATGACGCTGACTCCGGAGGAGGTGGCGGAGCTGGAGGCGGCAGTTCCGCTCGATGAGGTGGCTGGCGATCGCTATGCGGCGGCGAATATGCAGGCGATCGACCGGTAGGCCACGGCTGAAGATTACCCTGTTCTGCCGGACAGTTTGTGACGCTAAAACTAGCAGCCGAAAACGCCGCGTCATCTAAGCCATTTCTTCTTCTATCTTGACACTCAGCAGGCAAAGCTGATAAAGTATTAGCACTCAGCAATTAAGAGTGCTATTTTTATTCAGGGCAGGTGAGTTCGTCCGAACCATGAGAGTGCTTGATCCCAAAACAGCCGAAAACCGCAAGCGGAAACTCCTTCAGGCGGTTATTTATCAGTACATGCGGACCGGCAAACCGGTCGGCTCGCATGTGATTGTCGACAAGTACAATTTCGGCCTCTCCTCGGCCACAGTCCGCAATATGCTGGTGGACCTGGAAAAGGAAGGTTTTTTAATCCAGCCGCACACGAGCGCCGGCCGTGTTCCATCCGATAAAGGCTACCGCTTCTACGTGGATTCGCTCCTGGAGATCCAGGGCCTGGCGGCAGCGGAGGAAGAGCGGATCCGTAAAGAATACTCGGCGCGCAACAAAGAACTTGAGGACCTGATGGTCTCTACGTCCCGGATGCTTTCCAAGTTGTCCAGCTATACGGGAATGGTGCTTTCCCCGAGCCTGGACAAGAGTCTTCTGCACCGTCTACAGCTGATTCCATTAACGGCCAATCAGATTCTGGTGATCGTGGTGTCCCAAACGGGCTTTATCCGCCACCGGGTGGTACAGCTCCCGCGCCCGCTCTCCCCCGCCCGGCTTTCCACGCTTTCCGAACTGCTGAACGAGCGGCTCAAGGGGCTTCCGCTTTCCGAAGTCAGGACGCAGATCCTGCACCACATTGACGCGGCCCAGCAGGAGCAAGCCGAGGCCTTCGGCCTCGCGCAGGAGCTCGTGCGGGAGGCCTTCGACCTCCGGTCGACGGAAAGCGAGCTCTATGTGGAAGGCCGCGACAAGATCTTTTCCTTTCCCGACATGGACGATTTCAGCGAGATGGGAGACCTCTTAAAAATCGTCGAGCAAAAAAACCTCCTGACCTCGGTGCTCGAAAAGGCGATGAAGAAAGAGGGCCTGTCGGTCAAGATCGGCGCTGAAAACCTGCGACCGGAACTCCGGCACGTCTCGCTTGTGTCCAACACCTACAAGCTCAACGACCGGACCGTGGGCGTTCTGGGGATCCTGGGACCCCGCCGGATGGAATACGGGCGGATGATCTCTCTGGTGGAAGGCGTCAGCCGGATCGTCAATCAAATGCTGGAGAAGATAGTGTCCTATGAGTGACGAGCTCGACGAGAAGCTTTCGGAGCTGGCCATCCTCCAGCAGTCGCTCGAAGAGCAGAAGGCGAAGGCGGCGGAGTACTACGATCAGCTCTTAAGGCTTAAGGCCGAGTTCGAAAATTACCGCAAGCGGGTCGAAAAAGAGAAGGTTGAGGCCCGCCAGTGGGGAAAACAGAGCGTGATCATGCCGCTCCTGGGGCTGGTCGATGTTTTTGAGCAGGCGATGACGCAGGCGAAAAACGCCAAGGACGTCAAACAAGTGGCCGTGGGCCTCGAGTTTCTGCATAAAAACTTCTCCAGCTTTCTTAAGAGCGAAGGCCTCTCGCCGATCGAAGTGGTCGGCAAAGCCTTCGACCCGCATCTCGCGGAGGCCGTCGAGCAGGTGGAAGTGGACGAGGATCAAGTGGGGCAGGTCTTAAGCGAAATTCAGAGAGGATACCACTTGAATGGTCGCGTGATCCGTCCGGCCCGGGTCCGCGTGGGGGTCTCCAAAGCGAAAGAGGAAAACGAGCAGGCGGCGAGTTAGGCGCCACAGATTTAAGGAGGAAAGTGCCATGGCAAAAATCATAGGAATCGACTTAGGAACGTCAAATTCCGCGGCGGCGGTGATGGAGGGCGGCAAGCCCACCATCATTCCCTCGGCGGAAGGGACCACGCTGGGAGGGAAGGCCTTCCCCTCGTACGTCGCCGTGACAAAGGACGGCCAGCTCTTGGTGGGAGAACCCGCCCGGCGGCAGGCGGTCTCCAATCCCGAAGGGACGATGTACGCCTTCAAGCGGAAAATGGGGACCCAGCACAAATATGCCGTGACGGGCAAGGAGTACACCTCGCAGCAGCTCTCCGGCTTTATTCTGCAAAAGATCAAGAAGGACGCGGAAGCGTATCTGGGAGAGAAGGTCGAAAAGGCCGTCATTACGGTGCCGGCCTATTTCGACGATAACCAGCGGCAGGCGACGAAGGACGCCGGGGCGATCGCGGGCCTTGAAGTCGTGCGCCTCGTGAACGAGCCGACGGCGGCCTGTCTGGCCTACGGCCTGGACAAGTCCGGTCAGAACCAGAAGATCATGGTGTTCGACCTGGGCGGCGGCACGCTGGATGTGACCCTCATGGACATGTCGAGCGCGGGCGGCGACGCGACTTTCGAAGTCGTGGCCACTTCCGGTGACACTCAGCTGGGCGGCACCGACATGGATAACGCGCTGATCGATTATGTCGCGGGGGAATTTCGCAAGGAATCGGGCATCGACCTGACCAAAGACAAGCTGGCGATGACGCGTCTGAAGGAATCGGTCGAGAAAGCGAAGATCGAGCTTTCCACGGTCATGGAAACCGAACTGAACCTCCCC
>Ga0326728_10019128_pt1 | contig 13339 bp, 6 predicted proteins | sample MB3enrmetagenome_FD_207602 | JGI IMG/M metagenome (GOLD analysis project Ga0326728, IMG submission 207602) | Lab enriched peat soil microbial communities from McLean, Ithaca, NY, United States - MB31MN | ecosystem: Environmental > Terrestrial > Soil > Wetlands > Peat | place: USA: New York... | reverse complement strand
GACGAGCGCGCTGCCCTCCTGCTCGAGCTGACGCGAGTCGCCCTGGAAATCGTAGGAATAGCCCTCGGGGAAGATCTCGTGCGACTTCGCCTTGAGAAAGTCGAGCGCCTCGCCCAGCGTGCGGCCGGGGAACGGCACGCCCGACAGCGTCGCCGAATTGAGCTGCTGGAAGCTGGTCAGCGCGTTGGGCTGCACCTTCTCGGTGACGGTCGCCACCGCCGACAGCGGCGCGAGTTCGCCGTTGCTGGTGCGCAGCTGGTAGCGCGTCAGCCACTCCGGGTCGAGGCGGAATTCGCGCGGCGCCTGTGGGATCACCTGATAGCTGCGACCCTGCAGGTTGAACAGGTTGACGTAGTTGCCGCCGAGCATGGTCGCCAGCGCGGCGCCGACGTCGGCCATGCTGAGCCCGATGCGGTTGGCCTTGTCGGAATCGATGTTGACCACGTATTCGGGCGTGTCGAACTTGAGGTCGACGTCGGTGAACAGGAACAGGCCGCTCTCGCGCGCCGCCTGCTGCATCTTCAGCGCGACGTCGGCGAGCGTCTGGTAGTCGCCGGTGGTGCGGATGACGAACTGCATCGGCGCGCCGCCGGTCGAGCCGGGCAACGAGGGCGGCGCGAAGGCCTGCACCTGCGCCTCCGGCACGGCGAGGAACCGCGGCCCCAAGGCCGCCAGCACCTGTTTCTCGTTGCGCGTCCGCTCGTCCCAGGGCTTGAGCAGGAAACCGGCGAAGCCCGACCGCACGTTGGGGTAGCCGTTGATGATGAAGGCGTGCTCCAGCTCCGGCGCGGTGCGCGCCTCGTCGTACAGGCGCTGCGTCGCATGTTCCACGTAGTCGCGGTTGGCGAGCTGCGGCGCCTTGATCATGCTGATGAGAAAGCCCTGGTCTTCCTCCGGCGCCAGCTCGCGCGGCGTCGTCACGTACATCACCCCGGTCAACGCCAGCACGCCGACCAGAATCAGCAGCGTCAGGGCGCGGAAGTTCAGGCTGCTCGACAGCCGGCGCTGATAGGCGCGCCGCAGCGCCTCGAAGGTCCTGTCGACGATCGCGCCGAAGCCGCCCGGCCCGGTCTCGTGGCGCAGCAGCTTCGAGCACATCATCGGCGACAGGGTCAGCGCGAGGAAGCCGGAGACGATCACCGCGCCGGCGAGGGTGAAGGCGAATTCGCGGAACAGCGCGCCGGTGACGCCCGAGACGAAGCCGATCGGCGCGTAGACCGCCGCGAGCGTGATCGTCATCGCCACCACCGGCAGCGCGATCTCGTGCGCGCCGCGGATCGCCGCGTCGAACGGCGTCATGCCGTCCTCGATGTGGCGGTGGATGTTCTCCACCACCACGATCGCGTCGTCGACCACCAGGCCGATGCCGAGCACCAGCGCCAGCAGCGTCAACAGATTGATCGAATAGCCGAGCGCCAGCAGCGCGATCATCACCCCGATCAGCGACAGCGGAATGGTGACGATCGGAATGATGGTCGAGCGGATGTTGCCGATGAAAAGGAAGATGACGACGATGACGATCGCCGCGGCCGCTACGAGCGTCTTGGCGACCTCGCGAATCGAGGAGCGGATGAACTCGGTCGAGTCGTAGGCGATCGCCGCGTTGAGACCGGCCGGCAGCCGCGCCTGGACGCCGGGAAACACGGCGCGGATGCCGTCGATCACGGTCAGCGGATTGGCTTCGGGCGTGCCGTAGACCCCGATGAACACCGCCTTCAGCCCGTCGAAGGTCGACGAGGAATCGGAATTCTGCGGCCCGAGCTCGATCTTGGCGACGTCGCCGAGGCGCACGAGGGCGTCGCCGTGCGCGGCGATCACCAGCTGGCCGAACGCCTTGGCGCTGTCGAGCGAGGTCGCCGCGTCGACGCTGATCTGGGTGTAGTCGCTCTTCACCTCGCCGGCGGCGGAGATGAAATTGTTCGCCGCCAGCGCCGCGCGAATGTCGTTGGCGGTGACCCCGCGCGCCGCCATCCGCGTCGGGTCGAGCCAGATGCGCATGGCGAAGGTCTGGCCGCCGAGGATCTGCGCATTGGCGACGCCGTCGACGGTCTGCAACTGCGGCTGAACGACGCGAGTGAGATAGTCGGTGATCTGCGACGCCGACATCGCGGTCGAACTGAACGACAGGTAGATCAGCGCGAAGCCCTGTCCGGTCTGCTTGACGATCACGGGATCGAGGGCGTCCTTCGGCAGCACGCCGCGCACTTGGTTGACCTTGGACAGCGTGTCGGCCATCGCGCGGTCGGGATTGGCGTCGAGACGCAGATTCAGGGTGATGGTCGAGACGTTCTGCTGCGAGGTCGACACCAGCGTGTCGATGCCGTCGGCGCTCGCCACCGCCTGCTCGATCGGCGTGGTGATGAAGCCCTTGATGACGTCGGCGTCGGCGCCCGGATAGGTGGTGGTGATGGTGATCGTCGTGTTCGACGTCAGGGGAAACTGGCGGATTTGCAACTTGAATCCCGCGACGCCGCCGATCATCAGGATCAGCAGGCTGACGACGGTCGCCAGCACCGGCCGGCGGATGAAGAGATCGGTGAACGCGTTCATCGGCTATGCCGTCACGGCTTCGGCGTTTCGGCCGGCGGCGGCAAGGCGCCGCCCGGGTCGATCGCCACCGGCGAGTTCTGCTGCAACTTGATTTGGCCGACGGTCACCACCTCTTCGCCCGGCTTCAGGCCATCGACGATGGCGATCCGTTCGCCGCGCGTGGCGCCGAGCCGAATGAGGCGGCGCTCGACGACGAGCCCGCCGCCGTCTTTCGCCGGCGCGACGACGAAGGCGTCGTCGCCGTAGAGGCCGTAGACGACGGCGGTGCGCGGCACGGTCAGCACATCGGCCGGCGCGCCGGTCGTGACCGTGACGTCGGCGAACATGCCGGGCAGCAGCTTGCGGTCGGGGTTGGCGAATTCGGCGCGCACGGTGACGTTGCGCGAATCCGCGCTCACTCGGGCGTCGATCGCCACCACCTTGCCGGTGAAGGTGCGGCCGGGCTGCGCGTCGACGGAGAGCGTCGTCTCCTGGCCGACGGCCAGCGCCGCGAGCGCGCCCTCGGGCGCGGAGAAATCGACGTCGATCGGATCGAGCTGCTGCAGCGTGGTCAGGCTGGCGCCGGCGGCGACATATTGGCCGAGGTCGACGTTGCGCAGGCCGAGCCGCCCAGCGAAGGGCGCCTTGATCGCCTTCTGGGCGATCACCGCGCGCGAATGGTCGACCGTCGCGGCGGCCGAATCGCGCGCCGCCAGCGCCGCGTCGACGGTCGATTGCGGCGTGTTGCCGCTGGCGATCAGCCGCTGCGCGCGCTCCAGCGAGACGTTGGCGTTCTTGAGCTGGGCGAGCCCATTGGCGAGGTCGGCTTCTTCGACCGAAATGTCGAGGTCGACCAGCGGCGCGCCGGCGGCGACGTCGTCGCCCGACTGGAAATGGATCGCCGACACGACGCCGGCGACCTGCGGCGCGACGACGATCCCCTGAAAGGCGCGCACGGTGCCGATCGCCTCCAATTGCGGCGGCCACTGCTCGACCTTCGCTTCCTCGACCGCGACCGCCGTCGGCTTCGGCGCGAAGGCAGCGCCGATCGCGTTCTTGACGATCGTCGGCTTGAGGACAAACTGGAAAACGGAGAGCCCGCCGACCAACGCGACGATGACGACCAGCGCGAGCACAAAGATCACCGGCCGCCGCGCATGGAGCGGCAACGCGCGCAGGATCAGCAGCAGCGCGCAGACAATCGCGATCGCCAGGAAAGCGCCCGGGAGAACCGGCGCGCGCAGATGCGCGAAGTCGGTCGCCGCGGCGACCGCGAGCGCCGCGATTGCGACAGCGGTCAACACCCAGGTCGTCGCCCGCTTCATCGTTCCTCTTTCCCTCCGCGGCCGTGTGGTCGCCGCCCCCGTCGAAGCGGCGCGACTATTTCAGACCGCGCCGCGAAGCGCCACCCCTCCCTCTCGCCGAGTCAGCGCGCCGCGGCGTTGCGATTCCCGCGTGGCGAAAGACGCCGCGCGCCGCTAGAACAACGGTGTTCAATGGGGGCGACGCTATGCCGCTGCGAATCGATCAACGCCTCGAGCGCTTGCAGGCGCGCCTGCGCGAGACCGCCTTCTGGCGCGCGCGAGAAACGCGCGAGGTCGACGGCTGGCGCTGCGACGGCGAGCCGATCGCCGTCGGCGCGCCCTGGCCGCGCCGCGACGGAATCGTGCGCTTCACCGCCGAAGCGAGCGTTCCCGAAGATTGGCCGCTCGAGGAGACGCGTTTGTCGCTCGATCTCGGCGGCGAGAGTCTGCTGACGCTTGGCTACGAAGGCGGCGCGCGCGCGTCGTTCGGCCTCGACGTCAACCATCAGGAGTTTCCCCTCGCCGGCCGCCGCTTTGCGATCTCGAGCGAGAGCGTCGCCCGCCGCCCGTTCGGCCAGCCGGTCGCCGAGCCGCGGCTCGCGCGCGCGCGCCTCGTGCGGCTCGACCTCGCGCTCCGCCGTTTCGCCGATCTCGTCGCGATCGTCGTCGAAGCGGCGCAGACGCTCGGCGCGCACGAAGCCGTCGAGCCGCTGGTCGAAGCGGCGGAGGCGGCGCTCGGCGCGCTCGACTGGCCGTCGACCACCGCCGACTACATCGCCCGCGTCGCCGCCGCGCCGAGCCAGCAGGCGTTGTGGCGCCGGCCTGATACCAAGCCCGATCCGGCGCCGCTCGGCGATTCCGAGCGCGCGTCGGTCGTGGCGGCGGAAGCGACGTTGCGCGCGCGGCTCGCCGAACTGCGCCGCCGCTTTCCGCCGCAAGGCGAAGCAGCGATGACCGGCCACGCCCATATCGACCTCGCCTGGCTGTGGCCGTACGAAGAGACGCGCCGCAAGCTCAGGCGCACTTTCTCGACCGCGCTGGCGCTGATGCAAGAGGCGCCCGAATTCCGCTTCAACCAGTCGAGCGCGCATTTCTATGCGCAGATCGAGGAGGACGACCCCGATCTGTTCGCGGCGATCCGCGCGCGCGTCGCGTCGGGCCAATGGGAGCCGATCGGCGGCCTGTGGGTCGAGCCCGACGCCAACATGCCGTGCGGCGAAAGCCTGGCGCGGCAGATTCTCTACGGCCAACGCTATTTCGAGCGGGCGTTCGGCCAGCGCCATCGCGTCTGCTGGCTGCCCGACTGCTTCGGCTTCTCGCCAGCGCTGCCGCAATTGTTGCGCCAGGGCGGGATGGATTCCTTCTTCACTACCAAGGTGACCTGGTCGGAGACCAACAAGTTTCCCCACGACCTCTTCTGGTGGGAAGGGCTCGACGGCAGCCGCGTGCTCGCCCACACGTTCGACAATCCGGTCGGCGGCTACAACGGCGAAGCGCGGCCGGGCTGCGTCGCGCCGACCTGGGCCAATTTCCGCGCCAAGGCGCGCCACAACGAGACGCTGCTGGCGATCGGCTACGGCGACGGCGGCGGCGGCCCGACGCCGCAATGGATCGACAACGAGCGGCTGATGCGCGAACTGCCGGCGCTGCCCGGCGCGCATTGGGCGCGGGTCGACGACTTCTTCGCCCGCGCCCACGAGAGCGCCGCCGCGAACACGGCGACGCCGACATGGCGCGGCGAGATCTACCTCGAGCTGCACCGCGCGACGCTGACGACGCAAAGCGGCGTCAAGCGCCGTCATCGCCGCGCCGAGACGGCGCTGATCGCGGCGGAGACCGCGGCGTCGCTCGCCCATCTCCTCGGCGCGCCGGCGCCGCGGAGCCTCGAGCCGCACTGGCGGGTCCTGCTCAAGAACCAGTTCCACGACATCCTGCCCGGCTCGAGCGTGCGCGAGGTCTATCAGGACGCCGAGGCCGAGCTCGACGGCGTGATCGCGGCGGGGCGCGCCGAGCAAGAGCGCGCGCTCGCCGCGATCGCCGAGAGGCTGCCAAAGGGCCCGCTCGACGACGCGCTGGTGGTCGTCAATCCGTCGCTGTCGCCGCGCCCATTGCGGCTCGCCCTCGACGACGACGCCTTCGTCGCCGCCGACGCGACGATCCCGCCGCTCGCGATCACGGTCGTCGGCCGCGCCGCGCTCGCCCCGCCCGCCGGCCTTTCGATCGACGGGCGCCGGCTGGAGAACGCCGTGCTGCGAGTCGAGATCGGCGAGGACGGAACGATCGCCAGCCTCGTCCACAAGCCCACGCAACGCGAGGCGCTCGCCGGGCGCGGCAACCAATTGTGGCTCTATCCGCACGACAAGCCGCGCGCCTGGGACGCGTGGGACATCGAAGAGGATTACGCCGAGCGCGGCGAAGAATGGCGCGCCGTCGACTCGCTGGCGATCGCCGAGAACACGCCCTGCCGCGTCGCGCTCAGGGTCGAGCGCCGCTGGCGCTCGTCGCGCGTCGTGCAGACCTACGCCCTTTCCGCCAACGGCCGCCGGCTCGACGTCGAGACCTTTCTCGACTGGCGCGACCGGCGCGTGCTGTTGCGCAGCCTGACGCCCGCGGCGGTGCGCGCCGAGCGCGCCAGTTTCGAATGCGCGTTCGGAATCGTCACGCGGCCGACCCATCGCAACACCTCGTGGGACGAAGCGCAGTTCGAAGTCGCCGGCCACCGCTTCGCCGATCTTTCCGAGCCGGGCTTCGGCCTCGCGCTGATCAACGACGCCAAATACGGCCACAGCGCGCGCGACAACGTGCTGGGCTTGAGCCTGGCGCGCTCGCCGGTCTTTCCCGATCCGCTCGCCGACGAGGGCGAGCAGCGCTTCGCCTACGCGCTGATGCCCCACGCCGGCCCCTGGAGCGAGGGCGGCGTGCGCGAGGAGGCGGAGGACTCGAACCAGCCGTTGCTGGTTCTCCCGGCGTCCGGCCTCGCCCCGGCGACGCTCGCGCCGCTCGGCTGGGACGGCCTCGCCGCCGGGCTCGGCGCGCTCAAGGCCGCCGAGGATGGCGACGGCCTGATCCTGCGCGTCTACGAGCCCGCCGGCGCCCGCGGCCGCTTCGCTTTGCGCCTGCCCGACGGCTGGCGCGAGGCGGGCGCCGTCGACCTGCTGGAACACCCGAGCGCGCCGAAGGCCGAAGGCTGGCTCAGCCCGTTCGAGGTCAGGAGCTGGCGGCTGAGGCGGGAGTGAGAGTCGACCCCACCGAAAGCGTCATGCCCGTCCCCGGACTTGATCCGGAGACGGGCATGACGACTGCTGGAATTGCTCGCCGCGCGCCGCGACGCCGTCGCGCTTGTCACGGCGGGGGCGATTTGTTAGACGACCGCCTCGCTTCGCGCCGCCGGCGCGAGGCCAAGCGGTCATGGCGGAACTGGTAGACGCGCTAGCTTGAGGTGCTAGTCCTTTAACCGGGGTGGAGGTTCGAGTCCTCTTGACCGCACCATTTCTTCAAGCGGCGGCCCGTGGGGCCGCCGTTTGCGTTTGGGGCGGCGCGGGCACGGCCGCCGGCGGCGCCCGCGCCGCCGGCCCGGACGCGCTCGACGCTCGCATGTTCAAGGAGACGGCGGCCATTTCGGCGGAAGGCGCCGCCCTTCGCCCTCACCCCCGAGCTTTCGCTGCTTGTCGGCCCGGTTGCTTGCGCAAAGTCAGTAAAGTGGCGCCGCAATCCGGCGAGACAGCTTGAGACAAGCCTGAACCGCTACGCGTCACAAAAGATCGATCGTGGAATCAGGGGGGCCGCCAATGTCTCAGACTGAGACGCTTACAGCCGTTAATAACGCTATTGTTTTGTATAAAAACGGATGGATTGGCAGCGCCGCGGATCTCTGCGCTTCCGCCAACCTTGGCTGCCATTTCGAGGAACTTCAGGGGCTGCAGCCAGAGGCGAAGAAAGACCTCGTTGAGATCGTCACGCTCAATCCCGAATCGATCCGCAACCATAAATCGGCGATCGGACCGCACAAACCGCTCGTCGTCCTGGGCAACCAGGTTGTCGGCACGCTACACTTCACCAGCAGTCTTTCCGAATATCAAAAGAGGATCGCATTCAAGAGCGCGGTGCGGTTGATCGACCTCGAGACTTCGTCGCAATGCAACCGCCGCTGTGAATATTGCGTAAACGCGACTTACGACGAGACGCGGGATCGATTTTCTAAGAATATCTTCATGAACGATGAGATTTTCGCTTCGATAATCGATCCGCTCGCTGAGATCGGTTTTGTCGGTCGGATTGCCTTTCACTACTTGAATGAGCCGTTGATGTTCGTGGATTCCCTGGTCGAGCGGATCGCTTTCGCCCGCCAGAAGCTGCCGAACGCCACGCTGACCGTCTATACGAACGGCGACTTCCTGACGAGGCCGGTTTTGGACCGGCTCGCAGCGGCGGGCGTAAACGCGGTGGAGATTACGGCCCACCTCCAGCGTGGGCAAAACTATACGGAATCCAAAATCCTGACGCGCATTTTCAACAAGGCCAAAGAACTCGGTCTCGCCGCGGTGCTGTCGGACTACAGAGAAGGCGAATCGATCGGATTCACGCTTTCCGGATCGAGCATGGCCGTGAGAATGATCCTGGTGAACTATATGCGGTACGGGCATAGCCGCGGCAACCTCCTCGACGGAGTCGGACGCCAGGTTGAGGCGAGGACTAAACCGTGCAAGCAACCGTTGGATTGGTTCGTCGTCAATTATACAGGAGCGGTCACCGCCTGCTGCGACCTCGTGGCCGACTCTCCTGCTCATCGGAACTTTGTCACAGGCCAGCTTTCGACGTCGAACATCTTCGACATCTATTCCGGCCCCGCCTATGTCTCCTGGCGCAAAGGAACGATGATGTCGGGCGAGAAGCGGGACCCCTGTGGCGCTTGCCCGTCAGATATCGATCGTGAGTTCATGCCCGGCTGGGACGATCTGATAGCGCAAGCCATCGACGGCGCGATCGCGATCGAGCGATCGGCAGAACCCTCCGCCGCGCCACTGGAGGCCGCCGCCTAGCCCGGTCTATTCGGGATAAGACGTCTTCAACGCTGCGCGGCTCGACGGATCTCTGGCGCCCGCTGTCGCCGATTCTGTCGCCCTCGCCAACCCGCGCGTCGCCTCGATCGCCGCCGCCGACCGTGAAAGCCGCCCAGCGCCGGTGAAAGACAGCCTGAAGCCAGGGCTGCGCCTGACTCTGACCATGCCGCCGGTCGCGTCGTCCATGCTCGTCCCCAATCCGGCGGGGCCTCGAAGGATGCTCCAGAAGGCTCCGGCGGCCGCGCGCTCTGTAGCGTCCTTCGAGGCCGCTCCGCGGCGCCTCAGGACGACGCGTGGGCGGCAAGCGAATCCACGCCAACGCTGCGCGCTATGGCGACGCGCGAATCTCGCTCTCGAAGATCGGCGCGACCGCACGTCCGTTCTCGACCGCAGCGACCGCCCAAAGCGTGAAGCTGTAAACTCTTTGGAAGAATTTTAAGATAATGTCTCTTTCGAGAATTCTATTGACGCCGCCGCCTTGGCGAATAGACATCATGGGCACGTGGTATGTAGAACAACGAAAGTGGCCGCGTGTTGAGATAAACGCGCCGGGAAAGATCGTCATGATTACACGCGGCTTGCGTGTAAAGGACGAAATTCGCTGTGTTATAGTCGATATATCCGAAGGCGGCGCGCAATTGGCTACGGCGTCCCGAATCGACTGCGAAGAATTCTATCTCGAGATGGACGAGGCGCCCGGAACGTTGCGTCTGTGTTCGGTCGTCAGGCGGGTCAATGACAGTCGCGTCGGAGTCAGGTTCATTTAGCGCGCTCCAATGCGTAATCGACTCCTGTTGATCTTGCATGCCGTCATCCGCGCGGACAACGCAAATCTTGCCCCACATCGAACGACGGCCCGCCAAGCGCCGCAAGGAAAAGAGCTGACGCGGACCCGCCGGCGAGCGCCTCGCCAAGGGCGGCCGTTTGCGTTTGCCGGCCCGAAAGCCGGCTGTAGGCGCGGCGGGCCGCCGCTGCTACGCCACTCGCCGGGACGCGATCCAGAGCCAGCGGTCGCGTGGGAAACGCTCTGTAACCGCTAGGATTCCTCTTGGTCTCGGATCGCGCTAGACCATTTCATTGGTCTGAACGACATAAACTTGAACTCAATTACCCTTCGCATTCTCCGATCCCGAATAGAGGGAATGTTGTCGTAAATAAGCGAAAACGCGACTGCGAATGTGATTGGAGTACTCACCGTCTTTGGTCCGTCAACGTCAAACTCGTGTGACGTAATCTGACGCGCCGGGATGAACGCAACTGCCCCGGAGTTGAGGGGGATCGTTGTCTTTTTGCCAGCGTACTCAATAAACAGATCCGTGATTGTGTATTTGAGCATCCTGTCGCTAAGATTTTCAAACGTAACGTCAATCCGAGAGATTGAATAAGTCGGTATCGCGTGCAAATTATGTCCCGTCGCGCTGAAATCTACGTCAACAAATTTAAGTGGCCGGTCCTCGGAAATTCTATTTAGCGTCGCTCGCTTTTCATCAAGATCGGCCCTCAGCGCTTTCTCAATCCAGTAAGGTGCCAACAACACTCGGATCGCGAAAATAGCGCAAACCGTAATAATCGTTAAGCGTCTATCGTCGATTTCCATCACGTTCTTGAATTGTGGAATCAAATAGGCGGCAATTCCTGCAACAAGAATTATCAACATTATTGCAGTATGCGCCGCGCGAATCGTATGTGTGCATGCGACGTGTAACACTCGCCCGTAATACTTCAAAACCTCAGGCATGACCGCCTCAGTGTCGAATATCAAAGTCATCGCTGCACTTACCTTCGCGCCGCGCGATGTCCCCCGCAACGCTTCGCCGCCCTTCTCCCCACGCTTAATCGCCCCGCGCGCCGGCGACGACGCTCGAAACACGTCGCCGATCGGACGGGGCGCCTTCAGCGCGACGCGCTCAGCGAGCGCGTCTACACGCGCGGCGGAATGCGCCGTCGACATCATGGAAACCATCACCTTCCGCAGCGGAAAGGCCGACGGCGCCCTGGATCGGCGGGAAGCGGCGCTCGCGGGCTCGACGCAGATTCGGTCGCGTTTCCCCGTCCCCCGCGTTCCTTGTAAGAGGGGTGCATGACCCAGTTCGCCACCATTCTGAGAACCCGCACCCGCGGCCGCGGGCTCTACGAATTCACGCGCGACATCGCCGCCTGGGTCGACGGACAGCGACTCGAGACCGGCCTGCTGACCCTGTTCTGCCGCCACACCTCGGCTTCGCTGCTGATCCAGGAAAACGCGGCGCCGGCGGTGCGCGACGACCTCGAAGCGTTCTTCGAGGCCATCGCGCCCGAAGACGAGGGCCGCTACGCCCATGACGACGAGGGGCCGGACGACATGCCCGCCCACATTCGCGCCGCCTTGACCAACGTCAGCCTGTCGATCCCGATCGTCGCCGGACGGCTGGCGCTGGGGACGTGGCAGGGCGTCTACCTGTTCGAGCACCGCCGCGCCCCGCACCTGCGCGAGATCGCGGCGCATCTCAGCGGCGCCTAGGTCCAACCTCCGGACTTAACCAATTCGGCTCGGCCGCCTAGCCAATCCGCGCTCCGCTGTCATCCCCGCGAACGCGGGATCCAGTGTCGTCTCACCATCGCGCGGGCGGAGAGGCTGGATCCCCGCTTGAACGGCGATGACAAAAGTCTTTCTGAGTATCAGAATGTCGCCTATGATGCGTCTTCCGTCAAGCAAAAGACAGCGCCGGCGAACGCGATGTGCGCGGCGAAGCAAAACAGGACTCAAGCCGTTGGAATCGCAGCAAACGACTAAATCGCGAGTTTCGCCGCGGTTGCGTTTCGAGGCCCAAAGCGGCCGAAAGCGAAGCCTTCGGCTGCGCCTCGTTTCGCTTGGTTTCGCTTCGTTTCGCTTGGGCGACGCCGGCGCGGACGCCCCGCCCCTACTCCGCCGGCGCGGGTTCGACCACGAAAGGCCCGGGCGGAGCCTTTGGGGCGTTTCTGTCGAGCCGCGGCTTCAGCGCGCCGGTGACGCGGCCGGTTTCCGAGACCCAGCCGGCGGGTGCCCGAACGGTCGGGCCGTTTCCCGGCCCGGGGACGATGTGGACGACGCGATAGCCGCGCTTTTTCAGTTCGGCGAGAAAGGCCGGCATCATTGCGGCCGTCCACGGGCGGTTGTCGTGGAACAGCAGCATGCCGCGCCCGGCCTTTTCCAGCCGGCCCATGATCAGCTTCAATTCCTCTTCGGGCTCCATCTCGATCCAGTCGGACGCCCACAGGTCCGTGCCGAAGACGCCGACATTGTTGTCGGCGAACCAGGTCCGGAGCTCCGCGGTGTCGGCGAAGCCGGGGAAGCGGAAGAACGGCGCGTGCAGCTCGAGCCTGGCGAGGTCGGTTGGCTCGCCGGCGGAGAAATCCTGGCCGTAGGCGTCGCGCTCGACCGCGATCATCCCCTTGAGGATGTCGGCGCGCGCCGCCGATTCGGTCATAAAGGTCAGCGTCGGCTGCGGGTGGGTGTAGGTGTGGTGGGCGACGGTGTGGCCTTCCTCGACCTCGCGGCGCGCCAGCGCCGGCTGCGCGTCGGCCTGGCGGCCGATATCGAAGAAGGTCGCGCGCACGCACTGGTCGGCGAGCGCGGTGAGAATCTGCGGCGTCGTGCGCTCGTCGGGACCGTCGTCGAAGGTGAGGATCACCTCGTGGTCGGCGAGCGGAATGGCGCGAGGATAGGTCTTGAGTCCGACCAGCAGCCCGCCCTGCGTCCCCACTTCGGCGATTCGCGCCGTGCCGAGCTTGTCGGGCCCGCATTCGGCCGCGGCGGCGCCCCAAGCGGCGGCGAGCGCGACGGCGAGGGCGGCGAGGCGGGCTGAGAGGCGACGGAGCGGTGCACCCATGAGCGAGGCTTGCCGCGCCAGCGCGGCGCTGGTCAAGAGACGACGCGAACGGCGCCGTCCTCGCCGTTCGAGACGCCCGCTGCGCGGGCTCCTCACGGTGAGGACGTCTCTCCGCTTCCTCTGCGCCCCACAAGCCGAGCGGACCGCCAATCCCCCACATCGTGAGGAGCGCCGCCTTGGCGGCGCGTCTCGAACGACGCGGGGAGATCGGCGCCGCGTCCGCGATTAACCCTGCCGCAGGTCCACAGCCGCCCGCGCCTGCCTTTAACGAATCGTTACCCTCGCCACCCTAGTTTGCGCTAAACCGCTGTCGACGCCTTGTTCAAGCCATCGTCAGCCGCCATGCGTCCACGACTGACCCGATGATTCGATCCGCTCGCGCCCTTCTCCGATTTCCCGCCCGCTTCGGCTGGCTCGCCGCGCTGTGCCTCGCCCTCGCCGCCTGCGGCAGTCCGGAGACGCTCGGCTTCGACGACGGCTATCCCAAACCGACCGACTACCCGATCCACGGCATCGACGTCTCCAAATATCAGGGGACGATCGACTGGAACGCGGTGGCGAGCAGCGGCGTCAAGTTCGCCTGGATCAAGGCGACCGA
>Ga0326728_10019127_pt1 | contig 13339 bp, 6 predicted proteins | sample MB3enrmetagenome_FD_207602 | JGI IMG/M metagenome (GOLD analysis project Ga0326728, IMG submission 207602) | Lab enriched peat soil microbial communities from McLean, Ithaca, NY, United States - MB31MN | ecosystem: Environmental > Terrestrial > Soil > Wetlands > Peat | place: USA: New York... | reverse complement strand
CAAAAAATGCCGTGCAAAAATATCCCTTCCCGAGGTCAAGAATGCCCCTCCCAGGAGACAGAGTAAAGGCCAGAGTCGGACTCGTTCATTCAAGAGTCTGAATTCCTTGTCCGAGTTGATTTGAGCGCACCCGTCCGCTGGACTTGATTTTGGTGAAACCGTAGACCTTCCTTGCTCGCTTGACGTCTTCGACCGCAAAGTGGACTGCAGCGGCTGACCCCTGGGCCGTCCCCAGGAGCGCCATGATATTCATGGTTCATTGACTGTAGTCCACGGACCAGCGAACTACGCCCAATATGTGAATTGCAACACCACTTAAAACAGCCACTTGCGATTCCGTGATTTTCGACCTTTTGAACCACCCGCCTGATGCCGGTCGATGGCCCTCGCAGTCACCCTCCCCTCGGGAACCGCACCCATTCCCGCCGAGGCTTCGATGGTGGTACAGCCTGAATTTCTGGTAGTGTCTCAGTTTGAAAATCTGACCCCTAGCGTGCCAGGCCCAACCGTGCAACAGTACAGGCTATCCCTGGTAAGCCTACAGCTACCGAAAGGAGACTCGCCAAAATGGCAATGCCATGTTGTCCCAAATGTTCGAAGACGCACTTTCTTAAATCCAAAGACGCCTCATTGGGGGTTGTTTTCATTCACGGCGCCCACTGTGGCGCCGTTGTGAGTGCCATAGCCATCAGGGCAATACAAGGCGGGACCACCACTAAGGGGGGAACTACTGCCCATGACGATTGGTCGAAGGCGGCTTAACGACCTTCAGGGCACCTTCGCTTCAGGAGAGTTCCGCTTCCGCTCATGGAAGTGTTTTCTTGTGGTAAGGTCTATGCTCGCGAGCTTTCGCGCGGCCAAACATCAGACATGACATTATTCAGGATGGCGACTTTTCAGGCCGAATCTTTAGTAACGGCAGAACCTCATGACCGGCAGTAACTTGCAGTGAGAAGAGCGAATAGATTCTTCTCCGACAATATGAGAGTATTTTCCGACTGGGCGACGATACGCCCGGAATGCGCCGGTAGCAGGACCACGACACTATTGCGGGCAGATGGATAAACAGGATTCCCAGCGATCGGCCAATTCAGTCCGGACGTCCCGTCAACCGCCGATTGTGGGCGCGTGTTTCTTGTACGACCTCGGTGATCCAAGCTGGTAGAGATAACCGGCCCGCCATCTGCCAAGTCAGGGTGAGTTTACGGAGGTTCATTTGAAGCAGTTCGGCGATACGTGTGCCTGCGATCACTCGGGGGTGCGCCGTGGAGAAGGGACCCTCCAGTTTGAGGTCATGGGAATTCCAAGCAAGGGATTTAGTCAACCTAACAAGGGAGTGAATGGATGCGGATTTCAAGGCGTAGGTTCGTGAAAGACTCAGTATGGGGAAGCGTGGCGGCGACTGCGGTACTAAATATGCCAGCCGATCATGGGATGGCTGCCTCCCTCTCAGCGCAAGGAAACAGTCTGCGTTTTGGGGCGAACTACGTGCCGCGCAAGCGCTGGTGGTATTGCTGGCAGGATTGGGACCAACAGGCCATCCGCGAGGATTTGAGTGCCGTGGGCGACCTCGGCCTGGACCACATCCGCATCCAGTGCCTGTGGCCGATTTTCCAACCGGGAATCAGTAATGTGAGCGACGCCGTCCTGGAGAATCTGCATTCACTGCTCGACGCCGCGGATCAAGCGGGCCTGGACGTGGAAGTCACCGTTTTGAATGGTTGGATGAGCGGGCTTCAGTACATGCCGGCATGGGTTGCTCCCCTAAAGCAGTCGTCACAGAACCGGCCGGGGAAGGGGAATGTGTTCACCGATCGGGAGGTGATCGACGCGGAAAAGCTGCTTTTTCGCCGGTTGGCGGAGGCTGTGGGCCAACATCGGCGCTTCCTGGGTTTCGACATCGGCAATGAACTCGGCGTGCTTCAGGCCATCAGCAATCCCGTTACTTCCGAACAGGCCGATGCCTGGGGAACGGAAATCCTTAGTTACTGTGAAGCGATTGCTCCGGGGAAGTTTCACGTCAACGGGGCGGACGATTCGCACTGGTTCGCGGACTTCGGCTTTAGCAGGCAGAACCTCGCGACCACGGGCCAGGCGACGGTCGTGCACTGCTATGTTTTCTTCACAGGCGCTCTGGACCGTTATAAGTATTCGGACCCTGGCTCGCTGCATCTTGCGGAGTACATGGTAGAACTCGCGTATGCCTATCAGGACGACTTGCGCCGCCGCGTGTGGGTGGAGGAAGTGGGCACGTCCGCCGAGTGGATGCCGGAAAACTACCTGCCCGAGTTCATGGAGCATACGGTTAGAAATGTGGTGAGCACCGGAAAATCCTGGGGCGTCACCTGGTGGTGCTCGCACGACATCGATCCCGCTATAAAAGGGTTCGACTCGCTCGAGTACACACTGGGACTGCTTGACCTTCAGAACAAGCCGAAGCCCTTGGGGCGAAAGCTGGCGGCGCTGGCCGAGGAATTGTGCCGCACCCCGCCTGAAATCGCGGATCGCACCGTGGCACTGGTGATCCCAGATCACGGGCTTTCAGAGAAAGCCGGGCCGTCGGATTGGACCTATGGGGCGCCTTATATGGATTTGGTCGCACAGGGAAAAAGGCCGACGATGGTTTTGGAGAGCCGCGCCAAAGACGAAGAGTATTTGAAAGCGCGCGGTATTATGGAATTGATTCCATTGGCAAAGGTCAAAAGCTAGCCCCGTGTGAAACGGGTGATAACCCATCAGGCTGGTGAGTGGGCATGTCGCCTTGACGACCACGCCCTGAGAGGATGACAAACGTCATGAGTACCGACGAAAAAGAGTTCTCCCCTGAGTCAGGAACGACCCGGCGCGAGTTTCTGAAGAGATCCGGTCTGGGCTCGGTTTTCATCATGCTGGGTCCGCACGTCGCGCTCGCGGCGCCTTCGGACCATCAGACGGAACTTCAGTCGGGCTGGCGAATCATCTCCTCTCGGAACGCCTCCGCCAACGATGAGGAACTTTCTAAGCTTTCGTACGATGCTTCATCCTGGTACCCCATTCCGCGGATGCCGGTGACGGTGCTGCAAGCCTTGGAAGACGCTGGAGTTTATAAGGACCTCTATTTCGGGATGAACCTTACCGGAAAAGTTCCACCGGACCTGTGGAAGCAGGACTGGTGGTACCGGACCACATTTGACGCTGCGGAGGCCGAAGTTTATTCTCTGATTTTCAACGGCATCAACTACCGCGCGGACGTGTGGCTGAATGGGCACCTGATCGCCGACAAGTCCCAGGTGGTGGGGATGTATAACGGTTTTGAATTTCTCGTATCGAAGTATATTAAGCCAGGTAGTAAGAATGTTCTGGCCGTACGGGTGACTCCCGAACAGAAAATCCTGGATGTGAACGGCGTCGAGCTGGCGGATAGCTGGCTGGACTGGATCAACTGGGAGTACTTCGGTTATCACGATGCCGAGAAGAAGCTCAATGTCTCCTTCCTGCCCGACCGGAACGCGGGAGTTTGGAAGCGGGTGTTTCTGAGCACTACGGGCAAGGTTATGGTGCGGAATCCTTACGTCGAGACGAACCTGCCACTCCCTTCCACCCGCCCAGCGTCCTTAACGGTTTACTGCCATCTACGCAACGGCGTTTCCGACCGGGTGACGGGGACCCTTCAGGGCGAGATTTCGCGTTCCGGCAAGCCCCCGATCACCTTCCGGCAGAAAGTGACCCTGGAGGGAGACGAGACGAAGGAAATCTCGTTCACGCCCGCCGGTTATCCCCAGCTTCCCGTCCCCGACCCCGATCTGTGGTGGCCCTATCAATGGGGCGAGCCGGCGCTTTATCAACTGAAGTTGGAGTTCACCGTCGACGGCCGCGCGTCCGACTCGACTTCGATCAACTTCGGCATACGCAAGGTCACGCAGCACCGCGATTCCGACAATGGTTTCCCCGAGGTTGGCACGGGTGGCAACTTCTGGCTACAGGTGAACGGCAAGGATTTCCTGATCCGTGGCGCCTGCCACACGCCCGACTTGCTTTTCAAGAACGATCCCCACCGGGATCACGCCATAGCCACCTACACGAAGGACATGGGTCTTAACATGCTGCGCTGGGAATGCAAGCTCGCCGATGACACCATGCTCGAGCGCTGTGACCGCGAGGGCATCCCGGTGATGCAGGGCTGGATGTGCTGCCAGCAGTGGGAGAAATGGGACCAGTGGGACGCCGAAGATCATCGGGTGGCAAGCGCCAGCCTGCGGGCGCGGATTAACAACCTGCGCCATCATTCCGCGGCGTTTATCTGGGCGAATGGAAGCGACGGGCGGCCTCCCGACCCCGTGCGGAGCCAGTACCATCAGATTCTCCAGGAACTGCACTGGCAGAATGCTGTGGCCGATACGGTGTCGAATTTCCAGAAGGACGCCCAGGGTAACACCCTCTGGGACGGCGTCCACATGTTGGGACCCTATTCGTGGCGACCTCCCTACTACTGGTTTTCGGGGAAGTTTCCAGCGGCGCAGGGTTCGTGCGCGGAGCAGGGCGATAACGAGAGCATCCCGCCGTTCGCAAGCCTCAAGAAGTTCATTCCCGCAGACAAACTGTGGCCGATTAACGAGTACTGGTACTACCATGCCGGGGCCAATCGCGGCAACAACACGCTCCAAACTATTCAAAAGATTGTCGAGAAGCGCTACGGGCCGCCCACGGGCGCCGAGGACTTCTGCAAGAAAGCGCAATTGGCCCACTATGAGAGCACGCGCGCGCAGTTTGAGGATTTTGCCGCCAACGATTGGTCCACTCACAAGATGACGCTCTATTGGATGCTCGATAGTCAGTGGCCATCGTTTTTTGGCCATTTGATCGACGGCTATCTGAACCCCGGCGGGGCTTACTTTGGTGCGAAAAAAGGCCTCAAGCCTCTCAGCATGGTGTTTGATTACTACGCCACCGGCGACCGCCTTTCCGCCAACATCTACGTGGTGAACCAGACCCTGGAAGCCCATCGCGGTTTGCACGCAACCGTCAGGTTCTACAATCTCGATGGAAGCGTGAAGTTTTCGAAGGAAGTGGCGGACGTGAACATTGAGCCTCTTACGCGGGCGCCGCTGTTGGCCATCCCTCGCATTCCGGGCGTGAGCTCGACTTACTTTGTGCGGTGCCAGCTTTCCGACGCAGCCGGTGCGCCCATCGTTGACAACCTCTACTGGCAGTCCACCACCGACGACGATCTGGGTGGGCCGCACAATGACCAGGCGTTCATTCTAAACCAGGTCAGCTGGGCCGACTTTACCGCACTCAACACCCTGCCGAGGGCGGAGGTCGGAATCTCGGGCATCCTCACCCGCGCAAGTGAGGAATCGAGCGTAGCCATAGCCCTTACGAACCCTTCTGACCATGTGGCCTTCTTTATGCGAGTCGCAGTGACCCAGGGAGCGGAGGGAGATGAAATTCTGCCCATTACCTATGAAGACAATTACGTCACCCTGTTCCCCAGGGAGTCGCGAACCCTATGGGCAAGATTCAGGACGGCCGATCTTGAGGGCAGGAAGGCTCATCTAAGGGTTGAAGGCTACAACGTGAACCAGCAAATCGGCACGATGGAATGAAAATCAAGGGTGGATCAAAAGTGATCTCGTCAGGGGAATGAAATCCGGCGAGATTCGCTGGGAGGATGACGATGACAACGTCTACAAAAGCCTCGGCGACGACCGCGGGGGAGACGCTTGCGCCGCCCGAAGGTCGCCCCGGAACAAAGCGTTGTCTGGCGCTGGATGCCTTTCGGGGCTTCATCATGATCGTGCTAGCCTCCCGCGGGTTCGGCTTCTCCGAATTGCAGGGTGATCCCACCTGGGGCCGCATCGCGCATTGCTTCGATCACGTCCCCTGGGAAGGTGGCGTTTTCTGGGATATGATTCAGCCCTCCTTCATGTTCATGGTTGGCGTGGCAATGCCGTTCGCGCTGGTCCGCCGCCTTGAGCTGGGCGCGACGGACCGCGATAACCTCCGCCACGTCCTGGTACGCTCGATTCACCTCATCATTCTGAGTCAAATTGTCATTTGGGTTGGGGACGACAAAATCCGGCCGCAACTGATCAATGTCCTCTCGCAGATCGCGTTCACTTACTTCCTTACCTATTTGATTATGCATTGGCGCTGGCGTTATCAGGCGGCTGCCGCGGTCGTGCTGCTCGTGGGATGGACCACCCTGTTCTTCGCGTTTCCTGGACTTGACGGGCCCTTTTCCGCGCGGAACCACATCGGCTTGGTCGTGGACCGCGCAATTTTTCACTATGACTACGATCCGGCCTACTCAACGCTCAACTTCTTTCCGAGCACGGTATGGACGCTTGCCGGCGCGTGGGTGGGGCGCATGCTGATGACATCGAATGCGCACAGAAGCAATTTGATGAAGCTGGCTGGCGGCATGATTCTGTCCTTTGCCGTGGCGTGGGCGCTCGATCCATGGATTCCTGTCATCAAGCAGCTCTGCACCGCCTCGTTCATTCTCTACAGCCTCGGATGGGTGCTGTTTATGTTAATCGGGTTCTACCTGGTCACGGAAATACTGGGATATCGAAAATGGACCTTCCCGCTGGTAGTCGTGGGGATGAATTCGATCTTCATTTATTTCGTGAGTGAGGTTTTGTTTCGGTGGCTGGACCGCGCTCTGGGTGTGTTTACATTCCACTACAACTTTATCGGAAAGCTCGCGCCCGTGGCGCAGGCCACAACAGTGCTGGTGGCGATGTGGTACATGTGTTACTGGCTGTATAGGCGGGCTATGTTTTTTAAGCTTTAATACCTGGACTCAGTTTCTCGCCACGCCTATGCAGATGCGCACCGCGTGGGTCTTGGGCCGAATGGCGTTCGGCCCCCGGGAATGTAGCGGCGGGTTTATCCCGCCACCCAGCCCGCGATCGCGTGGCATAAAATGGCGGCGTAAAGCCGCCGCTACGACTGCGCGCGCGAAAGCGGCCCTGCGCTCGCTGCGGTCAGGCGGCGTCGATGGCATCTGCCACCCGATTGGCGGAGCGTGTGGCGGCTTCCTGTCCCCAATTCAGGTTATCCGTGTAGGCGCCGGCAAAATGGACGCGCCCGACAGGTTCCATCAGGAACGGCCACATTTTTTTGAGGCCGCCCACCCGGTAGGTCACCGTCTCACACGCTATTGCCCAGGGGTCATTCGCCCAGGTCTGAATCACGGCGTGTTCGATATCCTCGGACTTGCCCCAGTAGATTCGCCGAAAGGCGTCGACGGAATCCTGTGCCGTGGCGCTGTTCATTGCGGTGGCCACCAGGATGGCGCGGGGCGTGTCGACTTCCTCCGCCATGCGCCACACGATCTCCAGGTTGGGATCGGCGCCCGACCAATTCGGGCTGATCTTGTCACGCTCCCAAAAGGCCGACCGCGTTTGCAAGGCGACGCGCGAATACATGTCGTAGGCGACGTTGTTGACGGCGTAGGTTTTGGATTCGGGCCAGGCAGGCGTCGCAGGAATGCGTCGCAGGATGATGGCATTCATGCAGCAAACCAGAAAGTCTCCGTCCATCTTCCTGTCTTGATCGAACTCCCGATAACTCACGCGAACGCCGCCTGCCCCATGCTCGATCCCGGTTACGGGAGCGTTCAGGTGGATGCGCTCGCCCAGTTTCCTGGCAAAAGAGTTGGGCAACACCTGGTTGCCGCCTTTCAGCCGGTAAACCACCGGGGGGACAAGCGGAACCCCTCGCTTCTTCAGGATGGCGGCGTGCCAGATCTCGTGGAGTGCCGACCCTTCGCTACCGATGAAGCCGATCGCTGCTGCCGAGGCCCCATCCTTCTTCAAGACGTCATTGAACGACACATCGTCCAACGGGTTAAGGCCGGCTTCGAAAGGTTTGTACTCATCGGGGAAGCTATCGAGATAGGAGTTCAGATAGAGGGAGGGGAAGTCCCACCAAGGGTGCTGGCGAAGGTAGTCGATCTCACGCTGATTTAAACCGAACCCGGCGAGGATTTTGGGGTCGGCAAGATCCTTGTCCGAATAGCGCTTTCCCTTAATAAAGCGGATCTCGTGCTCGTGATGCGGATAATAAAGCGGCGTCAGGTTGAACTCACGCACGTAGCCCCAGTAGAGGTCGTACCCCGGCTTGGTGAAGTGCTCGGCGCCGACGTCGGCGTAAAGGTTGTCCGCGAATGGGTCGTGCAGGGTCTTGACGTGGCCGCCGGTGTGGCCGGACGCCTCCAGCAAGACCACCTCATGCCCGCGCATCATGAGTTCATAGGCGCAACACAATCCGGCAATGCCGCCGCCTCCCACAATCACTTTCCGGCGATTTCGGGCTTCTTGTCTCTGCCGGAGAGGGATTTGATCCAGCAGGCTTCCCGTAGCTTCCCGGAGCGAGGCCTGTCCCACTGCGAGAGTGCTTGCGGCGACTTTCAGCATGTCGCGCCGGTTTATCGCGCTCATGAGATTATCCTTGGGGCAGCAACTGACCCCACAAAAGCCCCTGTTGATGCACTTTTCGTAAGGCAGGTGGAAGAAAGCCCGTCGAGAGAAAAGAAATCTCGGTATGTCAATGCCGGGCGGCCGGGGGGCTCCTGGCACCCCAGGAACCCCTGCCACGCCGGTCAGGTCTTATCTTAGAAATAAAACTTCAGCGCAAACTGAATTTCTCTTTGGTCATTCTGGCCGTCACGCGTCGAACTGATCGTGCCGAAGGTAGAAGGCGAGGTGTAGTCGGTCGAGCCCGGCGCTGCCACAACCCCATTTCCGCTAAATCCCGGCGGGGAGAAATTCGGGTGATTGATCAAATTGAAGATCTCTGCCCGGAATTCGAGGTGCGTTTTGTCCGAGGTATTGAAATCTTTGAAGAGTGAGAAATCGATGCGGTGGTAGCCCGGACCGTAAAACTGGCCAGGAGCGCCGCCCAAGGGAGAATAGTCGGACTGCCCGATGGTCGTAGCGACCGGGGGGCTGGCAAAGGCCGCGGGGTTCAACCAGGCATTGACATTGTGCGGACCACCGATAATGCTCTGCCCGGGAACCAGCAAGGCGTTGCAGCCGAAGCCGGAAGTCGTGCTATTCACGCAGGTAATGGTCCCCGGCATGCCATCCTGGAGGGTTAAGATCCCATTGGTTTTCCAGCCGCCCAGCACGCCGTCGGCGAGTCGCCCGCCATTCGTGAGGAACCGCTTACCCTTGCCCACGGGCAATTCGTAGCTTCCGCTCACGTGCACAACCTTGGGAATGTCAAAGTCGCACCGGCCATAGTCGCCCTGGATGCCGAAGTGGGGAAGCTCCGCCCCTCGGAAGGTAGCGATGGCCGTCGAATTGAGAACGTCCACGGCATCTGTGCGACACGCCGAGTAAGTGAAGTTCGCGAGGAGATCGAGGCCTGCGTTGAAGCGGCGCTCGAAAGTGGCTTGTAACGAGTTGTAGTAGCTGTCGCCAGCCATGGAGGTGTAAGTGATACCGTTTTGGAAGTCAGGATAAGGGGAATAGGCATAGGAGTTGAGCCCGGGCGGAAGGATCTCACTGGGGCTATTCGGGTTGATGTAGACGCCGAGATGACGCACGGTATTCCCCACGTAATTGACCTGGAAGGTTTGGTTCGTGGTGACTTCGTACTGGAGCGCCAGGTTGTAGCCTTCGGTATAGGCTGTCTTCATGTGGTGGTCTTCGCCGGTGAAGGACACGCCACTCGGTTCAGCCGCCGCTGACGTTAACGGGACGATGGCCGAGAGGCCGGTTTCCAGAGTTCCGATTGCGCCATTGGAAAAGGTGATGGGTTGCGCGGTCGTTAGCGCCGGGTAGCCCAAGCTGAACTGGAAGGGGAAATCGACATAAGTCTCGACCACCGAGTTCTCAAACCCTCCATAAAACAGACCGAACCCGCCGCGGGCCACCAGCCTGGGTGTAATCTGATATGCGAAGCCCACGCGGGGCGAGAAATTGCCCAACTGCGAATACCCGAGTCCGGGTTGAGACGAACAAGAGATCGTAATGTTGTCAGTTTGGGTGGCCGTCAGAAAATCAGCGGACAATGGAGTGTCGCACCGATGCTTGGTAAGAATGAACTGTGACGGTCCGCTCCCGCCCGAGGGGATGAATTCGGACTGCGCTCCGTAGTTTTCTACAATCTGGCCAAAGTACTCGTAGCGCACTCCCAGGTTCAGTGTGAGTTTGCTGGTGGCCTTCCAATCATCCTGGAAATAGTAGCCATAATAGTTGCGCCCCATATCCGTGTTGGCATAGTTTGAAGCGCCCATGTCGTCGGCCCCTCCCACCATATTGTAGGCGCCCGTCACCGTGCCGTTCTCCGGGAGAATCAGCATCTGGGCCATCCCGGTATTGCCGGCCCCCGTTTCCGGGACATTGGTGAAAGCGCCCGAGAAGGTCCAATCGCCACGGCCCGCGGGGGGCTGAAGAATCGAGAACTTCAGGTGTTGAAACTCCATCCCTCCCTTGAGCGTTTGTTTTCCGTGAACCTTGGTCAAGTTGTCAGTGAATTGGAGCGTGGAGTTGTATTCAACGGAGGGAAGAAACTCGTTGCTGCCCAGCGTGTTGAGACCCGTGATAAAGATGGAGCCCAGGCCGCCGTTGTCGGTAACCTGGGGAACACCCTGGATGCCATACTTGGCAGGGATGCCGAGGGTAGTCGCGTAGGGCTGCACTCGCGAAGCCCCTATGCGCGAAAAGCCCAAACGAGCTTCGTTCACTAGCGTGGGTGAAAAAGCGTGCGTCTCACTCAGGACCATATTGATTGAAACTACCGTCTGGGTGCCCTCGGAGAACGACCCGCCATCGGCGATTCCGGTAAAGGGACCGGGAAGGAACTCGGGGTTGTCCGAGAAGCTTACCCGGCCGAACAGTTGATCCTTGTCGCTGAAGTTCTGGTCTACCCGGGCATCAAACTGGTTCACCGTGTTGCGGAGGACGGGGTCACTGGAGAAGTTGTTGTAAAGGCTCGACGAGGTGGGGGACGGGAACAGATTGAGCAAACTGATGGCGTTCGGGTCCAGGCGCGAGCTGGGGAGTTGGTTGAGCAGGCCTGCCCAGGCGGAGGTGGTAAAGTCACTGACGCCCGTCAAGGTCTGCGGTGTGGCAAACATTGGATCGCGGGCGTACCCGACCTGCGTGCCGGCAGCAATCCCGAAACACGGGTCAGTACTTATCGCGCCTGCTGGGGTTATGCCCGACACCGAATCCGCTGCGCCACAGGTTACGGGCCGCGTCGTGGCAGGGTCCAACACCGTGCCCAAAGGGAAGGTCCGGTTCAGCAAGTCCAACTCGGGGGTCCCCCCCGCCTGTCCGCTGATCAACTCGCTCAGGCTGGTGTATCCGGTGGATCGCTGGAGCGCCGTCGGCACGGTAGAGACATTAGGGATGGCCTGGCGAACGCGCGTTCCTTCGTAGTCGCCGAAAAAGAAGGTTTTGTCTCTGCGGATCGGGCCGCCGATGGTGGCGCCGAACTGATTCTGCCGGTACTCACCCTTGGGGGTTGGCGTCGGGGAATTCTCAAAGAAGTTGGCGGCGTCGAAGATGTCATTGCGCACAAATTCCCAAGCATTTCCGTGGAACTGATTGCTCCCGGATTTGATGGCGACATTCACGACGGCGCCTGCCGATCGTCCCATTTCGGCGCTGTAATCGCTGGTCTGAACCTTGAACTCCTGAATGGCATCAACTGGGGGACGCACGACATACGCCGTGCCATTGAGAAAATCCACGAGGTCGGCATTGTCGTCGATTCCATCCAACAGGTAGTTGTTCTGCGCGGGGCGTGTGCCGTTGGCGGCGAAACTGCCGCTCGCACCCAGACCGCGAGTATCCTGCTGGTCCTGAGTTATCCCCGCTGAAAGTTGCGCCAGGAAGGTGTAATTGCGGCCGTTCAGCGGCAAGTCATTGATCGTGCGCGACCTTACCACTTGCCCCACTGAGGCGTCCTGGGTTTGCAGGGCGGGTGGGGCCCCGGTGACCTGAATCGATTGCGTGACCTGCCCAGGCTGGAGGGTGAAGTTCACCACCACCTGCTGCTGCACATCCACTGTGACGTCCGTGTGCTTGACCGTCTCGAAACCCTTGAATTGCGCCTCCAGGGTGTAGGTGCCGATCTTGACCGGCCTGAAAACGTAACTCCCGTCGCCAGACGTGGTGAGGGAAACTGAAAGGCCCGTGCCCTGGTTCTGTAAAGTGACGTTAGCTCCGGGGACGACGGCGCCGCTCTGATCCTTCACGGTCCCAAGAATTACGCCAGTATCAACCTGGCCATAGAGTTGCCCCACCGTCAGCAGCAAGCCGACCGCAAGTGTCCGCAAGGAAATCCTGATTTGCATATGTCTCCCTTTCTGCCCGACGCATCTCCAGACCCCACTCTCGGGGTGGTGCAAGATAGTCATCCTGAAGCTATCAACCTCCATTCAATCGACAAATACCCCGGCCCCGCCGAAGTATAGATTCAGCACGTTGTGCATATGGCCAGTGTGGCTAATCATCCCTGAAAGCGCAAAATCCCAAAAAAACTTTCAATTCTGTTCGAAAAGTTACTTTTATCTCTGAAAACGCGACGTGTCAAGACCTATCTCGCCTATCTCGCCTGTTCCCCGAAGGGGGGGCCGAACGAGTCACGGCCGCGCGCTCACCTCGAGCAGCAGGTGCTCGGTGAAATCCACGCGCAATTTGGGATTCTGACTTTCGAGGGTCCCGAGCGTCTTCCCGTTTTCATAATCGAGGACCGTGAATTTGCGAGCGGGCAGTCCGCGCAACTCCACCTCGCCCTTCCAGGATTGGGCGGGGTTGGGAGCGAAAAACGCGTAGTACATCTTGTCATCCTTCGAGATCGCGTACCCTTTCGGGATGTCATAACCATAGACATAGAGATTCAGGAACGTACCCGTTGAGAGCATTCGCGATTGGTAAAGGGCTATCCACTTTTTCCAAAAGGCATCTTTCTCGGGAGTCAGGTTCACATCCTTGAAAGTGGCATCTCGGCCGGGCCAGATGAACTTGGTTCCCACCACGCCTCCCGTTCCCACGGTGGAAGCAAAGTCCTGGCCAAACTCGCGGTAATCCTCGCCGGTGCGTTTCATACTGGTCAACTCGACATGATCACCATAAACGGCCGCCTGCGGTCCCAGCAACGCCTTGTACATTTTAATTCGCCGCCGCACTTGGACGGCGCCTACCGGGTCCGCCGTGACGGCTTGATCTTCGTAAGCAAGCCAGGCTAGGTTTGGCACGGTCCCACAGGGGCAAATCTCGGTGACTGTTATTCGCCACAATTCCGTCCGGCTTTGAAATCAACAACATTGGAGCGGGGACGAGAGTTCTACCTGCTATAACTTTGCCATCATGGTTGACCTGTTCCGGCTCTGGTT
>Ga0326728_10019126_pt1 | contig 13339 bp, 9 predicted proteins | sample MB3enrmetagenome_FD_207602 | JGI IMG/M metagenome (GOLD analysis project Ga0326728, IMG submission 207602) | Lab enriched peat soil microbial communities from McLean, Ithaca, NY, United States - MB31MN | ecosystem: Environmental > Terrestrial > Soil > Wetlands > Peat | place: USA: New York... | reverse complement strand
CAGGTATGAGCACCGCCTTGCTCCCCGGATTGGAACGGATTCTCTTTACCGAGGAGCAGATCGACCAGCGCATCCGTGAAGTGGGCGCCGAAATCTCCCGCCACTACCAGGGAAAGGTAGTGAAGCTCATCGGCGTGCTGAAGGGGTCCGTGTTTTTCCTGACGGCCCTGGCGCGTCACATCGAAGTCCCGGTGAAGATCGATTTTCTGGGCATCTCCAGCTTTTCCAACAAGAACGGCGCGCCCGGCGTGGTGCGCATCGCCAAGGACCTGGACGACAGCATCGAGGGCGAAGACGTGCTGCTGGTGGAGGACATTGTCGATACCGGTTTCACCCTGCGCTACCTGCTGCAAACGCTGGCCGGCCGCGCCCCCAACTCGCTGGCGGTCTGCACATTCCTGGACCGCAACTCGCGCCGCATCGTGCAGGTGCCGGTGGACTACCGCTGCTTTGAGATCCCCGACCGCTTCGTGGTGGGATTCGGGCTCGATTACAACCAGCTCTATCGCAACCTGAGTTACGTGGCCGTCATGAAACCGGAGAAGAGCGCATAGGGCAGAGAATCAGGCCGGGCATGCCTCGACCGCATTCTCCCCCGCGGCCAGGAAAGAAATCACGCGGTCACGGCACTAGCGGGGCGTGAGTAGCCGTTACGGCTGAGGTTATAGTCGATCAGCGCGGCGAGTTCGTTGCCAGGCACGACCTACCGACTTGAGGTTCTACGGTTCCTATGCCCCTGACTTCCGGCGGTGAAACTCGCAACAGAGCGCGCTGAGGGGCTAGCGCTTCGCCCTGTGAAGGACCATGGGCTCGGGAGTTTGCGTGCCCCGTCCTCCGCCAACGCCTCGCGACGGGTCTGTACCGTCCGGCGGTGGGCCGATAGCCGGACGCGGTCCGGCAGGCTCGGCCGGAGCGCCGCGTCCTCCCCGGCCGCCCATGAAGGCGCCGCCAATCCGCTGAATCTCGATCGCGTCTCCCGTCAGGGTTCCCAGGTAAGCAACGTTGGCGGCGCTGAAGGAGATGTTGGCGCCATCCACGTTTCCACCCTCGATCGCCATGGGCGTGTCGCCGCCAGCGCCGCCATCCTCGACGGTTCCAGTGAGGGCATTGCCATTCTGCCGAAAAGTGAAGACCTGGCTGGCTCTGCCGGCGGTTCGCCACAGGCCCGTGATGCCCTCGCCCGCCGGGACCGCGCGTTCCCAAACGGGCGCTTGGGGACGGAGCTTCACGGCTTTTGCGGAGATGGTGACGCTGGCCGGGGTCAATCCGGGCGAGCTGGCCTCCACGGTGATGGTCCCCGCCGCCTTGGTGGATTGCACCAGGGCCATACAGAGGCCGGAAAATGCTTTGCGCGAGGTGCCCGTGTCGGATTCGTGGCTGGTCGGGTCGCCATTGCCGACGCCGATCACTTTGCCTGGGCCGGAGACGCGGTAGGTCACCTGGTTATCGGCTATCGCCACGTAGCGGTCATGCGAGTCCTTCACCTCGACGGCGAACATCGCTACGTCCTCGCCATCGGCGGAAATCTCCTGGCGGTCGGCTGTGAGCGCGAGTTTCGCCGCCGGTCCGGTGGTCTCGCGCCTGGTGGTGATGACCTGCTTGCCGTCTTTGAAACCGCGCGCCTCAATGGCGCCGGGAGCGTACTTGACGTTCCACGCCAGGTGCGAATCCTTCTTCATGTCCCTGGCGCCGAGGCTCTGGCCGTTGAGGAACAACTCCACCCGGTCCAGGTTGGAGTAGACCCAGACCGCGATTTCCTTGCCCTCAAACCCCGGCCAGTCCCAGTGCGGGAACAGGTGCAGCACCGGCTTCGAACCCCACCACGCCTGGAAGTAGAAGAAGCTGTCCTTGGGAAAACCGCACATATCGATGATGCCGTACTGCGAGCTGATGTTGGGCCACTGGTAGGGCGAAGGCTCGCCGCGGTAGTCGAAACCGGTCCAGATGAACCCGCCGGCGAGCCACGGGCGCGCGTTGCAGAAGCTCCACCAACCCTCGCAGGAGGCGCGTCCGGTGGTGGTGTAGGGGTCGTAGGAACCGACGTACCCGTGCTCGGGGTCCATGGTGTAGATGCCGCGCGTGGCCACCGCGCTGACCTGCTCCGTGCCCATCACGGGGACCTTCGGATTGGCTTTGTGGAACGCATCGGCGGCTGGGTCGGCGTAGTTATAGCCCTGCACGTCGCAGGCGGCGAACCCGAACTTGCCCATGTCACGGCCGCCGTTGGGCGCCATGGAAACCGGCCGCGAGCCGTCGTGTTTGGTCGACAGGGCTTTCATCGATGTCAGGATGAGCAAGCCCCGGTCGGTGGACGCCGTGCCTTCTTCATTGCCCATCGACCACATGAAGACGCTGGGATGGTTGCGGTCGCGCCGGACCAGATTCTCGAACTGGGAGAGGCCTTCGGGGTTCGAGGACATCATGCGGGTTTCATCGAACACCAACATGCCCAACTTGTCGGCGGCGTTCAGCAGCTCCGGTGTAGGCGGATTGTGCGAGGTGCGCAGGGCGTTGCAGCCCATCTCCTGTAGCTTTCGAATGCGGAAGTACTGCACCGCGTCCGGTAGCGCCGCGCCTACGCCGGCATGGTCCTGGTGATTGCAGGTGCCCTTGAGCTTGACGGATTTGCCATTCAGGAAGAAGCCCTTCTCGGCATCGAACGCGCAGGTGCGGATGCCGAAGGGCGTCTCGTAGCGATCGGTGACGGCGCCGCCCGCTTCGACCTCGGTCACCAGCTTGTACAGGTTGCGCTGCTCAAGCGACCACAGCGCGGGAGCCTTCACCACCACCTGCTGTTCGTAGACGCGCTCTCCGCCCTCGATAATGGACGCCGGCAGGGTGGCCGCTTTCCCCACCGGCTTGCCGGCGGCGTCGAGAATGGTCGAGGTGACGCGCGTGCCCTGCGCGCCCTTGCCGTGGTTCTCCACCTCCGTGCGAATCCGGACCGTAGCTTCGCCGGGGCGCACCTCGGCGCGCGCGAACGTGCCCCACTTCTTCACGTGCACCGGGTTGGTCTTCCCCAGCCAGACGTGGCGGTAAATGCCGGCGCCCTCGTAAAACCAGCCGTCGCTCTGGGTGGCGTCGGCGCGGACCAGCAGCACGTTCTTCGCGCCGGGAGATGCGAAATCGGTTACGTCGAAACTGAACGGATCATAGCCGCCGATGTGCCTGCCAATGTAGAAGCCGTTGAAGACGACCATCGCCTCGCGATACGCGCCGTCGAACTCCAGGGTGATGCGCTTACCGGCGTCGGAAAGCGGAAGTTCGAAAATGCGGCGATACCAGCCGATGGAGGTAGCGGGGTAGGTCCGCCCCAGTGGATAGAAACCCTTGCTGGAGAGTGCGGGATCGTTTTGGAAAGGCAATTCGATGGCCCAGTCGTGAGGCAGATCGACGGGCTTCCAATCGTTGTCGTCGAAGAGCAGGGTGGCTACCGGGCCAATATTCCCGGTCTTGGAGAAGTTACCCCTGAAATTGAGGTCCTGCGCGGCGTCGGCGGCGTGACCCAAGCGGAAGCGCCAGCCGAAATCGAGCAGGAGGCGTTCCCGGCCGGACGCCGCAGCCGCGGTGGCAGGCGGCGCGGTCCGGTCCTGGGCTTCCTCGGCCGCCGCCGCAACCGCGAGCGGCGCGGCCAGACTGGTCTTAAACATATCCCTGCGCGTCAAGTCCTTCATGCCGATCTCCAATCGCACAGCATAGCACCTCTCCGTCAGGGAGCGCTTGGCCTAGCCTAAGTGACATTGGTCAGTAAGTCAAAGAGCGTTGTACTTACTCGACAGGGTAGATGGAGTATAATTTCTTACATGCGTCTTCGATTCATGTTCGCTGTTGGGCTGAGTGCCGGCATCATTGGTCTCACCGGTGTGGTGGTGGCGCAGAACCGCATGAGCTTTTCGCGGGTGGCGCCGGACGGCGGCCACATCGGACTCGGCCTGGCGCTTCGTAAGCTGAGCGTCTCCGGGACCTTCATGCAGTGCCCGGCGCACCCCGACGATGAGACCAATGCGCTGTTCGCCATGTTCGGGCTCGGCATGGGCCTGCGCGCGATCGACCTGCAAAATAATCGCGGCGAGGGCGGGCAGAACGAAATCGGTCCGGAGTTGTTTGGGGACATGGGGGTGCTGCGCACGTCCGAGCTGCTGGCGGCGCACCGCCTGGACGGCGCCGAGCAGTATTTCACGCGCGCCATCGACTACGGCTACTCGTTCGACCCGGAGGAAGTGATCGGGAAGTGGGGCCGGAAGGAAATTGTCGGCGACTACGTCCGGCTGTTCCGCATATTGCGCCCCGACGTGGTGATCACGATGAACATCCAGGGCCGCGGCGGGGACCGGGCTCACGAAGCGACCACCGTTCTGGTCAATGAAGGATTCCGCGCGGCCGGCGATCCCGCCATGTACCCCGAGCAGATCCGGGAAGGGCTGCGGCCCTGGCAGGGGAGGAAGCTGTACTTCGCGGGCGGCTTCGCCGGAGGTGCCGGTGTCGGCGGGAGAGGCGCCCCAACCGCGGTGAAGCTCACGTCAGTCAGCACGGGGGTGTATGACCCGCTGCTGGGGCGCACTTACGCGGAGATCGGCAGCGATGCGCGCGGTAGTCACAAGTGTCAAGGAATGGGTGGACTGGGGATGCTGCCGGGAATGGCCGGTGGGCGTGGCGGCCGCGGCGGCGGAGGCGGTTATCAGCTCAGGTACACCAGCATCTCCGGACAGGCGGCGAAAGACGAGACGTCGCTGTTCGATGGCGTGGATACGAGCCTCGCGGCGGTGGCGCAGTTTGCCGGGCCTAAGCCGCCCGAGGCGCTGACAGCCGGGCTTGAGGCCATCGTCAACGATGCCAAGCGCGCCCAGATCGCGTTCGAGGCCGGCAACGACGCCGGCATCGCCGCGCCCATCGAGGACGGTCTTGCCAGGTTGCGGGCGCTGCGCGCGCGGCTGGGCTCGCTGGGGCTGAGCGACCAGGCGCGGTACGAGATCGACTTCCGCCTCGGGAACAAGGAACACGATTATGAGGAGGCCGTTTTGGCCGCGCACTACCTGACCTTCGACGCGCTGGCCGACGACGGGCTGGTGATCGCCGGGCAGCCGGTGAGGCTGTCGATTGTGGCTGTGAACCGGGGCGCGGTGGACGTGAGCGTGACCGGCGCGACGATTGCCGGTTTCGACACGCCGGGCCAATGCCAGCCGGAGTCAGTGAAGCAGGACGGCGTTTACTCTTGCACCGTGGAGGCGCACATCCCCAAGAGCGCAAAGCCGACGACGCCCTACTTCCACGACGATTACTGGAAGCACCCGGCGAACGCGGCGATCAACATCTTCGACGCGGGCGCGCCCTTCGGCGTCCCGTTCGCACCGACGCCGTTTCGGGTCGCGTTCCATGTGAAGGCTGGGGATGTCGAAGTCACTAAAGATGTGCCGGTCGAATTCCGCTACGTGAAGGACCTTTACTTCGGCGACAAACGAATGGAAGTGAACGTGGTGCCGGCTTTTTCGGTGAGGGTAACGCCGGAGCTGGCGGTGATTCCGGTGGCTGACGGAGGAGCCGCGAAACCCGTGGAGCGCGAGATCCACGTCGCGGTGACGAACGGCACCAAGGGCGCGGCGCAGGCCAGCGTGGCGCTGGAACTGCCTTCGGGATGGAAGGCCGCACCCGCAAGCGTGCCACTGAGCTTCGGGCACGAGGACGAGGCGCTCTCGGCCCGTTTCCAAATCACGGCGCCGCCGCAGGTGAAGGCCGGCGAATACACGCTGCGCGCGGTAGTGACATCGGCGGCTACCGGGGACGAGAAGTTCGCCAACGGATACCAGGAAATCGAGTATCCGCACGTGGAGCGCCGGCAGGTGATCAAGCCAGCCGAGACGGCGCTCAAAGTCATTGACGTGAAGGTGGCGCCCAACCTCAACGTGGGCTACATTGTGGGCGTCGGCGACCAGGTGCCGCCGGCGATCGAGCAGTTGGGCGCGAAGCTGGCCTTCATCGACCAGGATGAATTGGCCTGGGGCGACCTGTCGAAGCACGACGCGATTGTGACCGGCGTGCGGGCGTACGAGCGGCGCGCCGATTTGCGCGCCTACAATCGCCGCCTGCTGGATTACGTGGAGCGCGGCGGAACGGTCATTGTTCAATACAACAAGATGGAATTCAACCAGGCGCAATACGGCCCGTACCCGGCGAAGGTCAGCGGCAACCGCGTGTGCGATGAGACGGTGCCGGTCAAAGTACTGGCGCCGGCTAACCCGGTGTTCAACTACCCGAACAAGATCGGCCCGGCGGCCTGGGCCGGATGGGTGCAGGAGCGCGGCCTCTACTTTTTGGGAGACAAGGACGCTAAGTACACCGACTTAGTGTCCATGACAGACTCATTCAAAGACAACCCGGGAGAGAAGCTCGGGGCATTAGTGGAAGGGCGGTATGGTAAGGGCCGGTGGATCTATCTGGGCCTCGGGTTATGGCGTCAACTACCGGCGGGAACGGACGGCGCGTACCAGTTACTGGCTAACCTGATCAGTTTGCCGAGGGCGGGGACCCGGTGAAGCGAAAGCAGCGGCTGGAAGGCGATTCTCCCTGTTGCGGATTTGCGCCCGGTGTCGGCACAATTAGCTGCCGAGCCGGGGCACTCACTGGAGATCACGTCCACCTTCTTTGAAGCTCCAACGTCCGCCTTCTTTGAAGCTCCACAGATTTGAGATCTCCGGAAAGCCGTGGGACGCCCCCGGATGGCAATCATAGATCTCCAGCAAGACAATCTCGCCTGCGCCACCCCACGCGTGCGGCTGGAAATCCAGGCTGGCACACCCACAATCGCATCCTTTTACGACACGCAACTCTTCGACTGGGTGGATTCGGCAGGCTGTTACGTCCCCAACCGGCGCGTGGTCGAGAAGCCACCGAACCACGGCTGCTTCATTCGGCGCGATCGCTCGGTCCATGCTTCGGGTCTCCTAATTCCATTATGGCCGGAGAATAGCGGAGGTCGTGTGCGCTTTGTTTCTCTTGAAACCGGTTTCCGCCCGAAGCCGCCGGGGAAGATCGGAACCGGTGCCGCAGCGATATCTGCCAACATCATATGGCCATGCATGGGGTCTGCGACCGCTTCCGATGCGCCACATGGTCGTTCAAGTCACCACTCCGTGCTTGTGCCCCGGGGCTCCGCCGGTAGTCGGAGGTTAACAAAAAGGGCCCGCTTCCCGCACGAGAATGCAGAAGCTTCAAGAGACGTGCAATGCCGGAGCGTTGCTTCTGTCGCGATGCGGCCTGACCACAATCTCTACGTCCTGATTGAGCGCCACTAGAAAACGCAGAAGACGCTCCACGGAGAACTGGCGGAAGTCTCCGCGCAGCATCTTGGATACATCGGGCTGGCGGATGCCCAATAGATCGGCCGCCTCCACCTGTTTCAAACGCCGTTTCTTGATGATCCCGTCGATTCTAAACACAAGCTGCGATTTGACCAGATGTTCTTCCGGATTCGGCACGCCGATATCCTGGAACACATTGCCGCTTCCGGTTTCATATCTCTTTCCGTTCATCGCTCCTTCTCCTTTGCAATCTGTTCGGCTTCGCGCAGCCGCTGCTGAATCAGTTCGATGTCCCGGCGCGGGGTCTCGGCTCCGGTCTTCGATTTCTTCTGAAAAACGTGAAGAACGTATACCGCCCCGGCGAGGCGCACAGTGTATGGCGCGCGAAAGGTATCGCCGCGGAAGTCCTCGATCACTTCCAGCACGCCTGCCCCGCCAAAGCCGCTCAGTGGCTTCGAGTCGCGGTGTTTGCCGCCGCGCTGGGCTACGTATAAGGCATAGCCCATGCGATCCTGTGCGGGTTCGGGAAAGTCGCGCAGATCTTCGCGGCTTGATCCGACCCAAATCAACGGTTTCAAAAGCGGCCCTTCGCTCATTGCCAAAGACCAATATAGTGATTTCACTATATCATATCGAGGCACGGTCCGCGCCCGCTCATGGGGGCCGGGCCGGATTGATGGCAAAACCGCTAAGCGTCTGTCAGGAAATAACCGGTCCAAATCGCCGGCAACCACTCTCTAACGTTCGCGGCTCTGAAAGCGCATCGGAGCCGCGAACGTTAGAGAGCGGTTGACACGGTTGTTTCGTGAAAGGCCCTAAGTCGGCATTTTCACACTTCGCTCGTTCCGTTTCACTTGGTGGTGCACCCCAAGTGCCAAATATGGCTTCCCAATCGCGGCTCGTTTGCCTTTATTATGTACGACAGCCAGCAAAAAAGCGAGAGAAGAGATTTTAAGTTGGATTTATCGTAGAGTAACCGGTTCAGTTAACTCGCCTCTCTCAGATGCTGGCCGAGAACAGGCGCGCGTGATGGCCGCCCGGGTGGCCCCCTGGCACGCCGATTCTGGCGGCCCCTAATCGGGATATCGCGATTCCTGGGGCGTGATCGAGACAACCAGGAGCTAATTCGCTCCCAGCCCACGCGGGCGCAGGCCGAGCAGGGCCGCGCAGGCTAGCAGCGCTGCCAGCGTGATCATCGCCCATACCCCTAGGGCCGGCACGGTGAACGTCCCCGGCGCGACCAAACCCGCGATCTTTGTGACGGTGCCATTGTCATAGTTCGTCACGTACAGGTTGCCCTGCTTGTCCATGACCCCAAACGCCGGCGCGTTCAGAGAATTGCTCACCCAAGCCGCCCCGGCCGCTCCGCCCGTAACGGCTCCGCCAGAAGAGAGGAACCTGGTGATGGTGTTGTTGCCGAAATTCATGACATAGAGGTTCTGCGCGCCGTCCAGCACCAGACCGATGGGTCCGTTTAAACCGGTGGCGAAGGCAGCGCCTGCCGCGCCTCCCGTCACCGCGCCGCCCACCGAGGCGAACTTGGTGATGGTGGTGAGGTTGTAATTCGCAACGTACAGGTTCTGCGCGCTATCAAGAACCATGTCGTAGGGGATACTTAAGCCAGTGGCGAAGGCAGCGCCTGCCGCGCCTCCGGTTACCGCGCCGCCCACCGAGGCGAACTTGGTGATGGTGGTGATTCCCCCGTTCGAGACGTACAGGTTCTGCGCATTGTCGAGAACCAGACTGGAGGGCCAACTTAGTCCGGTGGCGAAGACAGCGCCCGCGCCTGCCGTCACCACGCCGCCCGACGAGGCGAACTTGGTGATGGTGCCTGCATACCAATTCGCCACGTACAGATTCTGAGAGCTGTCGAGAACCATGCCGAGGGGTGCGGACGTGGTGACAAACGCAGCGCCCGCCGCACCGCCCGTTATCACGCCGCCCGACGCGGCGAACTTGTAAATGTTCCCGGCGTTATAGTCCGAGACGTAGAGATTGTTTGCGTTGTCGATGACGATGCCCCAGGGTTCACTCATGCCCGTGCAGAAATTGGCTGTGACCACCTGGGCGCGCAGCAAAGTAGCCATGATGCAAAGGGCAGCCGCGAGAATCAACCGAACAGCAACGGCCCGCATTGTCGTTTCACGTCCTTTCCACAGGAAGTCCACGGAGCGCATGAGCTTAGCACCCGGCACGTCGGCAGACAAGCCCGCATGCTGACTCTTTGTGCTGCGAGGTTGCTTGCCGCGAGGGCAATCAACCAGGATTTCCTTTTTGGCTTCCTGGCCCGCACTGATTATACTCCAAACCGGTTCCATTGGAGCCGTTTTTCTCATTTCTTCCATCCGGGGCGACTCCGGCAGCCGACGAAGGGTCCACACCGGGCCCCTCCAGGTGCGCAAAAGCCCGGAAGTGCCTCATTTCAAGCAATTTCTCAGACATCTATCCGTCTCCTCCCGCCTTCGCTCGGTTTTGTATCCCTGCCGCGGCCTATCCGGTGGGCACCGGCAGGGCGGCAATCCTTCCTACCATCGCCCCGAAGAGCCGCCTGGTCAGATAGCTCTCGGCCAGCAGCAGCCAGTAATAGCGGGCGTGCTTCACCAACCGTCCACCCGTCTTTACTAATCGCCGTTGCAAACTCGTGAGCGACCAGTTGTCGATCCTATTCGGCAACACCAACCGGCGCCACAGATTCCCCAAGTTGTACGCGAGCACGCTCAGCCACAGCCGCACCTCGTTGGAGCGGAACCGGTGGCAGCTCAGCCGCGCCATCTTCACCGCCTGCTTGCCTTCCTTGATCCACTGCTCGGCCGTCCCCCGCTTGTTGTAGAACCGCACCACGGCCCGGCTGTCGGTCTCCAGATTGGTCACAATGAATCCCACCCGCGGGAACAATTCCCCAAAGTGAAACTCCACCTTGGCCACCACACGGCGAGCTGTCTTCCAACTCGTTGCCTGGTACAAGAATCTCTTGTACCACACCACCGCCTTGTAGCTCGGTCTTCCCACAGGCCGCGTCAAAAACTCCGCGATGTCGCGCTCCAGGCCGTCATTGGACGGGATGCGAATGGCGTATTTGACGCCCCTCTCCTCCAGCGCTTCGTAGATCTCCGGCTTAGCAAAAGCGGCATCGGCCCGGAACACCACCTCTTTGCCCATCTTCTGCTGGCGCTCGATCTCCGGCAGTAGCAGTTCTTCCCAGTCGTCGGCGCTGTGCACGTTGCCGGGGCGGAGCTTGGCAGCCAGACAGTCGCCTTCCCGATTGAACAACAACAGCGGGTGATAGCAGGTCGATTCGAAGTGGCCGTTGTAGGAGCTGTTTTCTTGTTCGCCGTACACGGGAACCTCGGTCGAATCCATGTCCAGAACGACCCGTTGCGCCGAATCCAGTGCTTCCACCTTGCCAATGAGTTCGCGGTTGATGCGCGCCAGCCCAGCGAAATTCTCTTCTTCAGCCAGCATCTCGGTTTCGAATGTTTGCAAGCGGGAAGTCAACGCCGCGCCACGATCCCACACCTTCTCCGACCCAATCAACCGGAACGCCGGATCCTGTGAGAGCCGCTCGGCGTCATTGACGTCCTCATAGCCTGCCACGCGGCTGTAGACGGACTGGCGAAATAGATCGGCCAGCGGGAGTTGAGTATTCTTGCCGCGCCCCGAATCGCTCAGATGCTCGGCTATGAGGTCGCCCAAGCCCAATCGTTCATCGAGCTCGCGCACAAGAATGAGGCCACCGTCTGAAGTGACCCGTGATCCTTGGAAATCCACCTTCAGCGAGGCGTTGAAGGAGAGCTGAAACGGCTCATCTTGTTTCTCACCCATTGGGTGTTGACCTCCGGAGGGCCTTCATCACGTTGGAACCCGCATGAATAAAGGCGTCCGGCGATGTCAGAAGGTTATCAAGTAAGTCGCGAAAATGGAAATCTAGCCTAAGATGTGTACGGTGGGATCCAATTCGGTGACAGGCAACGAAACTCCCCTACTGCGGGAGTTTCGCAGCCAGCCACCGAATTGAGGCGTGGCGCCTGCCTCGGCCGTCAGATATCCTGGAACCGATATGCGGACAAGTGTGATTTTGGGCATGGTGTTGTTGAGCGTTCTGCCGACGCGGGCTGGCGATTCGCCATGGGAGAAGCTCGAATTCCTGCTCGGTACGTGGGCTGGCAGCGCCGGTCAAGCGGACACCCCTCTCGGGGCGGGGCAAGGCGGCTTCTCGTTCGAGATGGAATTGAACCGGAAGATCATCGTCCGCCGCAACCACGCCGGCTACACCTCCGGCGAACAGCACGACGACCTGATGGTGATCTATTTGGATGCGCCGAACGACACGCCGCGCGCCATCTATTTCGATACGGAGGGCCATGTCATCCGCTATAACCTGACCTTCCCGACCTCAAACAAAGTCATCTTCGAGTCGGACGGGACCCAGGCCGGGCCGCGGTACCGTCTGTCTTACTGGCTGAATGGCCGCGCGCTCGATGGGAAATTTGAAGTGGCTCCGCCGGGGTCCGAGTACAAGACTTATATGAGTTGGACCTCGAAGAAAGACCGATGAGACTAAGCCGATAGCATGAAGACCAACGCAGTGCGGCTGCTGGATACACTCGGCGTCCGGCACGAGGTGCGCGAGTACGCGGTTGATCCGGCGGCCTTGGAGGCGGAGACGGTGGCTCGCAAGATCGGATTGCCTCCGGAACAGGTGTTTAAAACGCTCGTGGCGCGCGGCGACCGGAACGGCGTTTGCCTGGCAGTGGTAGCGGCGGACATGGAGTTGGACGAAAAGGCGCTGGCGCGGCTCACGGGCGATCGGAAGATGGAACTGGCGCCGCTCAAAGAGGTGCAGCCGCTGACGGGATATGTACGCGGCGGGGTGACTGCGCTGGCCTGCAAGCGGGAGTATCCGGTGTTCGTGGACGAGACGGTGGAACTGTTCGATGCGATCTCAGTCTCGGCGGGCGCGCGGGGGATGCAAATCGTGCTGAAGCCAGCGGATTACCTGGCGGCCGTGCATGGAGTCGTGGGAGACATCAGCCGGAGGAAACGGTGACGCGGGGTCGAGCGGGCCGGGCGTGCCCGGCCCCTACGGAATGGCGCTTACTACGGTGGTGTAGCTGGTGGCGGCCAAGGGGAATTGGGCTTTGCCATCGGTAACCGGGATGCGGTCGGACTCTTGCATGCCGCGTTGAGCGTCCGTGACCCATAGGCGTAGTTGTTTCACGGTGGGCGGAAGGCCCGTGAGGGTCGCGGTACGGGCGGCGCCGTTGTTTACGATGTGCGTCGTGTAGATGCCATTGGCGATGTCGCCGAAGGCGGCGCAGGTGAGGTTGGGTTGCTTGTCGCAGGCGACCGGGAGCGAGAACGAGCGCGGCGGCGTCGAAGCAAGTTGTTTGAGATTCCAGAAGCGGCGGGTGGGGCGGAGCGGGCCGTTGTCGTTGAAGATGCCGCCGCCGGCGAGGACTGAATAGTCGGCCGTAAACTGCCACTGCAGGATGGACCTGGGTTGGGCGATGGCGAGGATGCGCAGGTACAGATTGATCTCGTAGAGGGCGAACGACTGCTCGGTGAAGATCTGGGGATAGCGGTAAGCGGCAGCATCGGTGCTGCCTTCGGCCACCACCAGGGGGACGTTCAGCTCGCGGGCGGCGTCGCGCCATTGGGCGAGGATCTCGTCGGTGCATCCGCGCCAGGAGTGGAAATCCACGGCGCCGATGTACTTGACAGCCTCGGGATCGTGCATGGCGGGCTTGATGAAATCGATGGGGTCGGCGTCGGAGGTGTCGCCGAGCGCGAGCCTGGTGGCGAGGCCCTTGGCGGCGAAGTAAGCGCCGAGGGTCTTGATGAGTTCGGCGTGCTCGCGCGGGGTTTGCCGGACGTCGATGCCGAGATCGGATTCGTTGAAGCTGAACAGGGCGGCTTCGACGCCGAATTTTTCCTTAAGGAAGAGCAGGTAGCCGGTGATGGAGTCCTTGATGCGGGCCATCTTTTCGGGGTTGAGGGGATTGCCGCGCGGGCCGGTTTGTGGCGGCGGGGGAAACGCGGCGGCG
>Ga0326728_10019123_pt1 | contig 13340 bp, 11 predicted proteins | sample MB3enrmetagenome_FD_207602 | JGI IMG/M metagenome (GOLD analysis project Ga0326728, IMG submission 207602) | Lab enriched peat soil microbial communities from McLean, Ithaca, NY, United States - MB31MN | ecosystem: Environmental > Terrestrial > Soil > Wetlands > Peat | place: USA: New York... | reverse complement strand
TAATCAGGGCACAGGTGTTGCGGGGTATGAATTTCTCTGCCTCCTCCGTGCCGACGTCCGCCCCGGCGCACAGTCCGATGGAAACGCCGTCCAGGGCAAGGATGAGCTCCTCCGGAACGTAGACGCAAAAGGTACCTACTATGAGCTTGCCTGCGGCTTTGTCCTTCAGGAGCTCGACAATCCTGAGACCATGCACTTCTGAGACGACGAAATCGAAATACCCCATTCCCGCCGGTCTGTTCTTTTGAGAGAGGTATATACTCTGGTAGGCATCTGACAACACTGAGAGCAATCCCTGGTGTGCCTCTAGATTGAGACCGAGGGAAGCCCACATTTCCTGATAATTTTCTGACATACTGTTCTCCTTCTCGTTTGTCTTTGTCCGCCGACACGCTCCGGCACAAACAACCGCCACTGTTTTGCAAGGAGGGGCGACGGAGCCGGGGAAAGTGTGTCGATGTGCTATGTGGCCTTAGCCATGCGAAGAAGGGAGAAAATGGGGAGGATCATCAGGGCTTGAGTTGGTGCGAATCGATGAGGAACACCCTTTTTCTCTCGCCTCTTCTACGGAATTGGAGACCTAACCTAGGTCCCTGCCGGCCGTACCCGGCCTCTCATAAAAGCGAAAAAGGGGTTGGGCGTTCGCTCATGTTTTCACCTCCTTCTCAAAAAGACGCATCTGGAAAGAACGTACTACAGAAGGTTCTTCGTGTCAAATTGTGGTATCAAAGGTTTTGATCCGTTTAGCGCTCTCCGATATCGTATTTCAGCACACCCTCCTCCCGGCTTTCACCGGCATGCTCGCTTTCCCTGGCTTTCTCATAGCAATAAATGCCTTGCAGCAACCGACCTGGTCAGCCGGCGCCTCCTGTATTATTATTACTATACTCTCCCGGGCTTTTTGAGTGCGATAGTACGATCACACACGCAGAGAAAGGAGGAAGAATCCGATGTGCCCCAAAACGTTCGTCACGTCTCTTCTCACCGCCGCGCTGCTGTTCATCCCAGCGGCCGGCCGCACCGAACTCACCCCGCTTTCCATCTCCATGGAAGGTTACCCCTATCCCTATCCCGTCAATTTTTTTCCCCTTACTATCGAGGGGCAGGACTTACGGATGGCCTACATGGACGTGGCGCCGGCGGGGCCGCCAAACGGCAGAAGCGTCGTGCTTCTGCACGGGAAGAACTTTTTCGGCGCCTACTGGAAGGAAACCATCGACGTGCTGTCAAGAAACGGTTACCGGGTTGTCGTGCCTGACCAGCTTGGCTTCGGCAAGTCGTCCCGACCTAACATCCATTACAGCTTCCACCTCTTTGCCGCAAACACGAAGAAGCTCCTTGACACCCTCGGCATCGGGCAGGTGGTGGTCGTGGGGCACTCCATGGGAGGGATGGTTGCCGCCCGACTGGCGCTCCTCTACCCCGACGCGGTCAGTGCGCTGGTGTTGGAGAACCCCATCGGGCTGGAAGATTACCGGGAACTGGTGCCCTACATCTCCCTCGAGGAGGCCTATCAGAACGAATTGAAGGCCACCGAGGAAGGGATCAGGAACTATATCAAGAGTTACTTCGTCACCTGGAAGCCGGAGTACGACGAATACGCAAGCGTGGCCATACGCATGCGGGGAAGCGGCGAGTATGCCCGGCAAGCTCTCTCGTCTGCCCTGACCTATCAGATGATCTATGAACAGCCGGTCTGCCATGAGTTCCGGAACATCAAGGTCAGAACCCTCCTCATCATCGGGCAGTCCGACCGGACGGTGGTCGGCAAGGCGCGCATGAAGAAAGAGCTTTTGCCACTGGCGGGGAACTATCCGGAACTGGGAAGGAAAACCGCCACGCTGATCCCTGACGCGACCCTGCTGGAGATACCGAACGCGGGTCATATCCCGCGCTTCGAGTTCCCTGTGCGCTACCATGAGGAGTTGCTCCGCTTCCTGAAAAAATAGCGGTTGTGCATTTTCCCGCCGGTTTGTCGGGCTCCGGTAACTTTATGCATTGACAAGTTTTTATTGTTTAGAGTACAGTATGTCCTGTATAGTATGAGTGGCCGACAGGGATATGCCTATGGGCTAAGGGGTGGGTTTATCGCCAGTCCGGGGGTACTGCATGCGAACTGTCACGATTGGCGTCGTTCTCCTGGTCTCTTTATTGTGGTGTGCTCTTACCGACGCCGTCAGCGGCGAGAGCGCTTTTACCGTCGGGTATGGGTTCGGGCTAGCGAACGGATCAAAGATGGAACGAATTGAAAACGGCCTTCATTATGATTTTTTTCAGCTTTCCTACGTCTACGAGAAAGTGTTTACAGAAAGGATTAGCCTCGGAATTGAGCCTATTGTCACTATCGACAATAGGCCCGACAGGGGATTGGACATAGGATCAAGCGTCTATCTCAAATCTTACTTAACCGCGACAGCTTCCGGGCTTTATCTCATGACGGGGGCCGGAGGGGCATATACGAGCCTCAAGTTTCAAGAGCAGGGTACGCATGAGCTTTTTATTCTGCAGGGCGGGCTTGGGTATCGCCGGGGCCGACTTTTCGTAGAGAACAGGTTTTTTCATTACTCCAATGGAGGGCTGGCAAAACCGAATAGATCGGTAAACTCAAACATTGTGAGGATTGGATGCTATTTCTAACCTTTAAGGGAAATCTACATAAACGGGAACCATTGAGACGAAACCTCCGCCCCTATCGCTATTTACTATTTCAAATTGTTATTTTAAACTGCTGATAGCCATATCGGTTCAAGGAGAGGGGGATGAAAATCCGGAGAGAAGACTCCGCAAGAACCCGCGAACGCCTGATTGCGGCGGCAAGTGAGGTTTTCGCAGAGAAGGACTACAGTATAGCCACCATTGCAGAAATCTGTGAACGGGCCGAGGCTAACGTCGCAGCAGTGAACTATCACTTCGGCGATAAAGAGACACTTTACCGGGAGGCATGGCGCAACGCTTTTCGTACGTCTGTGCAGGCTCGCCCGGCGGATGGCGGTGTAAGCGACAACGCACCCCCTGAAGAACGCCTTCGCGGAATGGTAGTGGCTGTTCTGGGCCGGATCACCGATGAGAGCAACAAAGAGTTTTTCATTGTACTCAGGGAACTTGCGAGTCCGACCGGGCTCCTCGATGAAGTCATGGAGACGGAATTACTGCCCATGCACCAAAGAATGGAGACCGTGGTTCATGAACTCCTTGGTCCGCGCTCCTCGCGCACACAGGTTCAGTTTTGCACCATAAGCATTATAAACCAATGCGTGAGTGCGATTTTCGCAAGGAACTCAGAGAGGCCGGGCGGGAACGATAACAAAGCCTTTCCACCAAAGATCGACGATGTTGATGCCTATGCCGAACATGTAGTGCAATTCTCGCTGGGTGGTATCCGCGCCATTCTGGATAAAGCGCTACGGGAATATAAGAGACCTTAAAGAGGTGTTGTATGCGAAGCACTTGCAGAACCGGACTCATTGTCATAGCCGGGATTTCCATTGTCGCGCTGGCGCTGACCGGTTGCGGAAAATCGAGGGAAGGCGCACGTCCGTCGCAGGGTATCGCCCCTGAAGTGAGTGTCGTGGTCGTGCAACCGGAGCGTGTGGCGATCACCACTGAATTGCCCGGACGCACGTCAGCCTTCCTCGTTGCCGAGGTGCGGCCCCAGGTGGGCGGCATCATTAAGCAGCGCCTGTTCACTGAAGGCTCTGATGTCTTGGCAGGCGACGTGCTCTATCAGATCGATCCGGCCATGTACGAGGCTGCCTATGCCAGTGCCGGGGCGGGCCTTTCCAGGGCCGAAGCGAATGTGACCTCCATCCGGGCCAGAATGGAGCGCTACAAGGAGCTGGTGACCATCAATGCGGTCAGCCGGCAGGACTACGATGACGCCTCCGCGGCACTCCAGCAGGCCAGGGCCGATATTGACGCAAACAAGGCAGCCCTGGAGACCGCCCGCATCAATCTGGCATATTCCCGCGTCACCGCGCCGATTACCGGGCGTATCGGCAAATCGAGTGTGACCGTAGGCGCCCTTGCAACGGCAAGTCAGGGCTCCCCTTTCGCGACCATTCAACAGCTCGATCCGATTTATGTGGACGTGACCCAGTCAAGCACCAGCCTGCTGCAGCTTAAACGCAACATGGCAGCCGGTCGGATCAAGGACGGCGGTCCTGCTCAAGCGCGGGTGAAGCTGCTCCTTGAAGACGGCACGCCGTACCCAATGGAAGGAAGCCTGAAATTTTCCGATGTCACCGTTGATCCCAGCACCGGATCATTCATTCTCCGGATTGTCTTTCCGAACCCAAAGCATACTCTCCTGCCGGGCATGTATGTGCGCGCAGTGGTCCAGGAGGGGGTGGTGGAGCACGCCATTCTTGCCCCCCAGCAGGGGGTTTCACGAGACCCGAAAGGGAATCCCGTGGCGCTGATTGTGGATGGCTCGGGCAAGGTGCAACAGCGGACGATTAAGGTCGACCGCGCCATCGGCGACAAATGGCTCGTCTCCTCCGGCCTTATGCCCGGCGATCGGGTGATCGTCGAGGGTATCCAAAAAGTGCAGCCGGGAGCTTCCGTAAAGGTTGTCCCCTTCGATGCCGGCCGGAAAGAGGGTCCGGGGGCCGCACAGCCTGCCCAGCCGCCGGCAAGAGCGAATTGAGCGGAGGCGCCTGATGTTATCGAGATTCTTTCTGGAGCGCCCCGTCTTCGCGTGGGTCATCGCCGTCATCATCATGCTGGCGGGCAGCCTCGCCATATATAATCTGCCCATATCACAATATCCCCCGGTCGCACCCCCTTCGATCTACATTCAGGCCATTTATCCCGGGGCCTCGGCGGAGACGGTGGAAAACACCGTAACCCAGATCATCGAGCAGAAAATGACCGGCCTCGACAAGATGCTCTATCTGTCCGCCGCCAGCGATTCGGCCGGAACTTCCCGCACGGAACTGACCTTTGCCCCGGGGATGGACCCGGACCTCGCCTGGGCCAAGGTGCAGAACAAGCTCCAGCTCGCCATGGCGAGCCTGCCCGACGTGGTCCAGCGCCAGGGCGTCAGCGTCGGCAAGGCCACCAGAAACTATCTGATGGTCGTGGGCCTGATCTCGGAAGATGGCAGCATGGACGGCAACGACCTCCGGGACTACGCACAATCGAACCTCGAGAAGGTGATCGCCCGGGTACCCGGTGTGGGCGAAGTGGAGGAGTTCGGAACCCAGTACGCCATGCGTGTCTGGCTTAACCCCGACAAGCTGACCAACTACTCCCTGACGGTCGACGATATCGTCACAGCGCTTAGCTCTTACAACGTGGAGGTCTCTGCCGGCCAGTTCGGCGGGACACCGGCCGTCGCGGGCCAGCGCCTGAACGTCTCCATCCTTGTCCAGAGCCTGCTGAAGACTCCTTCCGAGTTCGCCGCCATCCCCATCCGCGTCAATCCGGACGGCTCAATCGTGCGGATCAGGGACGTGGGGCGGACGGAGCTGGGAACCGAGAGCTACGATGTCGAGGGCTTTTACAACGGCAAACCCACCGCCGGCATGGCCATCCGGCAGATCGCGGGCGCGAACGCGCTCGATACGGCCGATGCAATCAGAGCAAAACTGAAAGAGATGAGCCGGTATTTCCCTCCGGGGATGAAGGTTGTCTATCCCTACGATACCACCCCTTTTGTCAAGGTAGCCATCCACGAGGTAGTCAAGACCCTCTTCGAGGCAATCCTGCTCGTTTTCTTCATCATGTGGCTTTTCATGGGAAACATCCGGGCCACCCTGATCCCGACCATCGCGGTGCCCGTGGTGCTCCTGGGGACCTTCGCAGTGCTGGGGCTTTTCGGGTTCTCCATCAACATGCTGACCATGTTCGCCATGGTGCTGGCTATCGGCCTTCTGGTGGACGACGCGATCGTCGTCGTGGAGAACGTCGAGCGTATCATGAGCGAGGAAGGGCTTTCGCCCAGAGAAGCCACCGCCAAGTCCATGGGGCAGATCACGAGCGCCCTGATCGGCATCGGGCTCGTGCTCTCGGCAGTCTTCGGTCCCATGGCCTTTTTCAGCGGCTCGACCGGCGTCATCTATCGCCAGTTTTCCGTGACCATCATCGCCGCCATGCTCCTGTCCGTGCTTGTGGCCCTGATCCTGACGCCGGTTCTCTGCGCCTCTCTCCTCAAGCCGGTGCCGGCGGGACATGAGCCGGCTCAAAACGCGATCTTTTTCCTCCGCCCCTTTTTTTCGCGGTTCGATCGCCTCTTTTTCCGCACCAGGGACCTGTATGTGAGACAGGTCGAACGCTCCTTTTCGAGGAAACTACGCTATTTTGCTATTTATATCTTGATTGTGGCGGCGGTGGGAATCCTCTTCCTTCATATGCCGACGGGCTACCTCCCCGATGAAGACCAGGGGGTTTTACTCTCTCAAGTGATAATGCCGACGGGCGCCACCATGGAGCAGACCCGGGAGGCCGTGGGGAAAATCCAGCGCTATTTCGAAGAGAACGAAAAAGAGGCGGTGGAATCGTGTATGACGATTTCCGGTATCGGCTTTTCCGGAACGGGCCAGACAAACGGCCTGGTATTTATAATGCTTAAGGACTGGAAGCTCCGCAACCGGCCGGAGCTGAGGGCGAAGGCCATCGTAGGACGGGCCATGAAAGTCTTCTCGAAGATCCGCACCGGCATGGTGTTCATCTTCCCGCCACCCCCCGTGGTCGAGCTGGGTAACGCCACCGGGTTCGACTTCGAGTTGCTGGACCGGGGCGGACTCGGCCACGAGAAGCTGATGGCGGCCCGCAACCAGCTTCTCGGCATGGCCGCCAAGGACCCGAGGCTCTCCGCCGTTCGGCCGAACGGCATGGAGGACGTGCCCCAGTACCGGGTCGACGTGGACTGGGGAAAGGCGGGTGCCCTCGGGGTCCCCATTACCTCCATACACAACACTATATCGGGGGCCTTCGGCAGCGCCTATGTCAACAATTTCATTCAGGCGGGCCGCGTGAAAAGAGTGTTCGCTCAAGCGGACGCGCCCTACCGGATGCTGCCCAGGGACGTGGAAGGGCTCTACGTACGGAATACCGCGGGGAAGATGGTCCCCTTTTCCGCTTTTACTTCCACCCGCTGGACGTCAGGCTCCCCGAGGCTGGAGCGATACAACGGTTTCCCTTCGATGAACATCTGGGGCGAGCCGGCGCCGGGAAGGAGTTCCGGTGAGGCGATGCGGGCCATGGAAGAAATGGTCGCGAAACTGCCCTCCGGGATCGGCTATGAATGGAACGGGCTTTCCTATCAGGAGCGGATGGCAAGCTCCCAGGCGCCCATGCTGTACGCCTTTTCCATTATCGTAATCTTCCTTTGCGTGGCGGCCCTGTACGAGAGCTGGCCGATCCCGCTCGCCAATATGCTGATGTTGCCCCTGGGCGTATTCGGTGCGACCCTGGCCACCTGGTCGCGGGGTCTCCACAATGACGTCTACTTCCAGATCGGCTTCCTCACCACCCTCGGGCTGACGACGAAGAACGCCATCCTTATCATCCAGTTCGCGCGCGAGCGGATGGCCCACGGCGCCGAGCTGGTCGAGGCGACCCTCGAGGCGGCGCGGCTGCGACTGCGGCCGGTCATTATGACCTCGCTCGCTTTTTTCTTCGGCGTCCTGCCGCTGGCCATTGCAACAGGCGCGGGCGCGGGCGCGATGAAGGCCATCGGCACCGCCGTTACCGGTGGGATGCTCTCCGCCACATTCATCGACCTCTTTTACATCCCGCTTTTCTTTGTCCTTATATCCCGCACGTTCAAGAGGAAGCAACCGGATCGAACGCCTGAGCCCGTCCCTGATTCTACCGCCTCTTCGGAGGAACACCAGATATGATACGGAACCTGCTGCCAATCGTCCTTACAATTATCTGCCTGGCCGGGTGCACCATGGCTCCCACGTATTCACGCCCGGCGCCGCCCATCCCGGCCGGGTGGCCGACGGGTCCGGCCTACAATTATGGGGGCTCAGCGCCCCCTCCATCGGCAAAGCCGACGGAGCCTCGCCCCTCAACCTCGCCACCCGCTTCGCGGGTACCCGGCTCGTATGGCGCCGGTGCTGCTCCGCTCGCGGCGGACGTCGGGTGGCGCGAGTTCTATCTTGATGAGCGGTTGCAGAAGGTTATCGGTCTTGCCCTTGCCAACAACCGCGATCTACGGATAGCGGCATTAAACATCGAAAAGGCCAGGGGTTTCTACCGGATCCAGCGGGCCGGGCTTTTCCCCGCCGTCAATGCCTCCGGCGATATAAACGACCAGAAGTACCCGGCCTATCCACCTCTGACACAAAAAGCCATAACCCTCAGGGAATACGAGGCCGGCCTGGGGATCACCGCCTGGGAGGTCGACTTTTTCGGTCGCATTCGAAGCCTTAAGAAGAGCGCGCTGGAGCAGTACCTTGCGACCGGGCGGGCCCTCCGCAGTGCGCAGATATCGTTGATGGCCGAAGTTGCCTCCATGTATCTGACCTACGCCGCCGACGGTGAGAACCTGAAGCTCGCGCAATCGACGCTGGAAGCCCGGCTGGCCACCTACAACCTGATTCAGCGTCGTTTTGACGTCGGCGCCTCATCCGCGCTGGACCTGCGCCAGGCCCAAACTACCGTGGAGGCGGCGCGGGTGGACGTTGCAGGATATACCCGTCTCGTAGCCCTGGACGAAAACGCGCTCAACCTTCTGGTCGGCGCACCGGTGCCTCCCGAGCTACTGCCTGCGGAGCTGAATGCGGTGATGCCGCCAAAGGATATTTCACCCGGTCTGTCCTCGGGGCTGCTCCTCCGACGGCCTGATATCCTCCAGGCCGAGAACCAGCTCAAGGCCGCCAACGCCAACATCGGCGCTGCACGGGCAGCCTTCTTCCCCCGCATCGCCCTCACCACCGGCTTCGGAACAAGCAGCATGGATCTGTCCGGCCTGTTCAAGGCCGGTTCCGGCGTCTGGAACTTCGCACCGGATATCACCCTGCCGATCTTCGACGCCGGTTCAAGGTGGGCAAGTCTTAAGGTGGCAAAGGCTGATCGCGACATATACCTCGCCCAGTATGAGAAGGCTATTCAGACGGCCTTCAGGGAAGCGGCGGACGCCCTTGCCCAACGGGGAACCGTGAACGATCAGATAGCGGCACAAGAATCCCTTGTCCAGGCCTCACAGGAAACCTATACCCTCTCCAATGCCCGTTATATGCGGGGAATTGACAGCTACCTGGCCGTTCTCGATGCACAGCGCTCCCTCTATGCAGCGCAGCAGGGCCTCATCACCCTCCGCCTGGCCAGGCTCAATAACGTGGTGACGCTTTATAAGGTGCTGGGTGGGGGAGGTGGACAGTGAAGATAGAGGGGCCCGACGAAGGTGTGAGGGTATATGCATGTGCTTGCAACCATTCTATGGATAGGCGTGTACGTTGCGCTTTTCGCGGTGATTGTCGGTAAGGGCTTGCAGGAATGGCTCGGGAAAAGACGAGAGAGGAAGAAGTGATCACGTCAGGCTGATGCGCGCCGAGGGGATCCGCGATGAGCATTCGGAGACCGTTGGTAATGATTATCGACGAGAACACGGGGATTAGGGAACTTCATGCGATAGAGTTCGCCGAGAGGGGATACGAGGTCATAACCACGGGCGATGTCTCCGCCGTCGAGGAGATGATTGCCTCGTTAGAACCTGATTTGGTTCTGGTTGACCCCTATATCGGAGGAAAATATAGATGGGATATATTGAGCGGCATTAAGGAGAGAAATGCACATCTTTGTGTTGTGCTCTGTACTGTTTTTATCATGGATGACAACGATCCCCACTTTGATCTCGCCGATGGTTTCGTCGTCAAGAGTTCCTGTACTGATGAGCTCATTTTGAAAGTCGATACGTTGTTGGGAAGAAAAGGCCGGGGAAAGCCGGGGCGCTGAGCAGAAGCGAACGGCTGGATGAAGATAATGGCAGCAAAGAGGTCTGAGGGAGAAAGGTTCGAGTTCATGCTGGAGTGCCTACAGAAACAACTCGACATCGACGAGAAGGAATATACAAATCCGCTCGTACTACAGGGGGCCCGCTTATGCAGATGCCCGGCTCGAACCCTCTGATAACCGTGCTCAGGCTCATCGGCCGGGGGACCCTCCGCCTCGTGGGCAACCTGGGCGCAATGGCCATTTTCTTTTCCATTGCCTTTATCAACATCTTCCGAAGTAAGCAGCTCCGGGAGATCATAAACCAGGTATTCTATATCGGGGCGAGGTCGTCCCTCATCGTCATGCTGGTGGGTCTTTTCACCGGCATGGTGATCGGATTGCAGCTTTTCTACACCCTGGTAAAGTTTGGCTCCGTAGGGGCCCTCGGGTCTGCCATCTCGCTTTCCCTTGTGAGGGAACTGGGGCCGGTCCTCACCGCCATCATGATCACAGCGCGGGCGGGCTCCGGCATCACCGCGGAGATCGGTATCCTCCGTATCTCGGAGCAGATCGACGCCCTGTATACGATGCGGATCGATCCCGTCCGGTATCTTATCAGCCCGAGGATCGCCGCCTCGATCATCAGCTTTCCCTTGCTTACCGCCTTTTTTGATCTCATCGGCATCATCGGAGGATACCTGACCGGCGTGCTGCTGTTAGGAACAAACGCGGGCACATACTTCTACCGCGTGCAATCCTCTCTCGACATAGTAGATGTGAGGGGGGGCTTTATAAAGGCCCTCATTTTTGGCGCGATCGTCTCGTGCATCTGCTGCTTCCAGGGTTATTTCTGCCATATGCGGACCGACGGTTACGGCGCCAAGGCCGTAGGCCTTGCGACGGTCTCCGCGGTCGTGCTCTCATGCGTGATGATCCTCATTGCGGATTACGTCGTCACGTCTTTTCTTATGTAAGGATGGTCATGGAGACGCCTCTGATAGAATTCAGGAACGTGACAAAGCGGTTTGGTGAAAAGAGCGTACTCGACAAGGTCAACCTCAGCATCTACGGAAACCAGATTACCACGATCATCGGTAAAAGCGGCAGCGGCAAGAGTGTGCTCCTCAAACATATCATCGGGCTGCTCACGCCGGATGAGGGCGCTATCGTCTTTCGGGGAAAGCCTGTCGGCACAATGAAAAAGAACGAATGGGAGACATGCAGGAGCCAGATGGCCTACCTGTTTCAGAATAATGCGCTCCTCGACTCGATGACGGTCCTGGATAACGTGGCCTTTCCCCTGCGGCAGACGACCAATTTCAGCAACGCAGAGATCGAGAAGCGGGCGCTGAAAAGGATCGGGGAGCTGGAGCTTACGGAGGCGGCCGGTAAATTCCCGTCCGAGCTCTCGGGCGGCATGCAGAAACGGGTGGCCCTGGCGCGGGCGCTGGTGACGGACCCGAAGATCGTGCTCTTCGACGAGCCGACCACGGGCCAGGACCCCATCCGGAAGAACATGATTCTCTCCATGATCGTTCATTACAGGCGAAAGTTCGGGTTTACCGCCGTCATGATCAGCCACGACATCCCCGATGTCTTCTTTATCTCGGACCGGATTATCATCCTCTGGGAAGGGGGGGTGGGCTTCGAGGGGACCTACGAAGAGGCCGCCAGGCTGAAGCTTCCCATGATCGACGAGTTTCTCCGCAGCCTTGAAGGGTTCCAGGACGAGCTGACGGGCTTGCTTTCAAGGGAGGCGTTCAGGGTGCACTATGCGGCAATGCTGGGGGGTACGGCCACAGTCGCAGCCGTTTCCGCGGCCCTTTTCAGCGTCGAATTCGATCTGCTCCACGAGGTCCTGGGACCGCAGGCTGCGGTGGAAGTCCTGAGGGCACTCGGCGAATATACGAACAGGCGCTTCAATCCCATCGGGGGTTTTTCCGCCCGTCACCGCAGGGACGAGATCCTCACGATATTTCCTCACACGAGCATTGATGAGGCACGACAACTGGTAGCGGACTTTGCGCAGGAGCTGAAGCATGAGGCCATCGACCGCATCCAGCGCATTGCACTGGCAGAGATAGGCGCGGCAACATGTGTGAACATCTACATTCGTGCCGGGGTTGCAGAGGTCTCTCCCGCGGATACCATCGATCAGATCATCGAGAAAGCCCGGGCAAAGCAGGAGATTGTGGCAACACACCGGTGCAGTCCCGGAGGCAACGAGCAATGAAAAAGTATTCCATAGAAACGACGGTCGGCATTTTCGTGGTGGTCGGGCTCATATGCGTCGGCTATATGACGGTGAAGCTCGGCAAGGTTTCGCTCCTTGGAGACGATACGTACCCGCTTTATGCCCGGTTCGCCTCGGTCTCCGGACTGAGGGTCGGCAGCTCGGTCGAAATTTACGGGATCCGGGCGGGCAGTGTGACAAGCCTGGGCATAGACCAGGAGAGACAGATGGGGGTCGTGGGAATGAAGCTCGATAAGGGGACGAAGGTATACGACGATGCGGCAGCGACCATCAAGAGCGCCGGACTCATCGGCGACAGGTATGTGCAAATCGACCCGGGGGGAGCGGGCGCGGTCCTGAAACCGCAGGGGATAATCACGCAGACGTCCGTGCCCGCGGACATCGAAGACCTGATCGGCAAGTATGCATTCGGAGACGCCGGAAAGGCCCCGGAAAAACCCACAAAGTGAACATGGAGGACGTCATGAAAGAATGGTGTGGCAGACTCGTGCTTGCGGTACTCTTACTGCTCCCCTTTCATGCCCTTGCAGGCGTCCCGCTCGATACCGTGAAAACAAAGGTGAACGGCGTGCTCGATGTGCTCCGCGACCCCGGATTGCAAGGGGAACCGGGGAAAAGGATGAAGGAGCAGAGAATCGCGGCTGCAGCCGAGAAGCTCTTTGATTTCGTGGAGCTTTCGAGAAGGACGCTGGGGCTCAACTGGAACAGGTTTTCTCCGGAACAGCGCAAGGAATTCGTTGAGCTTTACAGGACGATACTCAAAAACGCCTACGTCGATAAGATCACCGCCTACACGAATGAACAGATCAGCTTTACCAGGGAAACGCCCCTTTCCGACACGACGGTGGAGGTCCAGAGCGTCATCGTGTCAAAGGGCGGCGAAACGCCCATTTATTACAGGGTCATCAAGAAAGATACCGAGTGGAAGGTATATGACGTGGTGATCGAAGGGGTGAGCCTGATCAACAACTACCGCACCCAGTTCCGGGAGATCCTCGGGAACAACCCGCCGGAGACACTGATGGAGACCCTGCGCAAGAAGGTGGGGAAGAAGTAAGGGCGAAGGAGACAAAAGTAATGCGACTCCTATTGATCTCGCCTTCCAACAAGCCGGGGAGAAAGGTACTGAAAGCCATCAGGATGCCTCAACTGGGTCTCCACATCATCGCTTCATTGACGCCGGAGGATGTTGCGGTCACTG
>Ga0326728_10019122_pt1 | contig 13340 bp, 20 predicted proteins | sample MB3enrmetagenome_FD_207602 | JGI IMG/M metagenome (GOLD analysis project Ga0326728, IMG submission 207602) | Lab enriched peat soil microbial communities from McLean, Ithaca, NY, United States - MB31MN | ecosystem: Environmental > Terrestrial > Soil > Wetlands > Peat | place: USA: New York... | reverse complement strand
GAGACCGAAGGGCTCGTGATCGAGCCGGACGACGACGACGTCGCCGTCGAGGGCAATCCGGACGAGCTCGTTGGCGAGTTCCGCGAGTTTCTGGACAAGATCCGGCCGGAAGACTTCACGTCCTGAGGGGATGACCTCACGCCTGGTGACTCTTACCAGGCCAGAGGGCATTTCCTCAGACCCGGTTAGAGAATCGTCCTACAGATGTCCTAGAAGCGCTAGGATGCACGACATGGCACTCAGGACAACAAACCGGCCGGGAACGATGCGCGAGCGCCCGGCGGGATCAGGCAACTGGCAGCTACGCGCGTTCCTCGGTAATGACCCGGTGACGGGCAAGCCGCGCCAGGTGGCCCGCACCTTTCACGGGGGCGAGCGCGCGGCGGCCAAGGCGCTCGCCGTGCTTGTGGCCGAGGTCGAGGCCAGGAAGTTCGACCGAACGACGTCGACGGTGGGGGAACTCCTCGACCGCTGGCTAGAGGCAACCGAACCGACGCAGGCCCCGAGGACTGTCTACGAGAACAAGCTCAAGATCGAGCGCCGGCTCCGACCCGTGCTCGGTCACGTCCGGCTCGATCGGCTGGAGGCCGACGCGATCGATGCCGCCTACCGCGGATGGCTCGCCGAAGGACTGTCGCCCACGACCGTGCATCATTACCACAGCATTCTTTCCGCGGCGTGCCGCCAAGCCGTCAAGTGGGGATGGATCGACCGAGCCCCCACCGACCGCGCGACACCGCCAGCACCCACCCCGCGCGAAATGGTCGTGCCGACACCCGCACAGCTCTCGACTCTCGTCGCCATGGCCGAAGAGCGCGACCCGGTACTCGCTGCCGCCGTGGCCCTCGCGGCGCTCACGGGTGCACGGCGCGGCGAGCTCGTCGCGCTCCGATGGTCCGACATCGACCTCGAGGCCGGAGCCGGCACGATCAGAATCGCCAAGTCGCTGACGGTTACCTCCGGGGTGGGGCACATCGGGCCCACGAAGACCCATCAGGTGCGGGTGCTCGCCCTCGACGAGATCGGCTCAGCGGTGCTCGCCCGTCACCGCGCCTACATGGTGGATCTGTCGGAGCGGGCCGAGTCGCCCCTTGTGGAGGACCCCTACGTCCTGTCTTACAACGCGAACGGTGCGACCCCGGTCAACCCAGACACCTTGACCCATCGGTTCGCGGCCGTCGCCGCGAAGTTCGGCGTCCCTTACCGGTTCCACGACCTACGGCACTGGTCGGTCACGACCCTAATCGCCGCCGGCGTGGACGTCCGCACGGTCGCCACGCGCCACGGGCACGCCCAGGCGACCATGACGTTGAACAGGTACGCCCATGCGCTGCCCGAGCGCGACCGTGCCGCGGCTGGGATCTTGGGGCGCGCTGTCGGGGGTAGTTAGGGGGCGATCGTGGTTTCGCCCGCGGCGGCTCGTCTCAGGAGCTGGCGCCGGCTTACCTGGTTTCGATGACCTCTCGAGCAGGTGAGCACCCGTCGTTCACTGTCATCGAGTAAGGCTCGAAATGCTGGCCGACGCGTCTCCTCAATGGTGACCCCGTCTGAGGCACGCCGGAGCTCCGATCGGCTCTTTGGTAGCAACGCACCCAGTATGGCTGGCTCGAGCAACGCGAGGCCGAGGAGAGGACCCGGCGCCTTGGCGGCGTCACGCGTCGCCCGTTGCGCCTGGGCAGTTGTCGGACGTTTCGCCCTCACTACGACATGGACGCCAAGATCCTGACCGTTCACCACGACCGGGCCGACGATCGCCATGGGGACCGAGGGATAACCCTCAACTACACATCGAGGGCAGGCCAGCTCGGTTTCTTGCAGCCGTGTAGTTCCAGCCTTGTAATGCACTGAGCGAAAGTATACGATAAGAGCCGACAACCTCGCGGGCTTTCCCAATCGAGGCCGCCGACCACTCCATTAGCGGGTGCTCGGTCTGGCTTGAAAGGGAAATGCCATGTCCGTGAGCACCCCGGTCGACCTTGTACCGGCGCCCAAGCCCGGCAAGCGCGCAAAGGTCGGGGACCCCGACGCCGACCTGATCACCCTCGCGACCGCGGCTGTCGAGCTTGGAGTCCACTACGACACGCTGGCCAGGCTGGCCCGCGAAGGGAAGTTCGAACCGGCCATCAGGATCGGGGGCGTGTGGCGCGTCAGCCGTCCGCGGCTGCGCCGTTTTCTCCATGGTGACGCGGCATGACGCGAGAAACCGCCCCGAAGGGCGGCTCTCCGATCCTCCCGGCAAGGACGACTAAGGCCCAGGATACCAGCGACCTCGATCAGGCCCGGGCTCTTCTGGACAGCCCGCCCGATGTCCTCGCCCGGCTCTGGCAGAAAGTCGATGCTCTGGCGAAGCATCGGGCGATCGACCCGGAGCTGCGCCGCGACATTTTGCGCGTCGCGAACAGGATCGCTCCGGAGCTCGCCGAAGAGATCGAGGGCGAGCTCGACATCGCCACGCCGGCCGCTGTCCTCGAGGCGCACCCCGAACTGATCGTAGACCGGCCAGCGTTGGGGGCTTTTCCGTCCGCCGACAACATCACCGCGCCTTCGATCGAAGACTGGTTTCGCGAGGATCCGAGGCGCTTGCGGGCCTACGTGCTCGAGGCCTACCGATTCGGCAGCGACGAGAAGATCGTCGTCCAGTCCGTGCTCGAGTTCGCCTACAAGCTCGGTATCGACCTGGCGCTGGCCAAGGACATCGTGACACATGCTTTGATCGATGCCCGCGCCCGCCATGACGAGGCGGTCGCGAGATGACGGCCGCCGAACCTGCAGTTGTCGAGGCGGTCGCGGAGGTCATCACGAAGGCCGGCCCGCGCCGAGCTGCAGCCTTTCCCGAGACCGATTCGGTAAGGGCCCGAATCACACACCAGCAAGCCGGCAGAATCACGCCTAGCAAGCCGGAATGGCTCTGGACTGGTTGGCTACTACTGCGGGCGCTCAATCTCCTCACCGGCCGCCAGGGCGCCGGCAAGACGACGTTCGTGGCGCATGTCGTCGCGGCTCTGACGACCGATATCCCGCTACCGGGTGACGCGGGTCGCCAGCCGATCACGTGCGGGATCCTGTCGCTCGAAGAGCCGCCTGATCGCGTCGTGGCTCGTCTTCACGCCGCCGGCGCCGACCTTGAGCGCGTAGAGGTTCTCGGCGACGTCGAGGACCACGACGACGAAGGCAACCTGTACCGGCGACGCTGGTCGTTACCGCGCGACATCACCATTCTCGGCCGGCTGATCGAAGAGCTGGGAATGGAGCTCGTCGTCATTGACGGCCTCGGCTACTCGATTGCCGGTGACAGTCACAACTACGCCGTGGTCGGTTCGGCGCTTGCGGCACTTGCCGGCGAGGCCGAACGCAGCGGCGCGGCGATCCTCGGACTGGTTCACCCGCCGAAGGGCGCGAGCGACCCGGTAACGGCCGCGATCGGTTCGACAGCATGGACAGCGATACCACGTATCTCGATCGTGCTCGGCGTCGACCCGAACGACGAGAGTGGTCAAAGGCGTGTCGTCCGTGTCGGGAAGACGAACTACCGCGAACCCGAAAGCGGGCTCGAGTTCGTCATCGGCGACGATCCCGAGTTCGAATGCGGCTACGTCGCGTCGCTCTGTCGAAACGACATCGCAGCCGAAGACATCGTCGCCGCACCGGTCAGTCGCGAGGAGAAAGGCGAGCGCGCCGAGGCGCGCGAAGTGCTGCGGTCGCTACTCGGTGATGGACCGATGGACGGTGCCGATGCTCTGAGGGCGAGCGGCGTCAGCGAGCGCACGCTCAGACGCGCACGTAAGGACATCGGCGTGACGACCGAAGCGCGCCGAAACATGCTCGGTCGCGTCGTCGGCTGGACCTGGTCACTGCCAGACGGCCACACGGCCAAAGCCACACGGCCCATGGACAGTTGGCCGTCTGGGCCGTGTGGACACACGCAGGACAAACACACTGTCTCTGCGCCAGACGGCCAAGCCAGCGAGAGAGGGACGCCTGGTGACGAGTGGGCGGCGTGGGTAGCGCAGGAGGACAAACCGTGACCGGCGGCGCATCTCCTCGCCGCAAAGGCAGCGCGTTTGAGCGGTCCGTTGTCGCCTTCCTGCGCGACAACGGATTTCCACAGGCCGCACGGACGCTTGCCGGCGCCAGCGATGATCGCGGCGACATCTCGGGCGTCGGTAACTGCGTCGTCGAGTGCAAGTGCGCTGCTCGTATCGACCTGGCGGGCTGGCTCGCTGAAGCGCGGCTAGAGGCCGAGAACGCTGGCTTGCCTCGATTCGCTGTCGTCGCCAAGCGCCGCGGCGTCGCCGACGTTGCCGAGTCCTATGCGGTCGTGCCGCTGTGGCTCCTCGCCGAGTTGTTGCGGGAGGAGCCATGATCCGGCCTCGTGAGCGCCTGACCACAGTCCCGTGCGAAACCTGCGGTGTCACAACCCGGGCCTGGTCCAGGGTTTGCGCCAGGTGCACCAAGGCCGGGGGGGATAGGGGGATAAAAGATCAATCGTCGATGCCTGCCGACTACGCAGGTCAACTTTTTCTCTCCCCGTTTCAGAAGGGTGCGACGAGGGGGACCGGTCCGAAAGGGGGCGAATCATGAAACCCGGCGAGAAGTTCGGCCAGGCGCGCCTGGAGCGCTGGCGCTACTCGACGTCCCTCGGCATGTTGGCGAGTTGCGAGATCCCTCGGTGCACTCCGGAGGACGCGCCGGCCCTGCGCGCCGAGCTCGGCCGCTGCAGCGACCTCAAGGCCGACAAGCGGGCGTGGGAGCTGGTCAAGTCGGCCCTCGAATGTCGTCGCCTCGGGATGGACGCCGAGGCCCGCCGACCGTGCGAGCTGCTCCAGCAGTACGCCCTCGAAATCGAGCGCGAGGTCTTCGGTATCGAGGAGGCCCCAGCACACCGCTGGGGACCGTTTCGAGTCAAGCTCCGGGCCCTGAGAAACCGGTGGAACTAATGACCGAGGGCGTGCCCGGCGGGATTTCCTACAGCCTGCCGCTCAACGAGTTGCCGGATCTGCTCGCCGTGGTCCACCGTGGCGCGGCCTTCTGCTCGACGAATCAGGTTCCGCTCCCCCCGGCCCTCGTCAAGCGCATCCACGACCTCGAGGTCACGGTCGCGGCGATGCGTCCGGTGGCCCGGGAGCCAGAGATGGCACCTTCCCGTTGCACCCCTTCTGCAACCCCGTTGCACCCCGTCAGAGTGGACGACATGGACGACAGGGGTCCGGTGGTTGTCTCCCCGGCGACTGCAGCTCGAATGCTGGGCTGCAGTCGCCAACGGGTGAACCGCCGCCTTCTCGATGGCAGCCTTCCGGGCTGGCAGGACGAGTCGCGTCGGTGGCACATCCGAGTCAGCGACCTCGAGGGCGCACAAGCGAAGGGGGCATGACGTGGGCCTGACGGAACTGGAGCTCTACGACGTGCTGCGCGGGGCGATCCTCGAACTCGGCCGCGCCGCTGGCATCCATCCCGATCCGTCGACGTATCCAGCCCTCGCGCGGCTCGCCGCCTTTGACCGTGAGGTCGAGGAGGGCAGGCGGTACGAGCTCGAAAAAGGTCAGCGCGAGTGGGAACAAGAGCAGGAAGATTGGCGCCGCCACGGCGAGGCCGCCAAGGCACAGCAGATCGCTGACCTCGAGCGGCTCGCCAATAGCCACGCGCGCGAGAGTGCCTGGGCCGCCGAGCAGCTTGCCCGCCTGCGCGGGGAGCGGAGCTGTCAGGCGGGCGTGCCCCGATGAGTGCCTACGAGACCCGCCCCGCCGGGCTTGCAGCGCGGGCCGTCCGATCGACCAAGAGCGCCACGGCAAACACTCGGCGCGAGGCCGTGCTCGAGCAGGCCGCCGAGGACGGTGCCGAAGTCACCGAGGAGCGCGGGAAGGTCACGATCCGGCACAGGGGGGCGAGGAGGGCGACGAAATGACCGACCTCTCGCAGCGCCGGGCGCTCCACGCGGGAGTCGAGAGGCGATCGTGCCCGTTCAGGCTGACCGGCGGCTACGCGTTCCGCGGTGTCGGATCCGCGACCGCCGATGGCTGGACCCTGTCCGCGGTGGCCGCGGCCACTGGCGTCGATTACCCCGTGACGGACAGGTACGGGGTCTTCACCGAACGCATACACCCCGGGAGCTTCCGCGAAACGCTCGCCCGGGGCGCCGATGTCTGCCTGCTCGTCAACCACGAGGGCATGAGCCTCGCCCGCACGAGGTCAGGCACCCTCCGCCTGCGCGAAGACCCCAACCGAGGGCTTGCCTATGAGGCCGACCTGGACTGGGCGAACCCGGCCTCTCAGGCGCTCCGCAGCGCCATCGAGCGCGCCGACATCGACCAGAGCAGCTTCTCTTTCATGCCCGTGCGTGAGACCTGGAGCGACGACTACCTGCGCCGCGATCTGTACGCCGTCGACATCGATCACGGGGACGTCAGTTGCGTCAACTTCGGGGCGAACCCGGCTACGGGCGACGCGGGCAACGCTGCCCAACTCCGGGCTGGCAGTGCGCCGAAGGTGAAGCACTACAAGGGCGTCACCCAGGCCGCCAAGGACAAGTTCTCCGCCGACATCAAGGACAGCTCGAAGAACGCGACCCACGAACTGAGCAGCGCCGTTCGACGCCTCTCGCAGTACGCGGCGTCCGGCAACCTGCCCCACGGGACCACCTACGCCGACCTGAAGTGGATGTACAACCAAATCTGCGCCGAGCTGAAGCGTCGCAACCCCGACTCGAGCGCTGGCGGCAACTTCCCCGTGCTCGGCTCGGGCCGCTCAGCCGGCTCGGGCGGCCTCGAGACCCGCTGCCCGGCAATGATGGCCCTCTTCGACGACGCCGGGCAGGAAGTCGAGACGAAAAGCGCCGGCCGCTTCGGCGAGAGACGCTCGCCGGCTTTCGTGGGCTGCAACTGCTGCCCACCTTGCGTCGGCGCTGGGTGTGACGGGAGCTGCTGCTCGAGCTGCGACCCGAACGCGCTCAACGCCGCCGCGGACGCCATCGCCAACGCCGCCGTCGCCACCGGGAGTTTGGACACCCCGTCTGCCGAAATGTTGGGCCTGCCCGACTACTCGCTCGAGGCGCGGTTGGCGATTCTGCGGCACCGCTGGCCGCCAGAACCGCCGCTCACGCAAGCCGAAAAGAACCGCCGCGCCATCGCCGCGGGCCAGGAGGCCGACCGGATCGCGAGGCGCCGCATCGAACAATACCGAAGGGGGACACGATGACACCACTACGAGGCAAGAGCACGACGGAGGAGCCGACCGTGGCCGCAACGGCCGCAACGGGTCCTGAGCCCGGGAGCCCCGTTTTAGACCCCATCACCGGCAAGCCCTGCGTTGACGCGAAGACGGGCAGGCCGTACATCGTCGGCCCGGATGGCCGGCCGGTCGTCGCGCCGGTCGTCGTGCCGCCTCCCGCCGAGAGAGTCCAGCGCCTCGAGGACGCCGTGGCGGCGCTCGCCAGGTTCGTCGTCGAAAACCAGCTCGTCCGGTTCAGCCGGTCCCTGATGGCCCCGGATGCCGGCGCCTCCGTCGCCGCCTTCCTCGCAGTCGTCGCGGCCGAGCGCGAGAGCGAAAGGAAGTAACCAAAATGGCAGCAAGCGTGACACTTGTGACCGCCACTGGCACGGCGGGCCCACTCGTCACCGTCATGCCGGGCACCCGCGTGACCATCCAAAACCAGGGCGCAAACAACGCGTGGATAGGCGTCGGTAGCGGCGTCACGTCCGGCAACGGCTTGTTAATGGTGCCGAACGCGACGTTGAGTGAGCTCGAGAGCTGGGCGAGCTCGGGGGATGCTTGGTATGTCATTTCGACGTCGGGCACCACGATGGCCGTGTTGCAAGGGGCTTGACAATGGCAAAGCTCGTCAATCCATCCGCCGCCGTCAGCGCCGAGACGTCCCGCGCCGAGGCGGCCGAGGCTCTGCTGGCGCCGCTCGCGAACCCGACGTTCACGGGCGTTGTCGCCGAGGCAGCCACCAACACCTCGAGCGGCGCGACGTACTCGAACCCATCGCTCTCTAACTCGACCACGGGAACGCAGCTCAGCGCCAGCAAGGATGTCATGTTGTACTTGACGTGCTCGACCGCGGGAACGGGCCTCACGATCAAGATGGGCACCAGCCAGTCACCGCCGCAGAACACCATCGTCAGCAACGTCGCGGTGTCGATAGGCGACATGTTCACCATCCGTGTTCCCGCTGGCTGGTATGTCGCGTGGAACGCCACCACGGCCGCCTTCGCGAACCAGGCCGCGGTCACATGCTGATCGCACGGGGCGGCTTTCCTTCTTTCACGCCGCGTGCCGAGTTCGCTCCCTCCGGTCCAGCTTGGGTGGCCAGGCCGGGGGGAGCGGCCGGGTCGCCCAATCCTTCCGAGAAAGTGAGGCGACACCTTGCCCGATAGGGTCCTACGCGTCATCCTGACCGGCGATTCTTGGTTCAAGCACGGTGTCGGTACCAAGAGCTGGATCATCCCTGCTCATCACCTGTTTTCGCCCTACCCTGAGGTCTTATGCACGTGTTTCTCGTCTGCTGGGACGCAGTTGTCAGGGCGGTTGGCGACCACCACTGGCTCACCATCGTGACGGGCATCGGTGCCGTAGCCACCGCAACTGGGGTTGCCGTGGGTGGGATCTTCGCCGCCCATTACGGCCGACGGGCGAGCGCGTCTGTCTCAGCCGCGGTAGTTGACACACCACGGGGTCCTATCGTCACGGTGCGTCCCGTTGTGAAGGCCGTAGGAATCTTTCGCGTGAAGTTTCAGATGGGGAGGGGTTCCGTCCTTCGCATTGAAGAGACATCGCTCGATGCGACAACAGGACGGCTTGTACCGGGAGACCACAAGGATTTCGAGGGTGTATTCGACGGGATGTTCGTTGAGGCGGGCGAGGAACTCAAGACCACGGTGGTGTTCGATCGACCGCCGTTGTCAGAATCAACGGTTGGGTGGAACGTATATCTCAAAGTGGGAGCGCCCACGCAATGGAACCGCCTTCGGCGTAGCGCGAGCGGATGGTGGCTGGACCAGACCTTCGTAGCCCGCCATTCGCCCTAAGAAGGCGCTACCGTCATGAGACATGACCGAACAAGACCAGCCCGAGCAGCAACCGCAGACTTCTACCCAGGCGGACAACGAGCGCGCAATCAAAGCGTTACACGGCGAGCCGGCGTTTCAACCAAAGATTCAGTCTGCTCAAGAGTCTTCTCAATCCTCAGGCGAAACACCAGCAAGTCCGTCCACCGGGTCAACGGATGGCGGCAACTCGCAGGAGTAGGGCTCTCGCTCCTAGGTGCCTCGCAGCCTGTCGAATATGCTGTTTTCGATGCCGCGACGCCGTAGCCTCACCAGCACCCTCTACCGCGCCGCGAGGTTCTCGAACAACGCGAGAGCCGCCTCACGTGGCCCGGGCGCCTACGCCAAGCGCGTGGTGCGCCGGAAGACCTACAGCAAGTCGATGGGCCTCACCGGCCGCATCATGAGGGCCCTCGGGCTCAAGTAGGGAGGCGCCGTAGCGGACGGGCGCCTGGGCCCTCCGTATCTCGCCGTGAGCCCAGGCGACCAAGCGTGATTTTACTAGCAGTTCGCTTGGGAGATCCGTGGACGGTGTGACCACTCCCCGTGCTCAAGGTGACGGTGCGAGAGCCGATGAAATGAGTGGGTGCACGACCCCGTTGCCCTGCGAGGGGAGCACTGAGGCGTGCACCCGCCCCAGTATCCCTCCGCACCGGGCGTGGGGCGGTTCACCTCGGACGCGAAACGGCCCGCCACGCAGCGGGCCGTCTGGCTGGAAGGTGTTGCCAACGACGACCCCCGTCCATCTTGGGAGGGAAGCAACGGGGGGTCGTTCCGACGGCCACGGTACTGAGCCGAGCTACGTACATGCAAGTTGTGTCCCGGACGCGCAACGACCCCGCCTCCTGAAGGCAGCGGCCCGCTTGGCCCCGAGTAGCTACGGGCCTACGTGCAACCCCGCCACCGTTGGCGCGGCGTGGCTCGGATCCGCTGCCGCGTAGTTCGCGGTGACCCCGGGCGACGAGTGACCTAGGAGCTTCTGCACGAGCAACAGGTCGGCGTTCGCCCTGTAGGTGTGGACGCCGAACCAATGGCGGAGCTGGTGCGCCCCGGTGTGCTCGAGGCCGATGCTCACCAGGTAAGCCGAGATCCGCTGCGAGACGACGTAGGGCGGGCACCTGTCGAGACACCGGGGACGGCGGAACAGAGCACCCGCAGGCCGCATCGGGAGCGCCTGGAGCGCCGCCAGCACGTCGGGGTGGAGCGGGAGCATTCGCTCCTTGCTGCCCTTGCCCTGTGTCACGCGGAGCTGGCCCACGTCCTCTAGGACGTCCTCGCGGTCCAGCCCCGCGATCTCGCAGCAGCGTAGCCCCTCGTAGGCGCCCAGGAGCAGCCAGCACCGCATCTCCGGTGTCGCCTTCTCTAGAGCGAGGATGAGATCGGCGTCGCGCATCGGGCGCGGCATGGCTTGGGGCAGCTTTGGTTTGGCGATCTTGGCCGCCGGGTTGTCCTGGAGCAACCCCTCGTCGACGGCCCAGCGATAGAAGACGTCGAGGGTGGACAGGCGCCAACGCCTGGCCCTCGCGCCGAGCATTGGCCCCTTGCGGCCGCTGTCGAGCCAGCGCTCGATCTTCTCTCTCGTCACCTTGGCGAAGCCGCAGCCCATCGCCCGTAAGAACTGGCGGAAGAACCGGCCGCGGACCTCGATCGTCGTCGGCGCGAGGTTCCGGCGCCGCATCGAGACGACGTAGGCCTCGATGATCTCCCGATCGGTCTTCCTCGGCCTGAGCGTTTCAAGTTGCACGATGTCACTTGAAGGCGCTGGCGACAACGAGGCCATGAGGGACCGGACGTTGCCTTGCAGCTCCTCGAGGAGCGCCCTGTCCGAGGCTGGCTCAGGATCGCGCACGACGGTCAAGACGGGCGGTGCAGGCGGCAAGTCCCTCGTAGCCGGCGCCGTGGGCCACCCGCCGCAGTCCAGTACCGCCCACCAGGCCCGCATGATGCACCAAGCGGCGTCGTTCCTTGCCTCTTGCGAAATGCCCGCCTCGTCCGCTGCCCACGCGAACGCGAGGATGAGCTTTTCCATCGTGACTTCGTACTTGCCCGGCGCAAGGGCCGCGGTCATGAGATGCACCTGACCTCGAGCGTGTCACTACGGTTACTCAATGTCGGACCTCCAATCAGGTTCGGCCAGTGCCGGGGCGTTCGTCGCGCGCCCGGCACACCTATGTCTCGAGGAGTGACCCTACGCCTTATCGCGCTGTTTGTCTACCAATGCACGTCAGTTGGCACGTCAGTTGGCAACTAAATAGTTCGGAACTTTGTTCGGTAGTTCTTCCAGGTCAGCGCCTGTGTACATTGTCGCCGTCGGGGATGGAGGCGATGGCCTGCCAGCGGGAGGACTGCCACTTGTCGATACCTAGCGGTTGCAGCTCACCAGCGCGCCGCTCGGCGCGGAGCTTCAAACCTCGCGGCCTGCGAGTTGAGGCGGGTACTACACCCCTCGGCTAGCGTTTCAGCGCCCTAGAAACGATCTGCGACCAGGGGTTTTACGTGCCGACGCGCGTTGCCGGCGACGGTAGGCGAACTGCCGACACGCAGGCGAACAGTAGCGACGGTCCTCGCGTCCGGTGAGTTGCTCTCCGCACGCCTGGCAGCGTCCGGGTGCCGTCCGGAGCTCCTCTCGCCTGCGCGCCTTGCGGCACGCGTCGGAGCAACACACAGACGCGCTCACGAGGAGATACGAGGGCGCCCGCGGCTTGGCCCATCGCCTGCCGCACCACGGACAGTTGCGCCATGAGCGGAGCGGGTACTTTCCGCCGTCCCATTCCTCGTAGCACCTCGGGTGCATCGAGCGGCCGCCGACGTCGACGAGCTCGGCGCCGATCGGCTCCCTACAGACCGCACAGACCGTTACGGGTCGCGTCCCTGACGGCACGTCATGGACATTAGCCGTAACGGTCTGGGCATCCGTGGCAATCGGGGGCCCGCTCGGTAAGGTGATCCGCGGTGGCTGACGCGGGAAGGCTTGCAGCAAAGGCGCGCGAAGCCGTGCGTCTGCTCGCTCCCTTTTGCTACCCCGAACGCGCCGAGCAGGTCGCTGGCTGCCCGGAGCTCGAGGCCGAGCTCGTCGAAGCGCACGGTCACGCCCTCGCCCTCGAGCGGCTTGTCCGGGAGCGGCGCGAAGCGTGACCCTCGCGCTCGCGCCCCACTCCGTCCGGTGCCTCCGGTGCGAGCGGTACGTGGCGGGGCGCCTCAGACGTGGGTTGTGCCCCGGGTGCGCGAACGCCTTCTATGAGCAGCGCTCCGAAGGTCAGAGCGTTGCCGACTGGCTCGGACTCTCCGCCGTGCCGATTAGTGACAGCGTGTCACCGTCCCCGATTGCGGTCAGAGTGACCGCATCTGCCTTCGGTCCCGATGCCGTCGACGACGAGCGGCGCGCCGAGGCGTGGCACTCCTGGTTCTACGAGCTCCTCAGTGATCAGGACCCGCCCACGACCCTCGAGGAGCTCGTTGGGCCCCGGCTGGCATGGATGGCGCAAGCGGCATGTCGGGGCATGGGCACCGACCTGTTCTTCCCTGCCCCGGGCGACGACGTCGAACCGGCCCGGGCGATCTGCGCGCGGTGCGACGTTTGCCAGGAGTGCCTCGATTACATTCTGGCGGCCGAGTCTGGAGCGCCGGGCGTGTGGGGGGGAACCACGGGGAAGGACCGACGCAAGCTCAAGAGGACGAGGGGCTAACCAGCTCGCTTCGTGTACCAGACCCGTATCGCACCTTGGATGCTCCACAGTTGGTCCTCTTCGGCTTTGCACGCCCAGTCAGTTTCAGCGAGCAGCTCCTCGGCTCTCGACAGCGCGGCCGCAACGTCCTCGGCCCGAGTCTCGATCGGCACCCTTATGAGGAGCACTGTTCTGTCTTCGGTCCCAAGCGCTACAGCCCGGACCTTTTCGGCCTCGGTGCGCTCGTTGTAGATGCTTCGCCAACGGTCGCTTGTCGTACCTCCAACGTGAACACGGAGCTCAACGCTATCTCTCAGATCGTGGATCTCCGGCGCCTCGGGCGGCTTGGGCAACTCCAGCCAAGTCATGGGGACTCCCGTCCTTGTCCTAGTAAATGTCCTACAACTCCCGCCTAATGCTGTCGCCCAGCATCTTCTAACGTCTGTATCGTACCTGGTCACGCCGTATGTCGTCGTGTCGTGTCTACCGGTACGGCCCTTTAGAACGGACTTCACGTCCTGAGTCGGAGCGTGGGCACCACAGGCCCGGCGTCAACCCTGAAGCTCAAGCTGCAGTAGACGTGCGGCCTCTGGGCTCTACCGGTCGTTGACGTCGAGCAGCGCGAGCCCTAACC
>Ga0326728_10019120_pt1 | contig 13341 bp, 6 predicted proteins | sample MB3enrmetagenome_FD_207602 | JGI IMG/M metagenome (GOLD analysis project Ga0326728, IMG submission 207602) | Lab enriched peat soil microbial communities from McLean, Ithaca, NY, United States - MB31MN | ecosystem: Environmental > Terrestrial > Soil > Wetlands > Peat | place: USA: New York... | reverse complement strand
CAAGATCAACCAAAGGTTCTACCCCTGCTTGTAGAATTGCCATCTCCCCCTCCCGGAAATAGGTCCGTGAAGAGGTTACTACAAAAACAGGGTAAATGCAAAAATATCTAACAAAGTAGTATTAGGATTGTCGAGAACAAGTATCATATTTCTCCGGCAGACCTCTTCTATTCGCAATTACCCTGGCAGGAACACCTCCAACAATATAAAATGGAGCAACATCCTTAGTAACCACACTATTTGCGCCGACGACAGCATCATGTCCGATTGTAACACCATCAGTTATTGTAGAATTAGCACCAATCCATACACCATCTTCAATAGTTATCGGCCCGTCTGTGGTATTGTCAGCGTGCCGCATAGGTATTTCAAGTTGTCTGTAGTCATGATTGCCAGATGCTATCATACAATGTGGGGCAATCATTACATTATTCCCTATAAACACCCCACTGCCACCATAAATTACCGTAAAAGGGTTGATTTGGGTATATTCTCCAATGTGCACTGGGCTCCCAGAAGGTCGGATTATTACATAGTCCAATATTTCAGCTCGTCTCTTTATCGTGATAAGTTTCCTGTCGTTCATAACTGCAGTACGACTAACATAATAGCCGCCCTTCATTTTAAATGCATATCGTATGTAGGAATAAGTGAATGTCTTTAACTCAGCAATACTCATTATTCGAACCGTACGAAGTATTGTTTTTAAATAACGGGTCATAGAGTCTGTCCAAAGAGGTTGTAGAAACTATCGCGGTCATGTTATTGGAAAAGGAGCAACAAATGTTATACTTCTTTAAATAAGATATTGTAGCGTCGCAGTACAAAGAACCGGACAGCATCTAGCGTCAACCCTGCCGCAATTACAGCCATTATCCCGGTGAGTGCGATCCTGCCCCAAATAGCGATGGGTGTCCGCATCGTTGGAACTATTAATAGCGAGAATATACAAATCGAAAAAGCCCCCAGTGCCGGTGCCGCCACATCACGCAAATACCATGTTCCCTGCTCTCGCCTGAGATAGCGCCGGAAATAGACGGGCACCATAAACATAACATAGGTGCTATTCATTATTACCCAAGCGATTGCAGCGCCTGTCCCTTGGAGCCAGTAGGTCATACCCACAATCAACGGAATGATTACAGCAGACTGTATAATATTGGTGTAGGTAATGAGTTGTGGCCAACCGAAGGCACATACACTATAGGCAGGGATTGTCGCAATGCCATTCAACATCGTGCCCAACACGAGAAGGCTCACGATCAGGTGACAATTTTCGACTACGGAAGGATCATGCATCCAGAGGAAGAGGATCTCCGGAGAGAAAACGATCAAGATCGCACAAACCGGAAACAGGAGGAAGGACAGTACTTGAGATGAGTGGTGAAACAGGATGCGAAGTTCGTTGTTTCGCTTCATCTCGTTCAATTGTACGAACCGCGGAAAAACAGCAGTGTTAAAGGGGACTATGATCATCCAGATGGAGGACGCAACTGTAGCTGCCAGTGAGTAGTAACCAAACATCTTCAGTGTCAGCATCCTGCTGAGGATGATCTTATCGAGCTGGGACAGAACGGTGCCGATTATGGAATTGGCGGAAATCGCTGCTGCGTATTTCCAAATATCATGAAGGATTTGTCCTCTAAACCGGGCGCGTTCTCCTTGCTTGGGCAGGCTCCGCCACATAGCAACGAGGAACATTCCGCTGCCGACGATACCTGAGACGACCTGCCAGCCGAAGAATGCCTCGATGGTCGGCGATAGGAGCCAGAGCACCAGGATTACTCCTACGCTGCGCAAAGTACCAGTTAATATGAGAAGGGCATTGACGAGTACTTGTTGCTCCAGCCCCATCAGCCCTCCCTGGTAAAGGGAGAGAGGAAACTGCAGCGCCACTGAAATGCCCATAAGCCTGACGGTCTTTAAAAGGGATAAAGAGTCTACACTTTGTGCATTAATCCAATTATGGGCAATATACGGTGCGGTGAGAATAACAACGACACCTGCGAAAATTGCAATGCCCCAATAGATCACTTCGAGTGTCCGAACAACATCCCGCTGTGCGACCGCCGATCCGCCGTTGGCGGAAAGCCGCGCCAGTTCGCGGTTCAAAGTGGCGCCGATACCAAGGTCAAGGACTCCCAGCACACTGCTGAGGGCGGCGTAAAAACCGATGAGGCCATACGCCTCGATTCCCATGAATCTCAAGTAAATCGGCACAAAGAGAATGCCGAGTATCGCCCCCCATGCCCTACCGGCATAGTTGGCGATTATGTTCTTAGCTAAAGATGGCATGTTTTGGTGAATCATTCCGGCTGAATGGTGCGCACTTGATGAATTGTTATTCATTCAAAATCGCCATAACCGTTTACGATCTCCCATGTACCCGCTGTGACGCACTGCAAAGTAACAGTGCCGCCGGCTGTTCCGAATACGAGACTCTGCCCTGGGGTCCTCCCGCTGATTATGTCAGTGCGGTTAGGAGATATCGAGAGAACCCCGCGCCCGCTTGCCACAAATACGTACCTCATGCCCGGAACCGACGCCGGCAGTTTGAACACGCATGGTCTAGACCCCATCCGGTCATTTGTTATGGGTTGGTCCGTCCAATTTGCCGGGATGTTAAGAGGTGAACCCGTCGGGAACGGTATCTTTACCATCATCGGCGGCGCGGTACCGCCAGCCGCATACTGGTTAAGGTAATTGGAGCCAATGGATATCACCTTGCCGTTGGTCAGCCATGAAGTCGCGGTTGCGCCATTGCAAAAGGAAATGACGCCCAATGGGTGCTGCACATTTATCAGGGACGCGTTATCAACTATGGAATCCACCATGAACTGAATTGGACAAGCGTTGTCGACATTGAGATTTTCAAGCTTGATGTTTGACCAGTATTCTCCCGTGCCCCAAGTCCCGTGAGCTGCGGAGGGCGAGCCACAACCTATGAGAATACCGTTAGGCACACTGGGAGTGCCTGTCACTGAGCCCGTCAAGTAAAGATTGGTCAGTGAATGGCCCCGTTCTGTTGTATCCTCTGTTGTGTCATTTACCAGTTTATATACGCTAAAAAGCTGATACCCTGTGGCCCCTGAAGCGGCAAAATCGACGTCAAAATTGAATTTAATGTTTCTGGCGGCTATGGGCGTTGTTCCTTCGAAGACCAAAACAACCCTTGTGTTTGTGCCTACCGCCGTACTTGTAATGCCGCTTATATATTTTATATCAAGGTCGGTAATGCCACAGCCGTTAAACTGCTTAAAATAGCAATCGACAAACCCCTGCGGGTTTGTCGAATCGATAATGGCTTGAACATTTTGCATCGGGGCAATTTTTGAAACCAGGAACATGCTTCGGTAGACGTAGCTCGTTTTTAGTATCCCGACCCTTAAATTCCTTCCCAACATCTGACCGGTGATGCCGTAGCAGACATTTGACACATCTAAAATGCCAACGTCAACGTCGTTGAAAACCTGGGTGTCTCCCGTTGTTCCTAAGGCAAGGGCCAGCCCGCCTCCGTTCATAACATTGTGCGGCATAGAGAGGCCGCTTCCCCCCCGATCCATCCAAACAAAGGCAATTCCGCTATACGATGATTGAGCACAATTGAAGCGTGGGCCTGTAACGTTGAAGTGATTGACAGAAATATTCGAGCAGCCATGCAGCCAGAAAATGACGGCACTGTGCGGGGTGGTATCGTAATAGGTATTGGTCGCATCTATGCTAAGGGTCGACCAGTTCCCCTCTATATTTATACCCGATATCCCGTTGAGCTGGAAAGGCGACACGTAGCTTGATCCGGTGAACACGTGGTAGTTTGCCTTCGGAAAACTTATGGTCCCAACAGCCCCGCTCCCTGATGCCTGTATGCAGTTTGCAACCTGCATCAATGCCGGGCCGTCATCCGTTACGCCATCCCCTTTAACACCGAACCATCGAGGATTGAGCGCTTTGATTGCGCCCGGTCCAAAAATTACTGTGCCCTTCCCGTTTTGCACAAAACACCCCGGCGAACCGTGGAAGGGGCCTTTTATGGTGAGGTTGAAGTTGCCAAGGGTGATGGAATTACCTGCGGATATCCATAATTCCGACGTGGAAGGGGCCGTCGTATTTTCTTTTAAAGAAATAGCCCCGTTAATTTGGGTATTACCCGCATTCAGCGCAGCCTGAAGACTGCCAGGCTGAAAGATACCCGGAAACCCCGAATCAACTTTCCCTGCAGGATAAGCTTTCGGAATGTTCCCCGGCGATGGCGTAGTGACCGCTTGCGGGTTCGTATTTACTGCCGGATCAGGTTGTCCTAACTGAGCGAAGCAAGCACCCGTAAAGGCAAGCAAAAATAGCGCCGTTAGGGTAAACTGGTTAGACCTTGATGCAAATCTTCTCATGCCATCCTTGCTAAGTCACACATTACGGTAAGAGAATCCAACTGTTAGATCAGATTCGCCTTTTTCGCATCCGCACAGTGTTTCATGTCTACCGCGCTAAAGTTTCGGGTTTTAGCCTTCTGGTTTAATGTAGAGCAACTCACTGCAGAGGGTGCGTAGGGAAGATTAGAACGAGCGGGGGGGCGGCGCTTGCGTACCGTACGGCGCCGCACGCTCGGCGCGTGACTGTGTCTCAGAGGAGAGCCGCACAACTTACCCGTTACCCCTTATACTCCACTTCGTTCCTGCCGTCGCCGCTGGAAGGCAGGATCTGGGCGGAGGCCTGTCCGTAGGCAGAACGGTAGCTGTAATAGCGGTAATACTTGTAATACTTGTTGTATCCATAATGGCCGCTCTGATTCAGCTTATTGACAATGGCGCCGATCATGCGGCCGCCAACGCTCTCCAGGCTTCTGCGAAAAACACGCAGCGCCTCCCGATGGGTCTGTCCCAGTGTACTCACAAGGACAACCCCGTCGGCATAATGGCCGAGAATCAGGGCATCGGCAAACCCCATAGCCGGGGGGCCGTCAATGATGATGCGGTCGAAATGGTCATAGACTTTCGAGAGGAACTGCCGCATGCGGTTCGATGAAAGCAACTCCGAGGGGTTTGGGGGGATGGGGCCGGCAAAGACCGCCCTGAGATTGGGTATCCCACTTTCCTGAATGACGTTTGTTCCTGTTCCGGTCAAATAATTGCTCAGCCCCAGCTTCCTATTGATCGAACCGCCGTTGCCGGTTTTCCCAAGCAGCTTGTGTAGATTAGGTTTGCGAAGGTCGGCATCGATTATCAGCACCTTTTCATCGGAGGCAAACGCCTGGGCAAGATTAGCCGAAATGGTGCTCTTTCCTTCTGCGGCCGCGGTGCTGGTAATGAAAAGCAGCTTGGGAGGGCGGTCCATCGAACTCGAGAGCTGAATCGAGACCTTGGCGGTCCTTATGGACTCCGAGAATCCTGCTCCCGGTTTTAGCCGGACAAGTGTGCTGATTTTGAGGATTTCATCGGGCTCGACCATGGGAAGAACGCCCAGTACCGGCAGGTGAAAACGGTCCGAAAGCTCCTCGATCCTCTTTATCGTGTTGTCCAGGTATTCCAGGAGGAACGCCAGCCCGAGTCCGAATACCATCCCCGCCAGAGCGGCGCACAGAACGTTCAGACCGATCTTGGGCGAATAGGGTTTTAGCGGCAGTTTGGCATTATCGACTACCTGTATGTTTCCAAGCTCGGTCCCGACCTTGGCGTCTATTTCCTTGGTTCTTTCGAGCAGACTTTCGTGAATTTGCTTGCTCGTCTCGACCTCGCGTTCGAGTATCTTGTACTGGGTCGACTTGTCGTTCAGCGCCATTGCAAGGGCCTTCTTGGCATCCGTGTCCTTCTGCAGCGCCTCTTCTTTTTTGTCCGCCGCGAGGTAGTCATTCCTGATGGATTCGAGGATGCGGTTCTCCTCTATTTTGATCTTCTTTTCTACATCAAGCATCTTTGCCTTCAAATTCTGCTGGCTTGGGTAGTTGTCTTTGAAAGTGGCGCTCCCTTCTTGGTATTGGGCGGCAATCGATACCCAGTTCTCGCGGAGCTTTTGGATCAGTTGGCTTTCAAGAATTGCTGGAAATGAGTCGCCGCTTTGCTGGGCCTGATGGTAGAGCGCCTCCTTGTTCAGTCGTTCGGTCTGGGCCGCCGAGTAGGCCTTGTTTGAATCCTCGAGCTGGGAATAAATGAGATTCAGATTGGAGTTGAGGGATACTATCCCAGCCTTTCGGGCGAAATCGTTCAGGTTCGTTTCCGCTCTTTCGAGCTGGATCCTGGCCAGTTCGATCTGTTTTTCCAACCGCTGCTTGGCGGCAATCGTCGCGTCGATCTTTTTGTCGACCTGCCAGGATATATATTCCTGGATGAGCGCATTGATCACGTCGCGGGAAACCGAAGGGTCTGTCGAGGTAAACGCCAGTGAAAAAATCGTGGTGTCGCGTTCGGGCTGCACTTCGAGGCTTTTGGCGAATTTACCGCTGATTTTTTCCCTCAGTTTCAGTCGCGGCAGATCGGGGTCCTCCGTGCCGGTTGGACCGGTGAAGGGGAACAACCTGGCAAAAAAGTTACTCACTCCCGCTTTCAGGGAGCCTATAACTTGAGTGATTATCCCGCGATTCTCGGGGGGCGGAATGAATACAGGGCTATTCTGCAGTTTAAGCTTGTCGATAACCCGGTCGGCGAGGGTGTCACTCTTTAAGAGCTTCAAATTGGTCTGCATGAATTCGCGCGTCTGAATCTGTGCCCCCAACGCCGACATCTCTTCAAACTTGGTGACGTGGGGCGACTGAATCGTCAGTTCTATCTTGCCGGTTGCCCTGTATTGCGGCTTCATCGCCAGGCTTACGATCAGGGTCGTAAAAATGGAGACCGCAAAAACTGTCAATATCAGCCATTTCCGCCGAAATATCACTTCGACGTAGTCTCGAATGTCTGCCGAGTCGTCGAACTCGGGGATCGGCTCGTTTACATATGTCGATGGTGTTTGAGCACTGTCTTTGCTGAACGGAGAATCTATGACAGTCAAATCTAGTTTTTGCGATTCATTTTCCACCAGCTAGCTCCTGAATGTAGTTGTGGTATAGTGCCGAAGCGCTGTTTTATTAGAATCGTTCAGACATAAAGTTTGGATGCGATCGACCTTTAAACTGAAAAATAAAAACTAAAGAGCCTCTTGCAAAACCCTTCTTGACGTTGAATTCCGCTAATGAATGAGCCCTATGGCTCCTCTCTCTTCTCGCTCCCCCTCCTCGCTGCCTTCTTTTTGCCGCTTCTATTTCCGTTTCTATTGCCACTTCTTTTGCCGCTTCTGGATGCCGTTTTGCACGGCCAAATTTTTCGCAGTAGAATTGGACTGAAGGGTGAAGTGATTTTTTGAAAGTTCCCTGGAGAGATGGATCTCGGTTCGCTTCCCGCAGGTTTGAATATAAGTGGCCCGTATCTAATTAGAATATATCAACAATGTCAAGCAAGTACAGATAATATGCGATAGTTTCTTACTGCTTGCGGCGACAAAAATTCACTTGTAGTGAAATCAATAAGTTACGGGAGTCTCACCTGCATTTGACCTGAATTTGCAGGAGATGTTTTCCTCCTGTGAAATAGGGGCGCCTTCACTCCGTTCTTTGACAAAAAAATATTCTTCGAGTTCCGCCATTCAATCTACGCAGGGAGTCGCGGCGGCGGCCCGAATGCGTTTTGCCGGCAATGCGTGGGCTTTTACCTGAAAACTCAAAGCTGACGTGGCATATTGAGAGAAAAATTCCCTGAACCGGTCTGTCAAAATCTAAAATCTAAAGAGCCTCTTGCAAAAGTCCTTTACAGTCTGAAGTCCTTTATCGTCATTCCGGCATGTTTTAAGCCGGAATCCAAGTTTTTCAAGAGTCTCTGGACCCCGGCTTTGTTGAGTTTTGCAAGAGGCCCTAAAAACTGGAAACTTTTTCAAGTTGCAATGAGCACTGTGTATCTTGGGGGGTGTATTCGGGGACCATTTGCTGGAGCTTTGCTTTGATGGCGCCGGCATCGCGCTTTTCCGCAGTGTCCGTGAGATCGCTAAGTTCTGTCATGAGCCGGCTGCGGAAGCGCTCCAGGGAATTATTACCGTTCCAATTCCAGTGGCCGTTGGTATGAAGTACCATGATCTTTTCATGTTCCGTCTCAATAACGTCTTCGTTACTGGTGATCAATTCCTCGTAGAGTTTCTCTCCCGGCCGGAGACCGGTGTAGACAATCTCGATGTCTCTCCCTGGTTCTTTGCCGGAGAGCCGGATCAGGTCGACTGCCAAATCGGCGATCTTTACAGGCGTTCCCATCTCCAGCATGAAAATTTCGCCCCCGTTTCCAAGGGCTCCAGCCTGCAGGATAAGTTGGCAAGCCTCCTCAATTGTCATGAAATATCGGGTTATCTCCGGATGAGTTACTGTTACCGGCCCTCCGTTCTGGATCTGTTTGCGGAACACGGGGATCACCGAACCGGATGAGGCGAGAACATTTCCGAATCTTACCGCCATAAACCGCGTGCCATTCCCCCGCATCGACTGCAGTATCAGCTCCGCCACGCGTTTGCTGGTCCCCATGACATTGGTGGGCCGAACCGCTTTGTCCGTGGAAACAAGGACGAACCGTTGAGCATGATGCTTGGCCGCCAATTCCATGACAACCTGACTGCCCAGCACGTTGTTGTAAACCGCTTCCCACGGATTTTGTTCGAGCATTGGGACGTGCTTGTAGGCCGCCGCATGAAAGACGACGTCCGGGCGATATGTCTTGAACACATCTTCCATGACCTGCCGGTTCTGTACTCTGGTCAGGATGGTTCTATAAGAGTCAAAGTGCAGTTCGTGTTCGAGTTCCAATTGTATATCGTAAAGGTATGTCTCGCCGGCGTCGACCAGGATGAGTTGCTCGGGCCGGAAGCGAATTAATTGGCGGCAGAGTTCCGACCCTATGGAGCCGCCCGCTCCGGTGACCATGACTTTCCGGCCTGTCAGGTATTCGGTTATGCCGGTTGTATCTAAACGCACGGGGGCACGCCGCAACAGGTCCTCGTAGTTCACGTCACGCAGGTCATTGATGCTGACCTCGCCATCCATGATTTGGGCGATACCCGGCAGAGTCTTATGAGGTACATCGCAGTTCTTGCATATCTCGATTATGCGCCGCATCTCGGAGCCTGTGGCGGAGGGGATGGAAACGAAGATCTGCTCGATCCCATGATGCAGCAGGACGCGCGGAAGATCGTCAACGGACCCCAGCACCGGCACCCCGTGAATGGTGCGGCCGAGCTTTCCGGGATCATCGTCCAGAAAACCTGCCACCCGGTAGTTACGATATGAGTTGTAGAAGATCTCTCTTAGCATCTTTTCCCCCGAATCCCCTGCGCCGATGATAACGATACGTTTGGGGTCTCGCCTCGGGATATCGGGGTGAAAAGAAGGACCGTGAGGTTCCTGCCTGCCGGTCTGGGTGCCGTAGTAAGAGCGAACGGCCGTTCGAACCCCACTTGCAAACAGAAATGTCAAAATTCCATCCAGCAGGAAAACAGCTCTTGAATAGCCATTGAAAGTAGTCACGAACACGACAATCGTTATGGAAAAAAGTGCCGAAACCAGGCTGGCCTGGGCAAGATGCCGGAAATCGCTCAGACTCGAGTAGCGCCACATTCCCTTGTATAGTCTGAAAACCCCAAAAACCGCCAGTTTTCCGGCAACAATGATCGGAAGCAATGTCAAAATTGAGTCGATATGGTCACTGGTCAGCGCAAACTCGAAGCGAAGACAATAGGCTAAGATCAGGGCTAAAGAAAAAGCGACTGCATCAGCCAGGATCATTGCGTAAAAATTCGGGTTTTTTATTTGCTGAAGCATTGAGAAGCTCCTGCTCATTTAAAAAAACCATGATGACAGCTTGTGATACAGCTCCGCCAACTGGGTTACACCACCCTATAAAACTTAGCAATTCAAAGGTATAGCCTCAAGACTGGAAAAGCTTAAACCACCCCGTTAATCATCCGTCACACCAGAGCATTTGCCGTTAATACAAATGGTTAGCGCCGGCATCTGATTACTGATGTATTCCCGGACGGTTCTACTTATCGTTCACCGGAAATCTTATATTTTACAAATTTCGACCTGATGCACACGAGACCGGAATGCCGCCGTGCGCGACATTGAATGTTCATTAGGCCTCTGCCCGTGCCCCCCACAGGTCCTTTCACTTTGAGATATATGCAACATTTATACCACTCGTGGACATTCCGAGAGTAGCTGGATGCCATGCCGAGCCAGGCTTGAGAAACTTTGAATGCGAACATGTCCCGGCTCGAGGCGGCCTTCTGCCCGGTAAGCTCTTTCTAAGGATCTCCGGATTCCGGAAGTCGGGCTCCATTATCCTCACGAATTGCTCACCCAAATATTCATGCGTGCGAAATTGTGATCTTTCGAAAGGAAAGATTTCGTTTTCCCAAACGAAGCCGAATTCTTGATTTCCCCAACTTGATCTTGTCATTGTTATCATCCATTGTATGTCGCCATACTGCATCAAGCAAAAATAGATATCAACACAAAACTTTAAATTCCCGGTCTCGGTTTTCAGGCTGTGGAAGAAACAGGAAAGCCGGTTTCCGGATCGTTGTCCAAATGAATTTCCGGCCGGACTAGCCAAATGGTTTTGGAATTAAAAGGAAGAAAATTAATTGCAGGAGCAGAGGGACTTGAAAGAAGATATTGGACGACATCAATAAAGCGTGGAACTTATAATAATAAGCCTTAGAGGTGAAAGTGAAAGCGCAGCGTCTCTACACCGTGCTATAAGAAAAGGGCTTACGGAAAAATTTCTGTAAGCCCTCGCTACGCGCCCAGGGTGATTCGAACACCCGACCTACGGATTCGTAGTCCGGCACTCTATCCAGCTGAGCTATGGGCGCAAACCTATTCTAATTTCTAACAAGAACCCCCTCTGAAAGCAAGCATTTTCAAAAATAGCCGCAGCCATACCACGTCGGCGCCTCACACACGGACCCTTGGAAGGGAGTCTCACCCAAGGTTCAGAGCTTGCCCGATTTCAGAATAGAGACGACCAGCCAGATTCCAAGAAGGGTCGCGATAACGTAGCCCGCTATTCCTAACACGGCCGTGAGCGAAATGCTTCTGAGGCCGAGAAAGCCGAAGGGCAGATCCAGGACCGTCTGGCCCGAATTGAGGATCATCGCGGCGGCAACGATTGACGCCGCGATCACAATCCCGATTGTCAGCCGGTTCACGCCCTTTTCGACCTGAGACTGAGTCCGCTCCAGGCCGGTATGGCGAAGTTCGATCCGCTGCGTGCCCTCCGCCGCATGCCTCAGAATGTCGTTCAAATGCTTTGGAATACTCCTTGCGTAGCCGCTTAGCGCGCGACTCTCCCGGTCAAGGTTTTTCAATACGCTCTGTGTGTTCAATCCGCGCGTCAGGAGTTTCTTGGCAAAAGGCTTCGCTACCTCGAGCAGACTTGCGTCGCTGCCAAGTATCTTACCCAGCGCTTCGGTCTGGATAAACGTTTTGAGCAGCAGCAGCAGATTCCTCGGAAGCCTGATATGGTACTTCAGGACCAGATCCATCAACTGGTCGTAGACATCTTTAGCCGAAACGTGCTGCAATGATCGGCCGTAGAAGGATTCGCTCACGTCTTTGAGGTCGTTCCGGAATTCGTTGAGGTCCATGTTCTCATTTATCAGCCCCGCATCCATCAGGGCGTCCATGACCATGTAGTAGTCGTGTTCGGCGTAGCCCAGAAAGAGATTTGCGATCTGACGCATCATCTCCTCGTCCAGATAACCGGTTATGCCGAAATCCACGAGGCTCACCCGTCCGTCGTACATGACTATCGTATTGCCGGGGTGCGGGTCCGCATGAAAAAAACCGTAGAGCATGAGTTGGCGGGAGAAAGAGCGCAGCCCGATCATGGCAATTTCTTTTGGGTCGATTCCGGCTGCACGGATCTTGTCGACTTGGTCCATTTTGATGCCTTCGATGTGTTCCATCGCCAGCACGGACTTGGTCGTGTAGTCCCAATGAACCTTCGGTATGTAAATCTCTTCCACATCCTCGAAGTTCTTGGCGAATTTTTCGATGCTTCCCGCCTCGATCAGCATGTCGAGTTCACGGGTGATGTTGCGTTCGAATTCTCGGACAATGTTCGTTGCACCGATAATCCTGCCGATTTCGAACGTTCTTTCAATCTTCCCGGCCAGGAAATACATCAGGCGGAGGTCCTGTCGTATCCGGCGCTCTATTCCGGGGCGGATGATCTTCACCGCAACTTTTTCGCCTGAATGCAGCTTGGCGATGTGCACCTGGCCGACCGAGGCGGCGGCGATTGATGTTTCATCGAATTCGGCGAAGACCTTGGATATAGGCAGCCTGATTTCTCGCTCAATTACCGCTTTGACTTCTTCGAAAGGAACAGGAGGCACCATGTCCTGGAGCTTTTTGAACTCGGCTATGTATTCACGGGGAAAGACGTCTGCCCGGGTGCTCATAAGCTGTCCCAGCTTTACGAAGCTGGGACCAAGTTCTTCCAGCACCTGACGGATGCGGCGGGGGGACGGGAACCCGCTTTGCAGAGCCATTTCTCCATCCGAGGACTCCCCGCGGGTTTTTCTGCCGTCGAGCAGCCTTTCGAAAAGGTCTCCAAACCCGTGTTTAATGAGAACCCTGGAGATTTCGCCAAACCTTTTCAAGCCTTTGAGGCCCTGGATCCCTCTCGAGATTTTCATCTGTTTTCCTCAGTGACGAGATTTACCCGGATTATACGGATAACGGTGAACCCCGGCCCCGTCATACTGCCCGGTTTCAGACATCAATATAGACCATAACCCGAAATATTTTAAACCATATCCTGCGGTTCCCGCTCAGGCCCTGGTCCTATAATTGTCTGCCGACGATATTAATTAATAGCCTGACCCGCTGGCATTGTCAGTGGTGGCGTGTGGGGGTGGTGGTTGGAGGGCATCAACTCTTCTGCTGGTTCTTTTCAATTGGCTTGCGCAGCTCCTCAGGTGTGCGTTCTATTGAAGAGCAGGCGTCAACGTGGTCGGGAAAACTCCTCATGGCGCTTTTCCTTTCTTTGGTAGGTTTTTGGTCGAACCCACGTTCAGAGGAAAAGCGCCTTTCTTGTACCTTTCTAAGGCCTTGGACATTTGCACAAAAGTTTTATACTACTAATATCAGGCTGTCCGACAACTAGCCTGTTTTAGTGCCGGAATTAACTAAAAAGATTTGGCATAAATTGGACCTAAGCCTTTGAGATTTAAAGTTAAAGATGGTATTCTGCAGTCCTCAATCGAGGGGGAGCGCATGAATACCAAAAACTATGACCAAAAACAATCTTTGGTGTTTCCGCCGCGCATCAG
>Ga0326728_10019118_pt1 | contig 13343 bp, 7 predicted proteins | sample MB3enrmetagenome_FD_207602 | JGI IMG/M metagenome (GOLD analysis project Ga0326728, IMG submission 207602) | Lab enriched peat soil microbial communities from McLean, Ithaca, NY, United States - MB31MN | ecosystem: Environmental > Terrestrial > Soil > Wetlands > Peat | place: USA: New York... | reverse complement strand
GCCGCTCTTCAGTATCACATTGATTTGGGCTCCGCTGCTGCGCCCGAATTCAGCCGAGTAATCACTGGATTGCACCTTAAATTCCTGGATAGCATCAACGGAGGGAAGCACGCTGTATTGATTGATGTATAAGTCGTTGTTGTCGACTCCGTCGAGCAGGAAATCGTTCGATTGCTCGCGCGCGCCGTTGACGCTGATGGCGCCTCCCTGGGTGGAATTCTGCGAGCCTTGCACGGGCATTTGGCCGCCCGGGACGAGCAGGGCAAAAGTGAGGAAATTCCTCTCGTTCAGGGGCAACTCGCTCACTTGTTTGCGCTCGATGACCTGACCCAGCGTCGAGGTGTCGGTCTGAACTAGCGGTACCACCTCGTTGACTACGACTTGCTCGCTTGGCTGGCCGATTTGCAGCATAAAATCCGCGCGCACCGTCTGGTCGACGTCCAGGTTGATGTTGCTATGGACACTCAGCCGGAACCCGGCCTTTTCCGCCGTGACCTCGTACACTCCCGGAGGCAGAAGCGGGACGCTGAAGTCTCCGGCATCGTTGGTCAACACTACGCGGGTAGCGTTTGTCCCTTGGTTGCGAACTGTGACCTGCGCTTTCTGAATTACCGCTTCGCTGGGATCGCTAACCGTCCCAACGATCGTACCTGTAGGCCCAACGGCGAGCCCCGGCCCTGATACCAGGCATGCCAGGCAGAGGGCGAGGACCAAACGTCTAAGAAACATAATTCCGCTCCCCATGACTAATTCGCAATGCAAACAACCACTGATCCGTAATCCGGTTGGATGCCCCGGACGCATCCGCCCGTTGCAATAACTTAACACGATTGTCCATTTTTGTAACCCCCCGGCTGCCCAGCCGATGCTCAGACCTGTTGTCCGCCCGCAACCAATTGTGACGCGGCTGGACTCACTTACGTCAATCGAAAGCAGTACGAGGAGCGCATGCGCAAGCGCCCCTACCAGATCAAACCGGCTTAAAAGGGTTTGCCGACGGGGTTTAGGCGTAGCGAATCTGGACTTTGGCGCGCAGGGGAATCAAGGTGTAATCAAATTCCGTCAAACCTTCATCTTTCTCAGTAATCACTAAAAGGTATTTCCCGATTTTAGCAATAAGGCCGGTAGAGGTAATCTTCGAACCAATGTATTGTCCGCCTTGACGCATGGCATCGAAGTCAGGCAATTTGTCGCGACTGGCCCCGTGCGCGTCTTCCCAATCGACTTCTCCGTGCCGGAATCGTACTCCGTTGATCACAATGCCCTTCGGCTTTGGCATATTTCGCTCCCTGAATTTGCCCTCGCAAGGCGGCAGGGCCCCTTGGAGTTCCAGAATGCAAGGCTACAAGGCATTGGCAAAGCTTGCAAGCCCTTTGTTTTCGGGATGGTGTCCAAGTCTGAAAGTAGCGCCGACCTCCAGAGCCTGCCCTGAGCGAAGCGAAGGGTCGGCAACTGCCCCGACAGGTTGGGGCACTACGAGTTAAACTACAACACCACCATTTTCGGCACCTGTTAACTAGAATAGCTCGACATCCAATTCGCGGCCAAATACCTGACGGAAATAAGCCTCTTCCTTGCTCAGCATCCAGACTTCAAGGTCGGCGTTGTCCCTGGCCTTGAGTTTAAGCATGACGCGCCCGCGATACACTTCCGCAGTCAGATTGATAATGCTGCCAGGGCTGCCATGGCTCATCGCTTTGGCGAGGCGCAAGAGCGCCGCGGCCTGAGGAACAAGTTCCTCGTCAGCTCTATCCAGGGCCTTCATCGGGCCGTCGGCCGGAGTGGGGAGGGTCTTCCCGAGATAGCGCGCAATGGCGGCGATACTCAGCCGTTGTTGGGGGGTGAAGCCGAAGATCTCTGAGTTGGCGATCAAGTAATAGGTGTGCCGGTGGCGTCCGCTCCGGTTAATAAACGTGCCCACTTCATGCAACATCGCGGCCGCGGAGAGCCAGCCCGCATAGTCGGGCGGCAGCGCGTGCACCCGGCGCAGTTGGTGAAAGAGTTGGTCTGCCAGGCGGCGGACTTCCTCCGCCGTTTTGAGGTCAACGCCGTACTGCTTGCACATGGCGAGCAGGGCGTCGCGCCGTTCTGCCTCGACTTGCTTGCGCGGAATCGTAGCTCGGTCGTGGTCAGCGAGCATTTGAGCCAGCAGTCCATCCCGAAGCCCCAAGGGCGAATAACGGAAGCCGGGCAGATTGCAGCGTTCCATAAGCTCGGCAAAGACGAAGGCGCCCGCCACAATGATCTCTGCCCGGCGAGGCCCGATTCCCGGCACTTTACCCCGGCCCTTCGCATCCAGCCGTGCCAAGCGATGCGCAAGGCTCAGAATGGCAGCGCGTGAGATGTGCCCAGCCCTGGCCCTAAAATCTTGGGGTTCGGCCACCTGGGCCGCATCGGAGAGTGCCGCGGCAGTCCCTGAAGTGGCGACCACGTTTCTCAGCTTGGCGCGTGCAAGACGCTTGTGGACACCCTCCAACTCCTCCCCAATGCTTCTCCGGAGCCTCTGGATTTCCACCGCGCGGGGAGGATCATGGGGAAGGAATTCGCCGGTCAGGCGTACCGCACCCAAGGGCAGGCTAACCATCTCACGAATGTGCCCTTGGTCCGAGAGCGTCAATTCGCAACTGCCTCCCCCGAGGTCGATGAGCAGAGCGCGGGAGCCGCCAAGCGCCGTGTTTGCAAGAACTCCCAGGTGAATCAGGCGCCCCTCTTCCAGCCCGGAGATCGTTTCCACTTTCCAACCGGTTGCAGAATGCACCCAGGCAATAAATGCCGCCGAGTTAGGCGCATCCCGGAGAGCGCTGGTCGCAACCACGCGTACCTGGTCGACGCCGAAGTCTTGGACTTGGCGGTAGAAGCGCCGCAGCACCTTCACCGTGTCCTCCATGGCCTCCGGTGAAAGGGTTCCGAAACGGAACGCGGATTCGCCCAGGCGTGTCACCACGCGGTCTTCGTGAATTGTTTCAAGACGGTGGCGAATGACACGCGCTATCTTGATGCGCACTGAATTGGAGCCAATGTCGACCGCAGCAAATATCCGCATGTTCGATTCGTAGGGGCACCCCTCGTGCGCGCCCGGTAGGGGCACGCCATGGCGTGCCCCTACAGCTCCCGTGGCACGATCCCCAGCTTCCGCATCTTGGATTGCAGGGTGGTTCGCTTCAAGCCAAGCCGGGTGGCGGCGCCACGCGGCCCGCCCACCACCCCGTTCGTCTCCCGCAGCACTCGAACGATGTGCTCACGCTCCGCCGACTGCAAACTGAGATTGGAAGGAGTTTCGGAGGGCTGTTTCAGCTCCGCCACGGGCACACGCAACTCGGGCCCGGGTGAAAGAATCACCGCCCGCTCGATCAGGTTTTCGAGTTCCCGCACATTGCCGGGCCAGTGGTAGCGCGCCAAGGCGTCCATTTCCTCGGCCGAAATGGTTTCAATGCGGCGGTCCATCTGTCGCGCATATTTCTGCACGAAGTAGCGCACCAGCAGCGGGATATCCTCGCGGCGCTCGCGGAGGGGTGGAATCTGGATAGGGAAAACATTCAGGCGATAGTAAAGGTCGCTGCGAAACAGTCCCTCCTCGACCATCTGAGCGAGGTTGCGGTTGGTCGCAGCCACCACTCGAGCGTCGACTCGGATGGTGCGGGTTCCCCCCAGGCGCTCAAACTCTTTTTCCTGCAAAACACGCAGGAGCTTGGGCTGAAGTTCAAGAGGAATATCGCCGACTTCGTCGAGAAACAGGGAGCCGCGATGCGCCAGCTCAAAGCGGCCGATCTTCTGCGCGATGGCGCCGGTGAAGGCGCCCTTCTCGTGGCCGAACAGCTCGCTCTCGAGCAGGCCCGTGGGGATGGCCGCGCAATTGATCTTCACGAACGTGCCTTCCCGCCGCCGGCTCAGGTCGTGGATGGCGCGAGCGATGACCTCTTTGCCGGTTCCTGTCTCACCGAGAACTAGCGCCGTCGAATCCGTAGGCGCAACGGTCTCCGCCTGGCTCAGCGCCCGCTTGAGCGCCGTGCTTTCGCCCACCACCTCTTCGAAGTTGTGATCCGTGCGGATCTCTTCCTCCAGATAGAGTTTTTCCTCCGCCAACTTATTCTTCAACTCCGCGATCTCGCGGTAAGCCAGCGCGTTTTCCACCGCAATGGCGATCTGGTTAGCCACCTGCGCCAGGAGGCTAATGTCATCCGGTTGGAAGGCGTCGTCAGCAAGCGCGCCCACGGCCAGGACCCCAACGTCTCGGGTGGAAGTGAAAAGCGGGAGCACGCAGGTGCATTTCAAGCCTTCGGCAGCGGCCAAGGCGCCAATAGAGGACTTGAAGCGCTCCACGTTTGACGCGTCGACAAGCAACGGTTTGCGCGTGGCGAACACCTCGCCGCCGGCGGAACCCTCCAGCGGAACAGCCATTTCTTCCTGGATGAACCCTTTGCCCTCCGGGAAATCCAAAGCGGTCAGGCGCATCTCGGATCTGGCCGGATCATAGAGAGCCAGCGCGGTGTAGTCGTGGCGTATCACTCGACTCAAGCAAGCCGAGATTTGCTTCAGGAGTTCGCGCAGGTCGAGATTGGAGACCAGGGCGTTGTTGACTTCCAGGAGCAACCGCAAACGGTCGCGTTCACGCGAGAGCTGCTCTTGGTAAACCTGAGCATCCTGAAAATTCAGGGCGTTATCGACGGCCACGGCGACTTGCGCCGCCACCTGCCGCAGGAACTCCAGATCAGCTTCGTCGTAAGCCCCTTTCTGCACCGACCCGAAGGCCAAGGCCCCCACGCGCCGCTGGGCGGTGGTGAGTGGAAGCAGGCAGAGCGATTTCATGCTTTCCTTGCGTAACAACTCCACATTGCGGGGAAAGCGCGTCTCAAATTCCAGGTCGCTAACCACCAGCGCCTTCTGCTGTTTCCAAACTATCTCCTGCGTGGCCTCTTCGATGGGGAATTCGAAACCTTCCTTCACCTCCGTGGGCAGCGAGCTCTCCAACACGTGGATCCGTACCGTGTTCCGATCCGAGTCCGGCAGAGTCAGGCCGATGAAGTCGAAGGCAACCAGCCGATGAAGTCGTTCAGCAATGGCATGAAAGAGCGCCGGCAGGTCGCGATGCGTGGCAATAGACTCAGAAATCTCAAGCAAGGCGCGATACTGTTCGACGGCGGAGGCCCTCTCGGCTTGTCTCTCGGCTACTTCATCCATGGATTGGAGCTTAGCATTGTGACACAGCCGGGCTCAAGTAGCGTCATGCGCTGGAGGACGTCGCGCGGGCGCGACGGCTGCGCCACGGTTCGCGGGCGAAAGCTCACGGAGCAGGGCTTCGCGCGTCTAAACAAAATGAGCACCTGATGCGTATAATCGATAAGAAGCCCGTGCTAAAAAAGGAGAATGTGTTTATGAAGTCAAGCCGCCGGCTCCCCATGAGCATTCTGATCGTCGCTGTTTTGTCTTTCTACGTCCCCGCCGCCGCTCGCGCCGCGGAGGGACACTTTGCCCGCACTCTGCAAGTCTCCGGCCCGGTCGACCTCGAGATCCAGACGGGCTCTGGAACCATCGACGTGCGCACCGGTGACAGCTCCACCGTGCGCATCACCGGCACGATCCGATCTTCAAACGGCTGGTTCGATAGCTCGGATGCGGAAAGCAAGATCCGGTACCTGGAAAGTAACCCGCCAATTGAGCAGCACGGCAATCTCATCAAGATCGGTCACGTTGAAAATCACGAGTTGGAGCACAACATCTCGATTAGTTACGAGATCGTGGTGCCCACTGAAACACGCTTGCGCTCCAATACCGGTTCCGGGGAACAGAGTATAAACGGCCCACGCGGCCCCGTGGAAGCCTCTTCGGGCTCCGGTCACCTCCGCCTGACCAACATAGGAGACGAGGTCAGGGTTTCGACCGGGTCTGGCCGTATTTCGGTGGATGGTGCTAAGGGAGAAGTGCACGCGTCGACGGGGAGCGGCGAAATCCAGGCCACTGGCGTGGCGGGCGGCCTGCACGCCTCGACGGGCAGCGGCAGCGTCACCCTGCGGCAGACCGCGCCAGGCGATGTGGAGGTAAATACCGGCTCCGGCACGCTGCAACTCGAAGGCGTTCACGGGTACGTGCGAGCCCAGACCGCGAGCGGAAACATCGTCGTGGAAGGGGAAGGCCGGGAATCCTGGCGGCTCTCCACCGCTTCCGGCAACGTCACGGTGCGCCTGCCCAGCCAGCAAGGCTTCACGCTCCGGGCCCACACGGTTTCCGGCACCGTTCATACTCAACGAGAGATGACGGTCCAAGGCACACTGAGCAAACACGATCTGGAAGGCAAAGTCGGCGATGGCGGGTTCCTGCTGGACGTGAGCACCGTCTCAGGCAACATCCGGGTCGAGTAACCACGTCCCCTCCTCTTGTCTTTGCCGCCGGGGCGTGTGGGGCTTCGAGAGAGCCATAGTTTTCACCCCCCACGCCTCGGAGGCCCGAGGAATCTCGGAGGTTCACGCTTTCGGGACTTTTCCTCAAAACCGTCATCACCTATGCATCGCCGCAGATTCCTTCACGAGCTTTCAGCACAGGCCATCAGCGCGGCTTCCGCGATCATCGCTCTTCGCGATAATGCCGATGCCGTTACTCCCGCTGACCGGCCGGCCCCATGGATTGATCCGTCCACGGCCAGGGAATGGCAGGCGCGTTGGGAGAAATTCATCCTCACCGACTCGGGCAAGAACCGTTACTGCGACACGGAAATGGCAGAGGAACTGGGCTGGCTTGTAAGCCCGTTTCTTGATGGCTTCTATTATGGCTATCTCGCCACGCACGACGCGAGATGGGTGGAGCGATTGATCGACTGGGCTGACTCCTGCATCAAGCGGGCCGTCAAGGAGCCCGACGGTTATCTCGGCTGGCCTAAAGTCAGCGACCAAACCGAGGGCTTTGACTACGACAGCATGCTCGGCGAAGCGATGATGCTGCGCCCCATGGTCCTCATGGCCGACCAAGTCTTGAAGACGCCCGCGCTCGAAACCAAATGGGGCGGAAAAGCGCGGAGCTATCTCGAACTGGCCGAACGCACGTTCGAGAAGTGGGACTCGCGCGATGCCTGGCGCGATTGCGGAATCTGGGTTGTCCAGTACTTCGGGATTGACCGTTCCACCGGCCGCTTTACGGAAGGTTTCGCGCGCAGAAAGTCCGAGGCTTTTTCACATCCTGACAACAAGGAAAACCTTATCGCCCTTTGGCTGATCGCCATGTTTGATGTCATCGGCAAGCCGGTCTACCGGGAACGCTGCGAGAAGTGGTGGCAGCTCATGCGCTCACGGATGAAGACTCGGGATAACGGGAAGTACTTCGTTTGGGATTATTGGGACCCGGCGGGGCCTTGGGACTATAAGCCGGATGGCAAAACCAAGCACTGGGTGGGCGTGCACCCAAACGGGGGCTACTATGCCATCGACCTGGAAGGCATTGTCGCTGCCTATCAACATAACCTGGCATTCCACCGGGAGGATATTGACCGCCTCATTGCCACCAACCGCGACTTCATGTGGAATCAACAGATTTCGGGAGCCAAGTTCCAGCGCATTGACGGCGGACCTCCCGATCCCCGCTGGCAGAACTCGCCTGGCGTCCTGTGGGACGCTCTAATTCCGTACGATGAGAAGCTGCGAAAGATCTTTGTCGCCAACCATCGGCCCGATACGTGGGGCGGGTTGCGTGCCACACCCTGGTTCCTTGCTCTTACCGCGCAGCACTCGTAGGAGGACCCCTCGTGAGTGCCCAGGCTTGCCAAACGCATCTGTGGCCGGTGTCTTGGGCGATGGCCAGGTGGCGCGCCGCATCGCCTCCGGGTCAGGATTGTCATGCCATGGTGGGCTGACTGACGATCCGCCCCGACACCTCGCGGGCGGCGGCCTTCACCGCTTCCCCTAGCATGGGAGTCTTTTGCGGCGTGATCCTGCTGGTAGGGCCCGAGATGCTGATTGCCGCCACGGCAATTCCTCGCGCGTCCAGAATGGGAGCGGCAATGCAGCGGAGTCCCACAACGCTTTCTTCGTTGTCCACGGCAAATCCGGACTGGCGAATCGATTTCAGCTCGCTATCCAACTCGAATGCGGAAGTGACTGTGTGTGGTGTGAACGTCTCGAAGCGGAGGGATTTGATGAGCCGCTCGCACTGTTCGGCCGGCTGGAATGCCAGAAGCGCCTTGCCGAGCGCGGTACGGTAAAGGACCGCCCTCATGCCGACATTGCTGACTAGGCGCAAGTCATGCGGGCTTTCCAGGCAATCGATATAGACTACATCGAAGCCGTCGAGCAGCGCCAGGTTGACCGTCTCCTGGGTGACCCGCCACAACTCCCAGAGAGACTCACGCGCCATCTCCCGCAAGGGAGCTTGCACGTTGTAGTGGCTACCCAGCCGCAAGAACTTGGGTCCCAGGCTGTATCCACCCCTTTCATCACGCCGGAGGTATTTTTCACCCTCCAGGTGCGCAAGAAGACGGAGGGCCGTGCTCTTGTTGATTCCTGCCTGGATGCTGATTTCGTGCAAAGACAAGGGGGAACGGGAGTCCTGAAGCAAATCGACAAGGCGAAGCGCCTTGGTGAGGACGCCAACAGGTTTGGTTTTCCGGGGTCCGCGCATGGATGACTTTGACGAGGATTTCATATCGATTTTACTGCATAAAATCAGAAAAGCAATTCAATGCACAGGAGGCATTCCTAAGGATATTTCGCAGTCTGAAACGCTCCGAGAAATCATCCTGCTACGAGAGCAGAATACCTCAACGCAGCTAGTTTCACAATCCAAAATATAGAAAGATTTCACTTGACAAAACGTATTATGAAATCTAACCTCGTATGTCTCAAATACCAGAGTTCGTCCCTCGCATGATGAACTATCCTCAAGGTCTTACACCCGCCCAAGCGGGGATGCTTAGCGCGACTACAGTTACCTGGTTGTTGCGTCACTTCACGGCCATTTACGGTCGTTTACGATTCAGCGTCGGTTCCAATCATTTTAAGGAGGAATACATATGAGGAGAGCGTTATACCTGCTCGTTGGTTTTGTTTTTTTGGCAGGTTCCCCCATCTGGGCGCAGGATACTGCGACCATCGTGGGCACGGTTTCAGACTCGTCAGGGGCAGTCGTCCCTGGAGCCAAGATCTCAGTAACCAATCCTGTCCGGGGATTCGTTCGCGACCTGACCTCAAACACGGCAGGCGAGTACGTGGCCAACCGTATTCCCATCGGGGACTACGTGGTCTTCTGCGAAGCCGCGGGCTTTCACAAGCTCCAGCGTTCTGGCATCTCGCTTACGGCCGGCCAAACCCAGCGTGTGGATTTGGTCTTGGCGGTCGGAGAACTGAGTCAAAAAATCGAAGTTGTCGGCAACGTCGCCAAAGTGGAAACTGAAAACGCGACGATATCAAACGTCGTGACGTCGAAGCAGATCGACAATCTGGCCCTTAATGGCCAGAATTTTCTCGGCCTGACCTTCCTGGTGCCTGGCGCGATGATTACCAACAGTCAATCAGATGCCATGCAGTTGGGCCACTCCGGATCAGAAATAAGCGCTTCCTTCAACGGGGCGCGCACGAATTACAGCCAACTGGAATACGACGGCGGAAACAACGCGCAGGAAAGTTCAACCTCGATTGGCGGAGCCGTGACTCCGGCGCTTGATTCCATCGCAGAGTTCCGTGTTTCGACCTCCAACTACGGCGCGGATGTGGGTCAGCACTCCGGCGCGCTGGTCGAGGTCGTAACCAAAGGCGGCACCAAGGATTTCCATGGCACGGCCTACGAAAACGTTCGCAATGACGCGATGGATGCCAATGACTTCTTTGCCAACCGGGCAATTCTGGGCGCTGGGGAAAATGCTCCCAAGACTCCCCTGAAGTGGAACATCTTCGGGTATACCTTTGGCGGTCCGTTCGAAATCCCCGGCCATTACAACACCACCAAGACTAAGACTTTCTTCTTCTGGTCGCAGGAATGGGCCCGGTATCGCGCCGCCAACCTCATCAACGATAATGTTCCTACCCCGCTCATGCGGCAAGGCGACTTTAGTCAATGCGATCCGTCCTCGGGCAACTATCTGGGGAACGTTGACCCGTCGTTTCAACCCCAGAACGGTTGCATCGTGCCCACGCTGCCTGGCGCCACAACGCCGGTGGATAGGGTCACGCCGGTGAATAGCAATGGCGCGGATTGGCTGAACGCATTTGTTCCGCTGCCCAACAGCGGCTACACCGGATACGTCCATGCCGCGAGCGTACCGACCAATTTCAGCGATACGATTATTCGTGTTGACCAGAACATCAACGACAAGGCTTCGATGTTCGTACGTTTTTCGGGTGATACTTGGGACAACACGACAGTCCCCGCTCTCTGGTTTGGAGGGAATTACGACACGACCGAGAGCGATTACAGGGTACCCGCCCGGCAAAGTGTGGCGCACCTGAACCTCAACCTCAGACCGACCCTGATGAATGAGTTCATCATCAGTTACACGGACACCCCTCACTGGGTTTACCCGAAGGCCGGCCCGGGAAGCCCGGACCACTCCGTGGATATACCAAGTAGTTTTAGCGCCAGCCACTTCTTCCCGGCCAATGCCGCGAATCCCCTGATCCCATCCGTGGACGTTTGCGGCGGGGCTCCCGGAGCATGCTACTACGAGGATAACGGCCCGTTCGTTGGAAAGTATGACGCCGAGCCGGTGTTTACCTATCGGGACAACTTGGCATGGATCCACGGAAGGCACACACTTAAGTTCGGCTTCACTTTGGAGAAATTTCAGTTGAACGAACAAGTGGTGATGTGGGGCGACTGGGCGCAAGGCTTCTATAATTTCTATCCGGGCCACCCTGGTTCGACCGGCAACGCCATGGCTGACATGTTCGTCGGGGAAATCGGCAACTACACAGAAACTACCTTCAACAATCACGGCACGTATACGGGCGGGTACGCCTGGGAGCACGATCGGCGCACGGATTTCGACCCCTACATTCAGGATGACTGGAAGGTCAATCACAAACTTACCGTCAACTTCGGCGTACGTTACTATGTGCTGATACCGGGTCACGATGTTAGCCACCCCACAGTCGACTCCAGCTTCATTCCCAACCTGTATAACCCTGGCACCGCCGCAGTCCTGCAGGCCAACGACACTTTGCTGGCGAACCCCGCGACGGGACAAATCAACTCTTTCCTCAACTATGGCAATGGCTTGGTGGAATGCGGCGTAACCCCCATGCCCAAGGGTTGCCAGGAGATCCCCAAGGGCAACTTCGGACCCCGCTTTGGTTTTGCATATGATCCCACCGGGTCTGGCAAGACCACCATTCGCGGCGGATTCGGCATTTATTATGAGCCCGGTGCGGCCGTTGGCGCCTTGTCGGAGGAAGGCAATGCTCCGACGCAGGTTGCTCCTTATCTGTATAACATCTCGACCTACAACTTCAATACTTCGAGTGGGTTTGCCGCGTTTGGCCCAGGCAGCATCTATACCATTCCCTTTCATTTGAAGGACCCGTCCATCGCTCAGTTCAATTTCGATCTTCAGCATGAGTTCCGCGGCAACAATCTGGCCACCCTGGCTTACGTTGGAACACAAGGACGGCATATAGATTCGGCTCAAAACCTAAACCAAGTCCCTGTGGGAGTCGGGATGAAGTCGGTTCCGGCGCTGGCGGGAAATAACCAATATTGCGACGCCTCGGGGAACTGCGACGTGCAGAATGTTCTTATGCACAACCTGCTTCCCGCGGATTTCTTCCGCCCCTATCAAGGGTTCAGCAGCATCAGCGGAAACGAGCCGGAAGCCACGTCCGGCTACAACGCACTGCAAGCTAACCTCCGGCACACCACGGGTCACGGTCTGACTCTCGACGCATCCTACACCTACTCGCACAATATCGACGACAATTCCGGTGGTGGCGCGACCGGCGTCGACGACAACTACGACCTCAATCGCTGGAAGGCGACTTCCAGCCTTAATCGTACTCAGGTGTTCGAGGCGAACTACGTATACGATCTGCCGTTCTTCAAGAACTCCCACAACGGCTTTGCCCGTCAGGGGCTGGCAGGATGGCGATTCAGTGGAATTACCAGCTTCTTCACCGGAACGCCCATAGACTTCAATTGCGGGATCCTGAATTACAGTACCGGCATCGGCACCAGCACCCGCTGCAATACCACCGGTCCCATAAAGACCAGCAAGTCGATCTACGACGATCCTGTTTACGGGCCGATCAAACAGTGGTTTGACCTGACGAATGTGACAGAACCGTTGCAGTCTCAACTCTACGCCAACGGCCAATCCGGTATGTTTGGGTACATGGGACGCAACGCGTTGACGGGACCCGGGCGCAACAACTGGGATCTTGCCCTCTTCAAGGAAGCCCAGTTGCCCTGGATCAAGAGCGAGCGTGCAACGCTGCAGTTCCGGATCGAGACCTTCAATACCTTCAACCACGTGCAGTGGCAAAGCGTCAGCGTGGGGTGCAATGGTAATCCCTATAACGACGGTACGCCCGCCTTCGGCCGGAGTTGCGGTGGGGCTACTTTCAATCCGGGCAACGGCACGGTCTCCGGCGCCTGGAGTCCTCGCAATGTCCAACTTGGGATGAAGTTCATCTTCTAGTTTGACTGAAAGATTGTTCGACTGTATTTGGGCCCTGGCTGTCCGCGAAGGCAGCCGGGGCCTTTTTTCTTTGGACCGACGCAGCAGGGGCGTCCTGCGTCCTCTGGTGCGGGCGTCTCGCCCGCGGCCGCGTGGGCATTCCTTCGCTACGCTCAGGACAAGCTTCGCCCACGGGCGGGAGCGGGGCGCTCCCGCGACAGCGAGAGTGAATTTGACATCTGCGAAGCCGCGCCGCAATATTGTCTCGTAGCCATGACTTCCCGTATCCTGACGCCGGCCAACCAGATCACCATCCTGCGTCTGGCCTTTGTTCCATTTTTCGCCATCCTGGTCGTTGACCAGCGGTACCGAGGCGCTTTGGTGGTGCTTGCTGCGGCTGCGCTGTCGGATATGACCGACGGGATTGTGGCGCGCCTGCTCAAGCAGGAGACTCCCCTCGGCGTGGCGCTGGACCCCATCGCGGACAAGCTCCTGATGACGACCGCCTATCTCGCCCTGGCTTTTCGCCAGGCGATTCCCTGGTGGTTGACCATCATAGTGATCAGCCGCGATGCCGCCATTATCATAACCGCGCTGCTGATCAGCCTGGTGGCCGGTTATCGGCCCTTTTACCCTACGGCCCTGGGAAAGGCATCCACGGTCGCCCAGGTGTTGACCGTTTTTGCGGCGGTCAGTTTCCAGGCCCACGTGCCGTTTGTTATGGGGGGCATGGTGCGAGTTTTAGCCTACCTCGCCG
>Ga0326728_10019117_pt1 | contig 13344 bp, 11 predicted proteins | sample MB3enrmetagenome_FD_207602 | JGI IMG/M metagenome (GOLD analysis project Ga0326728, IMG submission 207602) | Lab enriched peat soil microbial communities from McLean, Ithaca, NY, United States - MB31MN | ecosystem: Environmental > Terrestrial > Soil > Wetlands > Peat | place: USA: New York... | reverse complement strand
ATGAAAGTACGGTCTTCGAGAACGAATAAAAGCGTTTTGCCTGTGGATAACAAAACTGCTGTTGACTTTCTAACCAAGAACAGATTCTCGGAGTATCGGCGGGCTATGAGAATGATCTTGGGAAAAGGATTTAGGTGGCAGCCCGAAAAGCTGTTTAATAGAATAGCGGGAAACCTTGGGTAATGAGGGTTGGACAAGAGCCCGGCTAGAGTTGCCGATGCGAAGGTCATCGGCCGGAATATTCTTGATGAGTCGAAATTTATTTTCCCTTCTCCCTATCTTGGGTTGGCAATGAGCTTTTGAACTAGTCAGAAAAACGACTAGATGCTAACGAAGAAACCCGATGCGTGATTTTCGTTTTTTTGTTTTCCTTTTGTCAACAGCGACTGTATCGGGTTCTCGCAAGAAAATGGTTTTCTTTGGAAAAGACTTTCCATCTGTTGGCAACGGCAGAACATTCGACGGTGTATCATCTGGCAGGGACACATATTATTTTTTCTGTTCCACTCGTACTTTCTGATCAGCTTGATGGAATCGGACGAATTTACTAATATGCGATGAAGCGTGCCGGTGCCAGTTTGCCGGACGAAACCGATTCTGGAGATCCCGGCATCATGGTTTGGCTGACACAATTGCCCGAAGCAACATTCTACTTATCGACTTCAGAGAGTGCAAATACAGCGCCTTCCGAATTTCGGAATAAGGTGAGTGAAAAGGGTTTTCGCGTCGGCCTCGCGCAGGCAGGGTGACACTGATGCTTGTAGGAAAAGATGGATGAGTCGTAGCTTTTTATAATATGAAATGGACTAAAGAAGACTCAGACGAGTCGGGTTAGCGCAAGTCGCAAAGAGAATAAAGAATAATCCGATAGGTCTCCTTTATCCGCCCAATCCATGTTTAATCATCTTCAAAGGAAGAGCCATTATGCCTGACAATAACGATCGCAAGCAAGCCGACACAGACTTGAGCCGCAGGAGGCTTTTGAAGAAAGCCCTTGCTGGAGGTGCACTCGCAGCCACATTTCCATCGCTTGTAAAACGTCGGGGCTTCTCCGATTTCTATTACGACAAAGTGTCGGGGGATCTTGAGGAGATTACCATCGCCGAGCTTCAGGACGGTATGAAGTCCGGAAAGTACACTGCACGCTCGATCGTGGAGTGCTATCTCGCTCGTATTGATTCCATCGATAAGCAAGGTCCCACTCTTAGAAGTGTAATCGAAGTGAATCCAGATGCGCTGAAGATCGCCGATGAACTCGACAGAGAACGCAAAGAAAAAGGTGCGCGTGGACCAATGCATGGAATTCCTGTCGTTATTAAAGACAATATCGACACCGCCGACAAAATGATGACGACCGCCGGCTCATTGGCTCTGGTAGGATCAAAGCCGCCGAACGATTCATTCCTCGTCCAGCAGCTTCGCAAGTCAGGAGCCGTGATACTCGGCAAAACGAATCTCAGCGAGTGGGCAAACATCAGGTCAAGCCATTCTACTAGCGGATGGAGCGGGCGCGGCGGGCTGACGAAAAATCCATATGCGCTTGACAGAAACACATCAGGCTCAAGCTCCGGCTCAGCCGTTGCGGTGTCCGCAAATCTCTCTGCGGTTGCCGTTGGCACAGAAACAGACGGTTCGATCGTGAGCCCTTCGTCAATCAACGGGATTGTCGGGATAAAGCCCACTGTCGGACTTGTCAGTCGCACAGGCGTTGTTCCGATTTCTCATTCTCAAGATACTGCTGGTCCGATGGGAAGAACAGTGAGGGATGCCGCGACATTGCTCAGTGCACTCGTCGGGGTCGATTCGGAAGACAAGGCAAGCCGTGCGAGTGCCGCCTTGCGGCATCCCGCATACCTAGATAAAATAGTTGAGCGGGACAAAGGGAAATTCCTTTTTGATTACACTCAATTTCTGAATGCCGAGGGTTTGAAAGGAGCCCGAATCGGTGTGGTACGAAGCTACTTTGGTTTTCATGAAGGGGTCGATGTCGTAATCAACAAAGCACTCGAAATCATAAAGAGCAATGGTGCAACACTGATTGATCCAGTCGAAATCAAAAGTCTCAGTGAACTCGGAAATGCTGAGGATATAGTACTTCAGTATGAACTCAAGTCGGACATGAAGACGTATCTCGACAGGCTCGGGCCGAGCGCACCCGTTCATTCGTTGAAGGACATTATCGAGTTCAATGAAAAACACAAAGACACTGAGATGCCTTACTTCGGGCAGGATATTTTCCTGAAGGCCGAGGCGAGAGGTCCGCTGACGAGTGCCGCCTTGCGGCATCCCGCATACCCATATAAATCAAATGAGCGGGACAAAGAATATCTTGATGCTTTAGCAAAATGTCGCAGGCTCTTGAGGACTGAAGGAATTGATGCTGTGATGACGAGACATAAACTTGACGCCCTGGTTGCCTCGACCGATAGCCCAGCGTGGCTGACCGATTTGGTGGGTGGTGATCATTTTCTCGGAGGAAGTTCGCAGGCGGCCGCGGTCGCAGGATATCCAAGCATAACTGTGCCGGCTGGATTTGTCTTCGGACTTCCGGTTGGTATCTCATTCTTCGGCCGCGCGTGGAGCGAGCCAGCACTCATTAAACTTGCGTACTCATTCGAACAAGCGACAAAGGTGAGGAAGCCACCGGAGTTCAAGGCGACAGTTGACTTGAATGCGGGATAAAAAAAGTCCCGCCTTTAGCGGGACTTTTTTCCGTATCAACCGAGTTCCGATGCAAGCTTGATGTTGCGACGTATAGCTTTTACGCGCTTCATTCTCTTGCGGACTGATGGCTTCGTGAAATAAGTTCGCTTCTTGAATTCTTTCAGAATTCCAGAGCGCTCGTACTTTTTCTTGAAGCGCCTCAGTGCTCTGTCGATCGGCTCATTCTCTTGAACAATGACGCCGACCAATCGTATCACCTTCCTTTTTGTTAATGAACTTCATTGAAAACTTAACCAACACGGGTTGGAAAAACAAGGTTAAGGTTTCAGATAGTACAGACAGGATGGTTTATTATGCCACACTAAATAATGCAATTACGCCCATATCTGATTATATTTATTTCGTTAAGGGATGAATGACAATGATTGATCTTAAGTATCAGTTCGGCGATAGTACCGTTGAGTTTGGAAGACGGACATATCTGATGGGCATATTGAACGTAACGCCCGATTCCTTTTCCGACGGCGGGAGGTTCTTTGATCAGACCGATGCGGTATTGCATGCTTACCAGATGGTGAAAGACGGCGCTGACATCATAGACGTAGGAGGAGAATCCACAAGGCCCGGTGCTGAGCCTGTCTCGGTCGAAGAAGAGCTGCGGAGAGTGGTCCCTGTCGTTCGGAAGATCCGTCAAAAAAGTGCGGTTCCGATTTCTGTCGATACTTATAAATCTAAGGTTGCAATTGAAGCTCTGAATGCCGGCGCCAACATCGTGAACGATATCAGTGGACTCCATTTCGATGAGAAAATGGCTGATGTGATCGCGGAGAAGAGAGCTTCGGTTGTGGTGATGCACATCAAAGGCTCCCCGAAAGATATGCAGGCGAATCCACATTACGACAATGTGGTAAAAGAAATTTATGATTACTTAGCCTCTGCCGTAGATGCGGCCAAGAAAAAAGGGATAAAGCAGATATTGATAGATCCCGGGATTGGCTTTGGAAAGAGCGTCGAACACAATTTGGAGCTGATTAATTCTCTCGAAGAGTTCCGCGGCATCGGCGTTCCGATTCTGATTGGGGTTTCGCGGAAATCTTTCATTGGTAAAATTCTTGAGACGCCTGTTGAGACGAGGCTGGAAGGAACGGCAGCGGCTGTTACGGCGAGCATTCTTCATGGTGCAGATATAATCCGCGTCCATGATGTGCGTGAGATGCGCCGCGTTGCTTTGGTGGCGGATGCAATTCGAAGACAGGGGGTCTGATGAAGATCTTTCTCGGCTTAAAAGGGCAGGATCATTCGGCAAGAGGCTCCAACCCCCAAATACCAAGTTCCAGGCAATTTCTGAGTTCTAACTCTCAAGTTTCAAATTATTCTTCTGGTTTTTGTTTTACGAAATTTGGAACTTGTCCCGCTCATTATTGTATGTATTGTGCGCGGGATGCCGTGGAGCGGCATTTGGAGCTTGGCGGTTGGCGTTTGGAAATTATCCGTTTGTTAACGACTCTGCCGCGGTGAGTGGTTGAAAGATGGAATTATTCCACATCGGCTTCATCACCGTCTCTCTCATTGACCTGGTTGACATCGCGATCGTAGCTTTCATATTTTACAAACTTTACCAGGTCATGCGTGGCACTGTGGCGGCACAGATCTTTATTGGCCTGCTCATGATTCTCGCGTTGTCATTTGCAGCGCAGGCACTTGGAATGCGAGCACTCGGTTGGCTGCTAGGTACTCTCACGAATATCTGGGTGATCGCGTTCATCGTCCTCTTCCAGCCCGAGTTGCGAAGGCTCTTCTTGTACTTCGGCAAGAACAGCTTTGTCCGATTCTTCATCCATATTGACATAAGCGAAACGGTCGACGAGATCGTGGACGCCGCCGCTGAATTGAGTGATCGGCAGCACGGAGCTTTGATCGTCATCGCTAGGGGTAGTGCGCTGCGAACGATCATAGAGACGGGAGAAGAAATGGGCGCTAAGGTATCGAAAGAACTCCTAATCGCGATTTTTAACCCGAAGGCGCCTCTACATGATGGAGCAGTGGTGATTCGGGGGGATACGGTCGAAGCGGCGAGATGCACCTTGCCTCTCACAGCTACGACGAAAATCAGCGGCTACGTCCTTGGGATGAGACATCGAGCCGGGCTCGGCATGTCGGAACAGTCCGATGCTCTGGTTGTGATCGTCTCGGAAGAAACAGGCACGATTTCAATTGCCGAAGACGGGGCGTTGAGCCGTGGACTTTCCCCTGAAGGATTACGGCGAAAGCTGAAAGAGACTCTGCCGCGTCCGTCGAAGAAGTCGGCAATATCTATTTTTTCACGAAGGGGGCCGATCGGAAAGCGCGCCACGGAAGATGCTTAGAGTCGCAGTTGCGGTACCTGCGTACAATGCAGCAGATACTATCGGGGCTGTAATTTATCAGTTGTCAGTTTACGTCAAACCGGAGGACATTTTTGTCGTCGATGACGGCTCAACGGACGACACGGGAGCAATCGCGCGCGAGAAAGGGGTCAGGGTCTTGAGCCATGCGGTGAAGAGAGGAAAAGGATCATCGTTGAACGATGCGGTAAGAAAAATCATCGAACAGGATTATGAATGGATTGTAACTCTCGATTCCGATTTGCAGCACGACCCGGCGGAGATTCCGAGTTTCCTGTCAGCCGCACAACGCTTTGATGTCGTGGTAGGGAAGCGATCGATTTCTATTGACAAAATGCCGTTTCACCGGTTTCTCTCAAACTCACTCACAAGCAAGCTTATTTCATCGAGAACCGGTGTCAATGTCCAGGACAGTCAATGCGGCTATCGTCTCTTTCATGCTGAGGTTCTCAAGAGAATTGACTCGGGATGCAGATATTACGACTATGAATCTGATATCCTTATCAAAGCTGCATTAGCAGGATTTTCAATCGGATTCGTTCCAATAAAGACTATTTATAACGATTCGAAGAGTAGCATAAGGATGATTGATATTTTGCGATTCATGAAAGTTTACTTGAAATCACTTGCGATCAAAAAGGAGTCTTTTATCACTGGTGCGGAATGTCGAAGAGAATATTAAGTGCGTATTGTGAAGACTTCGCGCTCTAGCGACTCCGCGGTGAAATAGCAGAAACGCGCTATGACGAAGACAGGATTGCTCGACAAATACAAGGAGGCCCGCCAGGATATGGTGCGGCTCCTTAGAGAACGAGGAATATCCGACGAGCATATTCTATCGGCGATGATGAATGTCGAGAGGCATTTGTTTGTACCACTACCTCTTCGGAACCATGCATACGATGACGCTGCCCTTCCGATCGGTGAAGGCCAGACAATCTCGCAGCCTTTCACCGTGGCAATTATGACAGAGGCTTTGTGCGTAAAGAATCTCGACAAAGTCCTGGAAATCGGAACGGGAAGCGGATATCAGGCGGCAATACTTGCGGAGATTGGTGCGAGAGTATTTACCATTGAAAGGATTCCGTCTTTACTCAGGAATGCCAGGCAAGTCTTGGAAAGTCTCAACGTGAGATTTGTTTCAAAAGAGAGTGATGGTACGATCGGCTGGAGCCAGTTTGCTCCTTTTGACGGAATCGTTGTAACCGCAGGGGCTCCGGAGATTCCCAAGCCGCTGGTCAGGCAGTTGAAAGTCGGTGGCAAACTCGTCGTACCCGTAGGCTCCCACTCGTTTCAACAAATGAAAGTCATAACCAAGATCAACGATAATGACGAGTTTGAGCTAGAAGACAAGGCGGACTTCAAATTTGTTCCGCTGATCGGTAAGGAAGGTTGGCCTGAAGAATCACTTGGACACGAGGATGATAAATGATCCTCGGATCTGCTGCAGGTTCGGTCTGTCGCAAAAAGCGCAAAGGGGAAAGAAACCGTGAGACCGCAAAGGTGGATCATTCTTTTCTTTGCCACCTTTGCGCGAAATGAAGAGTCGCCGTAATGGGAAGGTTGAACGATCGTACTGCTGTTGCCGTGGTCGGACCGACCTGCTCAGGCAAAACCAAGATCGGGGTGGAGCTCGCAAAACTCGTCGACGGTGAAATAATTTCTGCTGATGCGCGGCAAATCTTCAAACTAATCGATATTGGTACGGCAAAGCCGGAGCGGGAGGAGATGACAGAAGTACCACATCATCTTGTCGATTTCCTTTCGCTGGACGACGAAATCAGTGCCGGAGCATATGCAGAGCTTGCCAGAAAAATTGCCGATGAAATTTTTTCGAGAAAACGTGTCCCTATAATCGTTGGCGGATCGGGCCTTTACTTGCGCGCGGTAATAGACGGATTATTTGATGCTCCACAGATTGACCAAAAAGTCCGGGAAAAGCTAAGAAATAGGTTCCACTCCGAGGGTGCCGAGCCGCTTCTCAGGGAACTAAGTCGGGTGGATCCTGACGCCGCGCGGGATTTAATTCCACAAAATTACAAGCGGATTCTAAGAGCACTTGAAGTCTATTATTCCTCAGCCAAGAGAATTTCCGAATTGAGGAAGGAGCGTCGATCCGAGGTTAATTTCGAGGCTGTTCAATTTGGTGTCCAACTTGACAGGAAGCTTTTGTATCAGAGAATCGAAGAGCGTGTTGACGAAATGATAAAAAACGGTCTTGTTGGCGAGGTAAAGGAAATATTGCGGCGTGGTTTCGATGCACACTTAAACTCTCTTCAGACTGTGGGCTATAAGGAAGTAGTCTATTTTCTTCAGGGGAAAATAAAATTTGAAGAGATGGTTTTTCTAATCAAGATGAATACGCGTCGATACGCGAAACGGCAAATGACATGGTTCAACAGAGACAAGAGGATTATTTGGATTAAGGCTGAAGACAAGAGTGCAAGGGAAATTGCGGAAGAAATATACAGAAGCTTCTGCAGAGGTTAATTTTGCTAGCGGTAAACTGGAATCAAATCAGATGGGGCACTGGTCTTTTTGCAGAGGCGTTTCCGCGCGAGTGTCGTATCAGCCTATGGCTGAAATCATCAGGTCCGCTGCTTCGGAAACATCTTTTGCAATCCTCACATACCTCGTACAAGATTCAAGTCCTTCGTACTCAAGTTCGGTGTCCAAGAGATCCACTACTGGTTTCCAAAAGTCGGTAACCGCAATGATCGGTTTTTCTGAGATCATGTTTTTGTTCATCAATTCCCAGACAAGTGCAAATTCGACGAGTGTGCCTGTTCCACCTTTCAAAATGATGTAGCCGTTTCCAAGCTCGATCAATTTCTGCAGTCTCTCGTAAAGCGTCATTGTGTGAACTTGCATGTTCACATATCGGTTTGGTGCGGGAGAGAAAACGGCAGATGTTACTCCAATGATATTTCCCTCCGTCTGAGATGCTCCCTTCGAGACGGCTTCCATTATGCCTCGATAGCCGCCTGTGCAGACCGACAGCCCTGCACTCGATAATTTCTTGCCGAGCAGTTCCGCCTCTTGATACTCTATCGAATCTTCTTTGGGTCGACTGCTCCCGAAGATCGATACGGTTTTGCTCGGCTTGTTTGGATTCGGTTCTACGTTTTCAAACATGAGGGCGATCAGAACACGATGGCACACGGACGACACCGCTGAAACGGATATTCATTGATTTTCTAATCATCTTTGTCCGTGCGAATCAGTATCATCTGTGTTATCGGTGTGATATGTTCTTCTAATTATAAATTACGATTCGCTGACCTGGCCGAATGCCGCGGTCGACGATTTCGTTCCATTCTCTGAGCTTGCCAATCGTGATTCCGAATTTTCTCGCGATGCTCCACAATGAATCGCCGCGGCGGACCCGATAAACCATTTTTTGGGCCAGAGTCTCATCTGTTCCTGTCGGAGATTCAGCGAACATATTGCTGCTATTTACATTTCCAGTTGATTGCCTCATTATCTTCAAGCGTTGACCGACTCTTACCCGGCTCGATGATAAATCATTCCATCTTTTCAAGTCGGAGATCCTGACTCTGTAGGTAGAAGCGATCTTCGTCAGATTCTCGCGGCGCCCGACCTTATGATATACAACTGAAGCTCGTCCAGTTGATGCAGCTGCCCTCTCAGTTTTTAGCGATATCGCAGGTGGATTTTTTGCAATGGTCTCGGAAACATACAGCTTCATGTTCGGCTTAATCAACGAGCTTCTTAAATGATTGATCCTTTTCAAAGCTGCCACTGTCGTCCTGTAATCATAGGCTATCGAAGTGAGAGTTTCACCTTCCTCGACAACGTGGATTGATTGGTCATTACCGGTGTTCACTCTTTTCGATGCGAATGTCACGTGGCTTTGCGATTTGTTTTGCGCATAGTATGAACTCTTCACCGGGATCATTAATATCGTTCCCGGTCGCATGCGGCGTGTTCTCCAGGAAAGATCATTCGAGCGCCTCAATGAATAGAGCGAAACTCCATACTTTCTTGCAATTCTCCAGAGCGCTTCACCTCGTCTGACTGTGTGAAATGTCCACGTAAGTTTTGCGCTCTCCGGAAGTTTCTCGTAATCTTGCGCAAACAAAGGTCCCATCCCTTCCGGTACCTTCAGCGGATATCCATCGCCCTCGAAATTTGGAGGCGTCACTGAATGTACTAATTCGGGGTTCAAGTCAAGAAGTGAATCGATTTCGATGCCGGTCTCATCGGCTAAGACTTTCAGATCGACGCTTTCTGGAATCATTACCGTATCGCACGGAGGAGGAGGAGAGGCCTCAGCGACTTCATCGTCGAATCCATAAGCCTTGGGATCCATTGCGATGAGCGTCGTTGCAATATATTGGGGAACGTAGTTCCTGGCTTCTCTCGGAAGTCGTCTCTTTATATCCCAGAAATTTCTTTTGCCGTGGCTTCTACGAATGGCTCTTCCCACAGATCCACAATCATAGGAAGCAAGTACCAAATACCAGTCATCATACCGATCATACAAATCCCGCAAGTACACTGCTGCTGCACGGGTGGATTTGATGGGATCACGCCTCTCGTCGTACCACCAGTTCGAGTGAAGTCCGTAAAGTGCAGCTGTTCCTCGTGTGAATTGCCACAGTCCAACGGCTCTTGCCCAGGAACGTGCTTTCGGGTTAAGGCCGCTTTCGGGCATCGACATGTAAACAAGCTCTTCTGGAACTCCTTCTTCCTTGAAGATTTTTTTCATCATTGGTATGTAATAGCCCGAACGATAAATCCAATTCTGCATATGCCATTTGCCGCGAGTCTTCAAGAACTCGATATTCTGCTCCACATACTTATTCATCGAGAGAGGCACGGTCGTCTTCGCTGTTTCCGTCTTCGGAAAATTTGCGCCGTTGATGTTTATCGTATCAACGACTTGAGAGAGCTTTTCTTTCAGAGCAAAAACCGATGTGCCCGGTCCCAAGTTCTGGACGCTGGAAATATATTTTTCATAGTCTCCGATGATCCTGCTGCTAAGGGCAATGAAGTCGGAGTCGTTTTCAATTTCGGGGTAATAGCTAAGATCGTTCAAGACATCTATTGCACTTTCGAATTCAATTGCTGATGAGTCCTGCGCTTTTCCTTTCTGTAGTCTCAACGCATCCTGATAATGTTGACGCGCAAGTTGTAAAAGTCTGTTGACTGCTTCATTATCGGTCAAAACAGAATCAAGTCCGTATAAAGTGGTGAGCCTCGACTCTTGGGCTACCGCGTGGCTGCGAGTTTCTATGGATGCCTTCAAGCTTACAGTATCAAGTTGACTTGCGTATCCGTCATCCACCACTACTATGGGCTGAGTTTTCGTTAACTTCTGGTTTGAAGAGCATGAAAACGAGGTAATCGCAATCAGACCCCCTAAGATCGCTAAAAATCGCTTACTATTGTCCATTTGACTCGTATTTTTGACTAGTTTGGTATCCAATAACCCACCAATATATGTTCATCGCTCAGATTTGTCAAGAAAAAGTTTAAATGTCTCTCGAAACTGCCTAACGAACCAATACTTAACTGGTTCAAATCTAATATCGGCAGTTTCTTAGAAAGTTTCAGTGCTTCAAAACACCAGCGGCTCTTCGTAAACCCCGAAGACCTCTTTTAGAGTAGAGGACATCTCGCCGAGCGTTGCGTAAGTTCTCGACGCTTGGATTAGGCGGGGCATCAAGTTTGAGCCGTCTTCAGCGGCCTTTCTCAGAGTTGATAAAGCGTTATCCACTTCTACGCTGCTTCGGTGTGCTCGAACTTCCGCAATCCTCTCTCTTTGTTTTGTCTCCACTTCCTTTGAAATCTCAAGAATCGGAATTGCTATCTTTTCGTTCTCCTGTATATATTGATTCATGCCAACGACAATTTTTTCCTTCCTGTCAAGCTCCTGCTGATACCGGTAAGCAGCATCGGCGATTTCTCGCTGGAAAAAGCCTCGTTCAATTGCAGGAATTACACCGCCCAAAGAATCGATTTTCTCGAAGTATCGTTCCGCTTCAGTGTCCATCTTGTTTGTCAAGTCTTCTACAAAATAACTGCCGCCGAGAGGATCGACCGTGTTCGAGACACCAGTTTCATATGCCAGAATTTGTTGCGTGCGCAAAGCGATCGTGGCAGCTTTCTCACTCGGTAAAGCAAGGGTCTCATCCATCGAGTTGGTGTGTAGCGACTGTGTTCCTCCGAGAACAGCTGCTAATGCCTCAAATGCAGTCCTCACGATATTGTTTTCTGGCTGCTGTGCTGTGAGCGAGCAACCTGCAGTCTGAGTATGAAATCGCAGTTTCCAACTCCTCGGGTGCTTTGCGCCGTATTCATCGCGCATATGTCTTGCCCAAATTCTCCTTGCCGCCCGGTACTTTGCGATTTCTTCAAAAAAATCTAAATGAGAATTGAAGAAGAATGAAAGCCTAGGGACAAACTCATCTACGTCGAGTCCTGCCGCGATTCCAGCCTCAACGTAGGCGAAACCATCGGCAAGCGTGAACACCAACTCTTGAATTGCCGTCGAACCAGCTTCGCGAATATGGTAGCCGCTTATCGAGATAGGATTCCATCTCGGCATTTCTTTGACGCAATAGGCGAACATGTCCGTAATGATTCTCATAGAAGGCTTCGGGGGAAAAATCCATTCTTTCTGCGCGATATATTCTTTGAGGATATCATTCTGAATGGTTCCTCTAAGTTGATCCGGTTCTATTCCTTGCTTCTCGGCGACGACGGCATAAAGAGCAAGAAGCATTGCCGCGGGAGCATTTATCGTCATCGAAGTGGAGACTTTATCGAGGGGAGTGCCTTTGAAAAGGATTTCCATGTCTGCAAGCGAACTTACTGCGACTCCACAAATGCCCACTTCGCCTTCTGAAAGTGGATCGTCCGCATCACGTCCCATCAGCGTAGGGAGGTCAAATGCGACGCTCAAACCCGTTTGTCCGTTTTCTAGAAGGTAATGGAACCTGTCATTTGAATCCTCGGGGGTTCCGAATCCCGCGAATTGTCTCATCGTCCAGAGTTTGCCCCGATACATCGTTTCATGAATTCCCCGCGTATACGGAAACTCGCCCGGAAGTCCGATCTCACTTTCAAAATCCATGTTCGCGAGATTGTCGGGCGCGTATAACATTTCTATCGGATAGCCGCTAACGGTGGTAAACTTCACATCTCGAAGCTTTTCACCTTTGACTCTTTTCTCCCACTCTGCTCTTTGTGCCTTGTTCCCATCTTTTGGATGGTTCATGGCATCACCTTTCTTTCCTTCTCCGTGAAAAATTACGATGTCATTTTATGATAAAAATCCCTTATTGTCTTGATGGCCGAGATGCACAATAATAAATAACCTACAAAGAATAGCGGCCAATTGAAAGACGTCGGAGAAAAGGTTTCCAAGCCTTTTGGACCTTGCTGAAACAGGATACGAAAAATCTGCCCGGTGAACGAGTAGAATTCTATACCCGATCCCAGCAGAAAAAAACAGAGATTGATGGTATTAATTCTGACGTTTTCAGATTTTGTACTCAGGAAAATCAGGATAGCGGAGGCAAACGTCAGTAACAACGAAATCAAGATTGGACAGACCACCGGGCTGACCCAAATTACCGGGATCAAGAAAAGGACATCGAAATCTCCAAGCGAGCTGGGCCAGCCTGTAAACAATCTTAAGAACATATAATAGAAGATGTCCCAGACCGCAAATGAATAAACGAAAAACATGATTTGCCGAAATCGGTTTTTCCCGGCAAGGTAACCGACTGCCAGAAGCATGATTATGGTTGCTGCCTCGCGCACAAATTCGACAGCACCAAGCTTGGGTTCCAGGAATCTAATAGGAAAAACTTGAAAGTCCTGAAGGGATCCGTTAGGAGAACTGCCAAACGCAGTCTGCCGCAAATAAATTACGACTGCCGATTCAAGGTAGCCCATCGCGATTGCATAAATGGTCACCGCTATGAATTTTCTGACGGCCGTTTCATTGCCTTTCGATTCGATGCGATCCACTTCCAAAATTTCAGAAGTTACATGAAATCTTTCAATGCGCGTAAGAACCGCAACCCGCCGCGGAAGCTAGCCGCAGTTGGCAGAGAAATGGGAGTTTCTCCCCTTCACAAACCATTGAATCTGCGAATTAAACTAATTCTTCAATTCGTTAAAATTCACACCGATGAAATTTTAATTCGTGAAATTCTTGACGAGATTCTTCCATGGTTTGTCGATCGGATAATCGCCGAGAAGTGAGTTGTTTTGCCGAAGGCTCATGGTTAAATTGACAGGCAAAGCTATCGGATGAGAA
>Ga0326728_10019116_pt1 | contig 13344 bp, 10 predicted proteins | sample MB3enrmetagenome_FD_207602 | JGI IMG/M metagenome (GOLD analysis project Ga0326728, IMG submission 207602) | Lab enriched peat soil microbial communities from McLean, Ithaca, NY, United States - MB31MN | ecosystem: Environmental > Terrestrial > Soil > Wetlands > Peat | place: USA: New York... | reverse complement strand
GAGGATATTATTGAAATCGTGGGCAATACCGCCCGCGAGCGTGCCCATCGCCTCCATCTTCTGGGCTTGCTGAAGCTCTTCCTGAAGGCGGATCTGCTCAGTGATATCCCTTGTCACACACACATAGTTCGTGGCAAGGCCCGAGTCGTCCTTGATCGGGACGATCGATCCCTCCACCTGATAGCTCGTCCCGTCTTTCCTCTTTGTGGTATACCTGCCGGACCAGGTCTCCCCGGCCTTCATGGCATTCCCCACCTCCGTGTAGAATGACCGCTCGTTGTCCCCGCCCGCCAGCGAGTCCATCATACTTCCGATGATCTCCTCCTTGCTGTAGCCGGTCTCGGCGCAGAGCGATCTGTTCACGTATGTGATCGTCCTATCGGCGCCCGCCAGGAAGATGCCTTCCGCGGCATGCTCTATCGCCGCGATAAGCCGCTGTCGCTCCATCTCGACCCTTTTGCGGTCCCTGAGGTCGCGGGCGACGCCCTGGTAAGAGAGGGGCTCGCCTTTGCTGTTCACATGGCAGCTAAACTTCGCTTCCGCCGGTATGATCGTCCCGTCCTTCGCGGCTAGCTGCAGCTCCAGCAAGAACTCCCGAACGCCTTCCTTCGCGAGAGCAGCCCCTCTCGATAGGCGCTTCTCGATGGTATTCACTGTTTCGGCGCTGAGAAACGAAAGGATATGCGCTCCGACCATTTCCTCCGGCAGGTAGCCGGCCAACTTCTTTACAGAGGGGCTGACGTAGGTGAAACAAAAATTCGCGTCAAGCTGCCAGATGACGTCCAACACGCTCTCGGTGATGAGTCTGAGCTTTTCCTCTGAGCGGCGGAGAGCGTCCTCAGCCTCCCTCGACCGCCGGATCTCCTGTTCGAGGCGCATATTCTGGGCCTCGATCTGTTTTTGGGACCGGGAGATCATGAGGTGCGTAGCGGCGCGGGCCAGGACCTCCTGGACGCCAAAGGGCTTGCCAATGTAGTCAACCCCCCCTGCTTCAAAGCCGCGGATCTTGTCCTCTTCCTCTTTGCGGCCGCTGATGAAGATCACGGGAATGGCGGACGTCCTCTTGTCCGTCTTAAGACGCCTGCACACTTCGATCCCGTCGAGGTCGGAAAGCCCTATGTCGAGGAGTATCAGATCGGGAAGCTCCTCTTTCGCCGCTTTCAGCCCGGTCCTGCCTTGGGCAGCGGAACTGAGCCCGTATCCTTCTTTCGCGAGTATGGCGCCAAGGACCCGCAGTACCGCCGGATCGTCGTCTATGAGGAGGATGTCTCCCTTCTTCGTCCTGGTGTGGGTATCCCGCATGATCCTCCCCGCGTTGGCGCAAGTCTTTCCGCACCGACCATCTTCGCCGTAGTGCAATACAGCTTTCCGTTGCCTCCCCTCGGACGCTTAAGCGGAACGGTCGGCGAAGGCCCGCTCTCTCTCCTTCCTATACCAGTCCTTTCGGTGCCGCGTCAAGAGGAGAATGAAATCGGCCGGCTGCACTCTTCATGAACCTCAGGGCGTGACCGAAGGGAAGCAATGAGGGCGCACTGGGCCTCACTTGTCCGGAAAGCTCACCGGGAACTATAATGGATAAAACGACACAGGAGGACAAAAATGGAGGTTATTGAAGCCATCAGGCAGAGGAAGAGCATACGGGCTTTTAGGCCCGATCCTGTCCCGCGGGAGCTCCTGAGAAAGATCATCACGGATGCCCTCCGGGCCCCGTCGTGGGCCAACACGCAGCCCTGGGAGTTTGTCGTGGTAACCGGCAAGAAGCTCAAGGACATACAAAAGAGGTTCCTCGAACGGGGGGAACAGGAGCCCGCATCGGAAGTGGCCCGTCCCTATGAATTCCCAGAGCCCTATCTTTCACGGATCCAGGCCCTCTCCCCCAAAGGGTTCACGCCGACCAGGGAGAGTATGGAAGCCCGCCGCATCCAAAACTACAAGAACTACGGTGCCCCTGCGATGATCTATCTCCTTGTGGACCGTTCCATGTACTTTCAGTCAAAAGGCATAAACGTATGGTCCCTCTATGATAGCGGCTCAATAGTGCAAAACATAATGCTCCTTGCGACCAACTACGGCCTCGGTACGGTGGCGCAGGCGCAGTCCGTCATTTATCCCGATATTATCAGGAAATTCGTCCCGATCCACGAGTCCAAGCTCATAGCCCTTGGAGTGGCCATCGGCTATCCGGACTGGGACAACCCGGCAAATGGGATGAGGACCCAAAGGGAGCCCCTTGATGAGGTCGTCACCTGGTACGGGTTCGGAAGAAACATAAAGACGTCGGGTTAAGGCCGCCTGGCCTTCTTCTCTCTTAGGCTCCTCAAAATACCGAGTCATCTGCCAACACGTCTCTTCTTCCAAGGGGTCCGGTTTTCGGGACCCCCTGCCGGAAGAGCGCTGCCGGGCATCGTTCCATCACGCAGCGCCATCGAAAATTTCCGCTTTTTCTGAATCATTCCCCCTTTTTCTGCTTAGTCAAGTTTTCCGTCCTGCCGATAACACATGAAGGAACCCGAAAGCGGAATAATGCGATGCCACGCGCTAAGAAAGCCTTGAGGAGGAAGAAAGGCATGGAATACCCTAAAACATACGACAAGACGCTCATCAAGGCGACGGAGGCTGCCGATCGTTTCAACGTGCCTCTGAGCACCATATATACATGGCATCAAATGGGTAAGATAGAGGGTGTGAAGCTCAACGGCAAATCCCTCCGGATCTTCAGCGAGTCGCTTTTCGCCTTTCTAGAGTCGAGGAATGACAGGACAAGGGAAAAGGCGCCGCACGGCGGCGAGAGCCGCGGCATTCGCGAAATTAGGTGAGCAGCATTCGCGACATTGACGCGCTCTTTCAGGCCCTCAGAGCCGTCTCTTCAGGCCGGACCCCTTAAAGGAGTCTCCGGCCCGACGGCACGAGAAAGGCAAGGGGCAGGGAGCAGAGAAGACCCAGGCCGCACAAGAGGAAGGCAATCGTAAAGCCGGTTGAGACACTCGGGCTCAGATGAAGGGCGAGGGTGATGAGCGAAACTCCGAGGGCCGCTCCCACTATGCGGAACATGCCCCGGAGACCGACGATAGTGGCCACTTTGTCGGGCATCAACTCGATACACGCATTATTGACGGCGGGGAAACAAATGCCCGCGCCTATGCCGGCGCAGAGCAGAAAAAGTGAGATCACTGCGGGCGTACCCTATCGAGCAGCGGCAAATCCCCATAATCGGAGGCCTCCCCCAAGACAAATGGTCGAAGCGGCCATGATGCACAAACCCCAGAGCATAGGCCGACGATAACCCCACCGTACCAACATGAAACTGGTGACGGACGAGGCGCAGATCACCCCCACGGAGCGCGGCGTCATTATCATACCGCTCATCAGTGTCGATACCCTGTGAACGGTGGTAGCGTAGTAGGGAATGAAGGCAAGAATGCCCAATGCACCGATGCCCATGACCAGATTGAGTACGTTCGCCGCGAGGAAGGGCCTTGATTGGAGCAGCGCCAGGTCGAGAATTGGTACCGCTTCTTTCCGCTCCCGGCGAACAAACAATAGGACCAAATAGAAACAGAGCAGGAGAAAGAGAACCCCGACGGGAAGGGAGTGGAAAGTGACGCCCTCGGCGATGAAATTGAGGCCGAACATGAAAAAAAGTATGGCCCCAGCCATGGACGCCGCCCCCCCAAAGTCCATGTGCCGGCGTCCCGAAGGGGGCTGACGCCTGAGAAACACCATGATCAGAATGATGAGCAACACGCCGATGGGGAGATTGATATAGAAGACGTATCGCCACGAATATCGGCTCACGATCCAGCCTCCCAGGTTGGGGCCGATGATATTCCCGATATTGAAAATACCTGAAAAGAGACCGATCGCCGTGGTCCTGTTTTCCGGAAAGTGATCGCTCACGATCCCTGATGCCGTGGGCAGAAAGCTTGCGCCTCCGAGGCCCTGAAGGAACCTGAACACGATGAGCAGGTAGATATTGGGCGCGATGCCGCAACCCATGGAGCTGCCCGTGAATAGCACGAGGGAGAAAAGGAAGACCCTTTTGCGACCGAAGCTGTCGCTCAAGTTTCCTCCTATGGGCAGACCCATGGTGAGGGCGATGAAATAGATGGACATGGTCCATGCTGCCCAGAGCACATTGGTTCCGAGGTCTCTGATGAGGTGCGGGAAGGCAACGGCAACCACTGAGCCGTCGATGGAGGACATGAGAAGCCCGAGCCCGGCAGTGGCAAAAATGAAGTATCGTCGCATAGACGTGGAGTCTACTAAATTGGCCGAAGAAGGGTCAACACAATTTACGGGAAGCCCCGTCTCGCGAAGCCGACCACCCGGGGCTTTTCAGGTTATTCCCCCGGGGGTGTGGGGAATCGCAGGGTGGAAGCCGAAGAGAAACTCGGGAAACTCCGCATATCAGCGAATTGTGTTGAAATTGTCTTGACAAAAAAGATAGCATGTCTGCGAAAGTCGAGGGGAAGATTAGGCGATCAGCGATGAGCGATGACCTCAATTTCGGTCCCGATTCCCGAGGCAGGAGCCTTAGCCGATGACCGAACCGAGAAGACCGGTCTTCTGGTATCAGGGGTTGTTCCTGCAGCCCCAGCATTTTCAGCATGCAGACCTCTTCACCCAGTCCCTCCTGGCGCCGCTCAGGCAGTACCTCCAGCCTTACTTCTGGGGTGTCTGCCGCTTGAAGGTAAACGAGACGGCCCTCAGGGAGGGGACCTTCGATTTGGCCGAGGGAGAGTTCATCTTTCAGGATGGTACCTGGGTCTCTCTGGCGGGAAATGGCAGGGTAAAGCCCAGGTCATTCAAAGATCTGGCTGCGCGAGAAGACCGCCTCACGATCTATCTGGGCCTTCGCAAGTGGAGGGACGATCGTCCGAACGTTGCCTCTCTGACAGGGCGCGATCTGCCCTCGGACGTGGATCGCCGATTTGTGTCGGTTCCGGAGACCTATGAGTCGTCCGACCTTTATCAGCAGGGTCCGGCCGCACAATTGAAGCTGCTCGACTATGCGCTCCGGCTCTTCTGGGAGATGGAAGCGGAAAGTGCGGGAGAGTTCCATCTCCTTCCCATCGCCCGGCTGAAGCTAGACACGGGCCAACCTGCGCTCTGCAGCGATTTCGTCCCTCCCCTGGTGACGACGGGCGCTTCCGTTGCCGTCCTCGACACGATCCGGTCCATCCAGGGGCTTCTCTCTTCCCGATGCCGCCTTCTCGACATATACAAGGGGCAGGGGGCCCTCGCCAGCTCCCAGACCGGCTTTCAGCTCACCTCTTTTCTTGCCCTCAGATCCCTCAACCGTTACATCCCCATTCTCTCTCACATGTTGGATGCAGTCGACCTTCATCCCTGGCACTTTTACGGGGTTTTGCGCCAACTCGTCGGTGAGCTCAGCTCCTTCAGCGAGCAATACGACGCGCTGGGCAGACTGAAGGACGGGTCGGAGCACATGGCCCCCTACGACCACGAAAACCTGGGCCATTGCTTCCAGACCGCGGCCCTGCTCATAGAAGAGATGCTCGATGGCATTACCGGAGGAACGGAAACCTCGATCGCTCTCCAAAGGGAAGGCGACTATTTTCGGGGAAAAATTCCTGCGGATTTCTTCGGTGCGCAATACGGCCACTACCTCCAGATCAGGACCTCAGAGAGCCGGAATAAGATCGTTGACATGGCAGGACACGTGGTGAAGCTGGGAGCCGATGAGGAGATCGAACTGCTCATGAGCAGGGCCCTGCCGGGCGTCCGGATAGAGCCGGTAAAGGGGCCCGTGCCGGGACTGGCCGAGGTGCCTGACGTGATCAACATGAGGGCTGACACCTCGAGCCGCTCCTGGGATGAGGTGAGGAAGAGACGCACCATCTGTCTCTACTGGAAAGACGCGCCCGCGGATATGGCCGTTGCCCTTGTCATCGCGAGAAGGCATGAGGGGACCCGGTGAGGCTCATAGATTGCTTCATCGAGACGATGGCCTTTACCCTGCACTTTCTTCAGCGCGTGGAGGGCGACCAACCCCGCTATGACGAGGTTGAGGCTCAATACCGCGAGCTCATACATAAGGCAAAAGAGAGATCGGAGGATGAGGAATTGCGGCCCGCAGAGCTGGAGGCGGCGCTCTTCGCGGTTTGCGCGTGGATCGACGAAGCGCTCCTTATGTCCCAATGGAAGGAGAAAGAGCAATGGAGGGCCTCCCCCATGCAGGTTGCCTATTTCGGCACATGGAACGGAGGGGAAGAGTTCTTTTCCCGGCTCGCGGCACTGGACCAAAGGGAGGACCAGGCGCGGGAGGTCTACTACTATTGCCTCGCCATGGGGTTCAAGGGCTCCCTTTTCAGGCAGGACGATCAGGAGGTATTGGAGCGCATCAAGGCTGAACAACGGGAAGGAATAGCAACGAGGTATCGTCCACAGCAAGGCTTGGGCCCTCTCTTTCCTCTGTCGTACGGCAAGGCTGACCAGGGGCGCAGGAAGCGTTCTTTTCCCCCGACGCCCTTAGTCGTGGGCCTCGGATGTGGCTCCGCCCTGCTGCTCCTCTCGGTACTCCTCCTCCTGTACCGGCACATTCTCGACAGCACCGTCGCTGCCTATATCCACTAGGCCCTTATGAGAAATAGGCTCTATCTCTTCTTTCCGGTCTTTCTCCTCGTTGCAGGTTCCTGGCTTATCTACTGGATCCTCGGCAAGGGGGGAGGGCAATCCTGGTTCGCAGCCTGCCTCGTAGGTGCCGTTGCGGCTGGATCGATCTTCATCTTTTTTTGGAGATACATCCTCTGGCGCAGGGAGGAGCGTTTCGTCGGCGCCGTGATGTCGCTCGACGAGGCCGCCATCGATGCGGCCGACCAAGGGCACCGGCCGGAGGCCGGAGATTTGCAGGACCACTGGAGGAAGTCCGTCGAAACCTTAAGGAGGTCGCGCCTTCGCAAGAGGCTCGGAAATCCGCTGTACGCCCTTCCCTGGTACCTCGTCATCGGAGAATCGGGCTCCGGCAAGACCACAGCCATCAAGAACTCCAATCTCCATTCCCCGGTCTCTGACCTCGAGAGGACCGCCGGAATATCTGCCACGCGCACGTGCGACTGGTGGTTCTTCGAGGAAGCGATCATCCTCGACACGGCTGGTCGCTACACTATCCCGGAGGATCACGGCGTGGATGAGGAGGAGTGGGAGCGGTTCCTCGTCCTTCTCGCCGAATACAGGAGACAGGAACCAATAAACGGAGTTGTCGCGACGATCGCTGCCGACAAGCTGCTCGCCGGAGACAGGCCGGCACTGAGGGCGGAAGGACAGAGCGTGCGGAGACGCATCGATCAGCTCATGAACAAGACCGGCGCACGTTTCCCAGTCTATGTCCTCGTCACGAAGATGGATATGGTTTACGGGTTCACCGATACGTTTCTCGGCCTGCCCGATGAACAAGCCTGGCAGGCGGCAGGGTACCTTGACCAGGATGGAGACCTCCGGCCTCAGGGGGTGATAGAAGCGTGCTTCCGGACCATGAGGGAGCGGCTTGCCGCAATGCGCCTCGAGAGGCTCCAGGGCAATCGCGATCCGAGCCCAGGGGTGCTCGTGCTGCAGAACCAGTTTTCGAGGCTGAGGCCGGGACTTGCAGAGTATGCGAAGGCCATCTTCGAGGAGAACCCCTATCAGGAAAAACCGCTCCTCAGGGGAGTCTTTTTTTCTTCAGCCCGTCAGACCGCTCAGCCGGCGGCGCCTTTTCTCAACACCCCGATCCTTTCGACGCAACCGGCACCCGCCCAAGATGAGGACCGAGGGCTATTCCTCCGGGATCTCTTCGCGCGGATCCTTCCCAATGACCGGCACCTTTACACACCCATTTCGCCGCTCGTCAGATTGCGATGGGCCATGGGAAGCCTTGGCTTTATCGCGGGCCTCGTGGTCCTGCTCATCCTGTGCGGGCTCGTCTCCCTTTCCTTCCTTTCGGAGATGACACTCGTAACCGGGTTCACCAGGGAGTTTCCCCACCCTCCCTCGATCAAGGGCAACGCAGCAGCGAATCTGCTCCGACTCGACGCGATGAGAACACGAATTCTCGATCTTGAAAAGGCGAATCAAGGGTGGCTCTTGTCCTTGTCCGGACTCCGGGAGAGTCACATCCTGGAAAGCCGGGCCAAGAGGGACTTTGTGAGTCTCTTCGAGGAGGCCTTCCAGATGCCCTTCGACGATGAGCTCCAGAAGGCGATCTCTGCCGTCGGGGCGGACACCGACGACGAGATCGTGGGACGCTATGGCGCCTTTCTCCTGGCCCGTGTGCGCCTCCTCAACGCACTTCAGAAGGGTAGCGGCAGGAAAGAGCGCACGCTTGAGGAGTACGGCGATTTCAAAAGAACATGCACGCCGCTCGTGGAGTCCCAAGACCCGGATCTGCCTGCCGCAATCGCGGCAACGGTGCCCCAGGGATATTTCAGCTATCTGGCGTGGATGAGAAATCCCGCTGAAATCAGGCATTCGGCAGAGATGCTCCAGTCCGCCTTCGTCAACCTCCAGAGGCGTCACCCCGACCTCGCGTGGGTCGCGACGAAGGCAGTCGTCGAAGTACCGGACATCAAACCCGCTGATTTCTGGGAGCCGTCGGCCGGCGTCCGGCTCGGGAAAATCTCCGTTCCCGGAGCGTACACAATGGAAGGGCAAAGACGAATTCAGGAGTTTCTCAAGACGATGGCCGATGCATCCCCAAAGGCAAGGCCCCCTATTGACTCCTTCTGGCGGCAGTACAGGCGGGACTACTATGAGGCCTGGTACAAGTTCTGCGCTCAATTTGCCGGAGCCATCCATTCCCTCGAAGATCTATCGCCCCAGGAGACTGTCCTGATGGCAAATGACAATAATCCTTGCTGGAGGCTGATTCAGCGGGCTGCCGCAGAGACGGCCCCAACGCAGTCCCTTACCGAGCCTCCTGCGTGGACCCAGCTTCTCGTCACGCTCAATACGGTGATCAGGCTCTCCCAGGCGGGAGAGACAAAGAGCAATCGCGGGGCTGCCGGCAAGGGGGGGACGCCCAAGGAGGGGACCAGTGAGAGGCTCCTTGAGGAAATCAAGGAGGTCGCGCCGGTGGCGGACAAAGAACAGAAGGCTTCGGTGAGCCAGGAAAGACTGGAGCCCATGGCACGGGTAGTCAAGGAGTACAGAAGGGACATCGCCATGATCGCCCACATCACTGCGACAAAGGAAGATGCCCTGCGAGCTATGTCGGAGGCGTTTTCCGAACAACCCGGTTCGGCCGACCCCAGGTCCCCTGTGCACGCTGCTTATTTCCACCTCGTCTCCATAAAAGAGCAGATGATGAAGGAGGTCCCATCGAAGGAGGACGACACTGTGTGGCAGCTCTTCGAAGCTCCCTTCCACAGTCTGCTCGCTCATGGCGCAACAACAGCATGCTCGGTCATCGAGGAGCGCTGGGAGAGGGACGTGTGGGCAAGGGCCGACAGCGTGCTCGCTGAAAGCCGTGGGAAGCTTCTATTCGACAAGAACGAGGGTCTCGTTCCTAAGTTCCGTGAGGAACTGGCCAATCCGTTCCTAACCGGCCAGAAATCGAATCCCGGGCCGAGGAAGATTTTTGAGAAGACGCCATTCGAGCGCTCCATCGCTTTCGCGCCTCAGTTCCTGAGCTTTATCAATAAAGGTGAGACACCGGGTGCAGCCGAAAAGCTACCAAGGACGATCGCCAGATGCGGAAGATAAGAAGTAAGCTCGATACGTATTACAGACAGGAGCTCGAGCGCCTGCGTTCCCTGGCGGCCGAGTTTGCCCGCGCGCACCCCGCCGCAGCAGCCCCGCCCCAGGGGCCGCTGGCAGGTCCCGAAACGGAACGGCTCCTCGAGGGGGTCGCATTTCTCACAGGCCTTATCCGTGAGAAGCTCGACGACGAGTTCCCTGAGTTCGTCCAGGCCCTCATGGAGCTGATCTTCCCATTCTATCTGAGACCCGTTCCTTCGATCTCCATTGTCGCCTTTTCTTCCAAGCCGGGCTTCGAGAGGACCATTTCCGTTCCGGCCGGTACAGGACTCCCGCCGATCCTTGTCGATGGTTCATCGTGCAGGTTCAGAACATGCTTTGACCTCGAAGTCCACCCCCTCGAGGTGCTCTATGTGGGCGCCAAGGCGGAGGGGAATCAACTGGCTCAGATCAACATGGCCCTGAGGCTCTCGGGGATGACACTAAAGGAGTGGCAGCCGAAGAGTCTCTCCTTCATGCTGGGAGGGCCCGTATCTTTGGCGGCGGACATCAGTTTTCTTCTCATGGAGTATCTCGACCGGATCATCCTCGAGCCTGTGGACGGAGGCAGCCCGTGTATCCTCGGGGCAGAGTGCCTCAGGTTCACCGGCTTCGATGGGGAGGCGACCATACTCCCCTACCCCGCCCGATCGTTTTCCGGATACAGGACCCTCGATGAATACTTTCTCCTCAACGCGAAGCTCCTCTTCATGGAGCTGCGAGGGTGGGAGGCATGGCAAGACAGGGGCGACGGCTGCGAATTCCGGCTGATCTTCGAGCTTTCTCGGTCGCCTCTTCCTCTTTCCGCCATCACTCCTCCCCAAATCGTCATGTCGGCGACCCCTGTCGTCAACCTCTTTCCCGCGGAGGCCGAACCCATAACCCTCGACCATCGCAGCGAAAAAGTCCGGATTCTCGCCGGCGGCGCGCAGAGGGACCATTTTCGGATCCACAGCGTGGAGAAAGTCCTCGGGAGGATCGAAGGCACACCAGAGGAGAAGACGTATCTCCCCTTGGAGAGCGTTGGCTGGTCTACCCAGGACAGCCCTGTCTACGAAGTCACCAGGTCTATCTCTCCCACAGACGGTCTGCCCGAGGTCTACCTTTCCTTCCCTTACCCACAAGCGGCACCCGAGCCTCAAAGGGAGATCATCTCTACGGATCTCCTCTGCACCAACGGGACCCTCCCCGAAAGCCTCGGAGCAGGAGACATATGCGGCCAGACGCAAAGCCTGTCGGGCCCCCTTCTCTTCAAGAATATGATTGAGCCCACATGCGCAATCGACCCCCCTCTCGGTGATAGGACGCTGTGGAGGCTCCTCGGCCATCTTTCGCTCAATTACCTTCCCCTTGCGAATGCCTCAAACCTGAAAGAGCTGCTCCTGCTGCACGCGTTCCCGGGCCGGGAGGGTCAAGCCGATGCGAACACCAATCTGAGGCAGATAGAGAGTATCGTGGCCGTCTCCACGAAGCCGGTGAGGAGACTCGTGAGGGGGGCTGTCATGCTCGGGCAGTCAGTGGAGGTAGTCGCCAAGGGCGACCTTTTCGCGAGCCTCGGCGCCCTCTATCTATTCGGCTCGCTCCTCGATCGCTTCTTTGCCCTATACACCCCTATGCATACGTTCACGCGCTTCCTTCTCAAAGAATTCAGGACAGGAGAGACGCTCACATGGCCGGAAAGGATGGGCACAAGGCCCCTACTCTGAGAGAGAGTCTCCTCTCCGAGGGGCACCAGTATTCCTTTGTTCAGGCCTACCGGCTCCTCCGGCTCCTCGTCCTCGAGACCCCTTCGGCGACAGTTGAGCAGGGGGAGGCACGCATAGCAATCAGGCCCTTCCTGTCTCCCGACTCGCCCCACACCGGGGTCGCAGCCATTTCCGCATGCGCGTCCGAGGGGGAGGAAGTATACACCATATCCGCGCCCTTCCCGGGCCTTCACGAAGCCTCTTCCTCCCCGCCGGTCTTCTCCATTGAGGACCTTCTCAGGGAAATATCCTCGGGCCAGACCCAGGCCCGCGATTCCTTGGAGCTCCTGGCCCGGCCCCTGTATCGCCTCTTCTTCGATGCCTGGGCAAAGCACCGCCTTTCATACGGCATCATTGAGAAAGGGGATGGCGATTGTCTGGAGCGCCTGTTGTGCCTCGCCGGGGTCCCCTTCCCATCCTTCAGGGAACGTCTCGCCAACCCCCTTTCTTTGCTCGCCTGTCTCGGTCCGTCCACCCAGATGCCGCGCTCGGCCGAAGGGCTCCGCATCTTCCTCGCCAGTGCCCTGGCCGAGCCGACCATCCGCATAGAAGAGTGCGTGGCTCAGCGGGTCGTCATCCCCGAAGATCAGCTTTTCTCCCTGGGCACCAGGAATCACTGCCTCGGCCAAACCGCTTACTGTGGATGCGCCATCGAGGATCACACGGGCCGGTTCGACGTGGCCGTCGGCCCTGTGGGGGAAGCACGGTTTCAGGCATTCCTGCCGGACGAGCCATTGTTTCAGGAGCTTCGGGAAGGAATCCGAATCTTTCTGGACCAGCCCCTCGATTGGTCCTTGCGGATTTCGATGGACCCACGGGAGATGCGGCCGGCAAGTATCGGAGAGGCGGGTGCGGCGAAGCTGGGCTGGAACACATGGCTTTCTTCTGAGGCCCCTCCTAGGGAGGGTGGGGTCCACTTGTGGCCTGAAAGGGCCGTTCGACCGGAAGACTCTGTGAGACAGGTCTTGAGGCCCCTTATAAGACTGCCCTCCTAAGGGTGAGGATGGCCGCCACCCAACGGTTTATCCCTGTGGGCTGAAAGCTGCTCCGCCGGTTTTTTTTGGTAAAACCTTTTACCTTGGACCGCGGATAGGGGTTATAATAAAGGCGGGCCAAGAACTCACCTCGGGAATCCATCCATGTTTTCTTTGACGGGCCGCTCCTTCTTTTGTCATTATGACGTGGGGAGATACGGAGGGTGCGTGCGAAGTGGCGCGGATGGTCGATGGAATACGGGAGAAGAGGACGTCGGATGAAGAGGCTATATTTTGCGCACCCCTGTTTCACGGAGGAAGAAAGGAGATTCAAAGAGGCCTTCCTGAAGGCTGTTCGCGGGAGTCTCGAGAAGTCCGGCTTGCAAGAGGAATTCTCCATTATCGACCCTTTTGACTACGCGCCCAACGTCGAGAATGATCCCTCCCTCAAGAGAAACGTTGCCAGGGCCATCAAGGAAGTGTGCGTGAGGATATTGAGGGAGTCGGACGTGATGATCGCCGTGGCGGACGGCGACGACACAGGAGTTGCATTCGAGGCAGGGGTGGCCGACACGAGCCTCATCCCGATCGTGCTCATCACGGACAAGGCGGATGTGGGAAAGGCGAATGCCATGCTTCTCGGTTCCGCTGCCGCTGTCGTGGATCAAATCATGAAACCGGGAAGGATCGATTTCATGCTCGATATTGTCTTGGGTCTATCGGTGCTCGAGAGAAGATAGAAGAGACAGGCCGTGGAAGGGAAAGCGTGAATCGGAAAAATGAGAGACCCCTTCTCGGCCTGAACAGGAACGTCTTCTTCGCGGGGTTGGTCAGTTTCTTCATGGACGTCAGCTCCGAGATGATCTACCCCCTCGTTCCCCTCTTCCTCGCCA
>Ga0326728_10019115_pt1 | contig 13344 bp, 10 predicted proteins | sample MB3enrmetagenome_FD_207602 | JGI IMG/M metagenome (GOLD analysis project Ga0326728, IMG submission 207602) | Lab enriched peat soil microbial communities from McLean, Ithaca, NY, United States - MB31MN | ecosystem: Environmental > Terrestrial > Soil > Wetlands > Peat | place: USA: New York... | reverse complement strand
CTCCAATTTCGTCCTTGAGCCATTGGTCGGTAGCGTTAATTCCGCGCCCGCGCGGGCGCGGCCCCGTTGAAGCTTCTCTCCTTTCGTCCCATCCGGGGACGGGGGCATCCAATTCCGCGCCCGCGCGGGCGCGGCCCCGTTGAAGCGAGGCCATTTTCTGGCGCGGCGTGGACGCCGGCGCAAATTCCGCGCCCGCGCGGGCGCGGCCCCGTTGAAGCAAGTCGACACTTGGCAGGTGTTCTTTCTTCAATGTGCTAAAGGAGCACGATAAACATGTCAGTTTTATCGTGCGCAACGTGTGTATTATATTGGTTTAAAGTCCCGCCAAGCGGCTTTAACCACCGCGATTGCCTTCCTCGCTCAACGATGCATTTTCCAGGCTGCGGGCACGACGAGCCTGACACCGGTTAGGAGGAGGAGTCCGTCGGTTCCTGGTCAAATGCTTCCGCTCAAAAATGCTTCAACATGTCGGGGCGGTGGTCGTTTGTTCGGCCCAACCCCTCCAACCGTGTCCCTCAAGGCGTCCGTGGCACCGCCTTGGCGAGCGCCGCTCCGACAAACAAACCAATGCCGCAACATACCGATAATTTCGCAGAACGATGGAACGTCATCGCCAATCCCGGCGCCGAGCACACCCAACAGGCATTCACGGATTTCATCCGCGGCTGCGGCCGGGGGCGCAAGGTGTTGAACTGCGCGGTCCCCCTGGCGCGGGCCCAGGCCCTCACCGATTTTCAGATGCCCGCTGGATTGACCGCCGGCGACTGCATCACCTCCTCCGTCACCGGCAATTTCCCTGACTCGCTCCGGGATTGGAAATACCAACCGAAGTTCTGCTCCGAGCGGCAGGCGACTCCATGCAGGACTTCACTTTGCACGACCATGAGGACAGGGCCATGTTGTTGCCCAGCGGCCAGCGGGTTGTCGCGCGTCACAGCCAGACTTGCGCTTACGCCACCTTGGACCCGGCATTGCAACGGAGTTGGGACTGGACCGCGAGGGATTCGAAGACGCTACCTGCCTGCTCCGGGGTGCGGTCACCCACGATAGCCTGCCCTTCTCCCTGCCGGCTCCCATGCAGCCCTTGGTCTTCGCCATTGTGCTGACCCATTGGAGAATGGAACTGGACCGGCCCGGCGATCTCAGTTCCTACGCCGTTTTCACCCAGCACGCCGCCATCCGGGGATTCAATTATTTCCAGCGTGTCGAGCCCTACTACTCCAATTTCATGCGGCTCATCCAAAACATTTCTGCCGCCCCCAACTTCCGCGCTTAGGAGCCGGTAATAAATTAAGGTGTCAACCTGACTGGGTCTTTTGGCGGCTGGCGGCGTTGCTCGCTCGTTGCAGATCCATGCGGATATGCGCCTCGCTCGCGCCTTGCCAGCCGCCAAAATCCCCGCGTCATCTTGCCACCTTAATTTATTACCGACTCCTTAACCGCTCTCCAACCACCTGACGCACTCCTGGCTGGGCAAAAACCTGCGCCTGTCCAACCACCTCAGCCCGTCGGAGTGTGATCTCGGGCCGGAGTTGATGCGGTCCTACTACTATCAGCAGTTGGACTGGCAGGCCGGAGTGGTCAACCTCATGAACCACGCGGCCTTTCGGGCCAAGAGCGACCGGGCCGGGACGACCTCTCGCACCGGCCAGGAGATCGAGAATCTCCCGGGGATGGATGGTCTGGTCTTCCATCAAATGCACCGGTTGCTGCGGTTCGATTCGCATCTGTTTCCAAAACCGACAAAGCGCGCGTCGTTCTGGCCAGGCCATCATCCCGCGTTCGTCGAACTCGACCAGAAGTTCCAAACGGAAGCCTTGCCCAGGCTCTGACCGCTCGGTTCTTGGCCGGCTGGTTGAGCATGGCTTTCGCCAGAGCAACCCGCGCCTGCTCACCCGAGGACAGCACCCCGTGCCGGCTGCCAAGCTGGCGAAGAGGGATTAAGAGGCGATTAGGCGCCGCTGGAAGGTTGGTTCATCATACATTCCCACTGCCTGGGTGTGTGCTGTATCACGATGGCAAGGCCGCAGCCTCGCAACTTGAACCGGCCGCCGAGGAAGCTGGATTTTTCACTCGCAACAAGTTTTCCCAACCCTCGCGCGGCACTGAATGGAAACGGGAGGAAACAACGCGATTGACTTTAAACTTGGGAGGGAGCATTCAAACGGGCGAATTTGGCGCGGATATGGCGGTGAGTCTGACCAATGATGGCCTGTTACCGCATTCAGGATTTTATACGTTTTTTATACGTTGCCAAAGCCTGCGCACGACAGCCGCACCGCACCGCACAACTCTTTCCCCTTGACTTCTCCGAGGTAAAATGTAAAATCTCCATCGTAAAAATTACTTAGGCGATCTGAATGAGCTGACTCTTAATCAATTGGTCGTGGGTTCGACTCCCTCCCGGGGCACCATTCTGCTTTATGAGCCATCCGACCCCGCAACAGCAAGCCGCCATCGCCGCGCGCGGGAACGTGCTGGTGGTCGCCGGCGCGGGCGCGGGCAAGACGCGCACGCTGGTGGATCGCTGCCTGGCCTGGTTGCTGGACGCCCGGAATCCCGGCTCCCTGGACCAGATTTTGATGGTCACGTTCACCGACGCCGCCGCGGCGGAAATGCGCCAGCGATTGCGCGCCGGGCTGGAAGCCGTTCACGCGGACGATCCGTCGCCGCATGTGGCGGAGCAGTTGGCCCTGCTGGAAACGGCCTGGATTTGCACGCTGCACAGTTTCTGTTTCCGGCTGGTGCGCGAGCATTTTTACACCCTCGGCCTGGATCCGCAGTTGATCGTCCTGCCCGAGGAACGCGCCCAACTCCTGGCCCGCCAGGCGCTGGACTCGGTGTTGCAACAAAACTACAGCCGCGATACCGCCCAAGCCAGGGCCATCCAGGAAGCCATCCAATCGCTGGGCGGGGACTCCGACCTGGCCGCGCGGGCGCTCGTCCTCCGGCTGCATCATTACGCCCAGACCTTGCCCGATCCAGACGGGTGGTTTGAAGCCCAGGCCGCCCAATTTCAACAATCCCCGCCCGGCCCCTGGCGGGACTGGCTCCTGGCGGAGCTGGAAAGCTGCCGGGGCGCCTGGCTGTCCGTTTTGCGGGCGCAACCGGCGGAGAACCCCTGCGCGCAGCAATGCGCCGCCGCTCTGGACCGCCTCCCGCCAAAACCGTCGCGCCCGGAATTTGCCGCCGCGCTGGAGGCCATTTTCCAGGCGGCGGCCGGGAACAAGCCGAAATGGCGCAAGCCGGTGGAGCACATCCTGGCCGAGGCCCGCTTTTTGCGCTCCGTCTGCGCGGGGGAAGAAACCGATCCGCTGGCCGAGGACTGGAATTGGTGCGCGCCCTCCATGCTGGCGCTGCTGGACTTGACACGGCAATTCGGCCAGACTTACCGCGCCGCCAAACGCGACGCCGGCGGGATTGATTTTCACGACCTGGAACAATTCGCCCTGCAACTGCTGCGCGACCGGGAAACCGGCCAGCCGGGCGCCATCGCCGCGCACTGGCGCGCGAAGTTGCGGCTGATTTTCGTGGACGAATTCCAGGACATCAACCGCGCGCAGGAGGCAATCCTTTGCGCCCTGGGCAGGGAAGGCGCCGAAGGCAACCGGTTCCTGGTCGGCGACATCAAACAGAGCATTTATCGTTTTCGCCTCGCCGACCCGCGCATTTTCCTCCACTACCGGCGCGCCTGGGAGTCCCAGCCCGGCGCGAGGGTGATTTCGCTCTCCGACAATTTTCGCAGCCGCCCGGACATCCTCAACTTCGTCAACATGGTCTTCGCCACCCTCATGCGCGGGGAATTGGGCGGCATTGAATACGATGACCAGGCCCGCCTGCGTTTCGGAAACGCGCAGGAACGCGCCCCCGGCGCCACGGCGGAGGAGTTGCGCTCCGGCGCATCCGCGCCGCGGGTCGAACTGCTTCTGCGCCGCATTGGCCGCGACCGGGACGAAGAAGGCGGCGTCGAAACTCCCGAGGCCGAAACCATTTCCGACACGGAGAAGGAAGCGCGCCTGGTCGGGCGGCGGCTCCTGGAATTGAAAGATGAGGAACTCGCCATTCCCGGCCAGCTTCCCCGGCGGGCGACTTGGAGCGACATGGTCATCCTGCTCCGGTCTCCGCGCCACAAGGCGGAAGCCTACGTGAAGGAATTTGCCCGGTTGGGCGTGCCGCTGGCGGTCGCGCGCGGCGGTTTTTACGAGAGCCTGGAGGTGCGGGACCTCCTCAGCCTGCTCCAAGTCCTGGACAATCCGTCGCAGGACCTGCCGCTGCTCGGCGTGCTGCGATCGCCGCTGGCGGGGTTGACGGCGGACGAACTGGCGGCCATCCGGCTGGCGCGTCGCCCGGGACGCTTCTGGGCCGCGCTGCTCCGCTGGGGGCAGGCGCACCCGGAAGACGAACGAGTCAATACTTTTCTCCAGCGCTTTCGCGCCTGGCGCCGCCTCTCCCGCCTGGCGGGCGTCTCGCGCCTCCTGGAAAAGGTGGTCGAGGAAACCGGTTTGGGCCAATTCATGGCCGGCGCGCCCGACGCCGCCCAGCGCGCCGCCAATGTTTCGCGGCTGATCCATTTGACACGGCAGTTTGACGGATTTCGCGGCGAGGGACTTTATCGTTTCCTCCAATTTGTCCAGGCGCAGCAGGAGAACGAGCTGGAGGCCGAGCCGGCCGGGCAGCCGTTGCGCGACGCTGTCCGCCTGATGAGCATTCACCAGAGCAAGGGGCTGGAGTTTCCCATCGTGGCGCTGGCGGATTTGGGCAAGCGATTCAACCTGGAGGATGCCCGCAGGCGGGTGATTTTGGACGAAGAGTTCGGCCTCTGCCCGCAAGTCAAGCCTCCGGGCCTTTCCCAATTCTACCCCAGCCTGCCGCATTGGCTGGCCCAGCGGCGGCAGAAACGCGAAACTTTCGGCGAAGAATTGCGCCTGCTTTACGTGGCCCTGACGCGGGCGGCGGACCGGTTGATCTTGTGCGGCTCGGCCCGCCGCAAAACCATCGCCGAAAAATGGCCGCAGGCGGCGGAACGCGGACTGGGCGCGGCGGAAATCCTGGCGGGCTGCAGCTTCCTGGACTGGCTGGGCGCATGGCTGGCCCTGAAATTTGGCCCGGAGGCGCCCGCCCAATCCGGCGGCAATTCACTGCTGTCGTGGAAGATTATTGATGAACAACAGGAACCGGCCGCGGCGCCGGGACAGGAGGAGGCTGCGCCGGCCGCGCCGTCACGCGACTCGGAGGAGCGGTTCCTCCGCCAGGGCCGGGCGGCGCTGCAGTGGCGCTATGGCTTCGAAGAGGCGACCCGGCGCGCCGCCAAGACTTCCGTTTCCGCCCTGCGCCGCCTCATGGCGGACGGGGAGAATGACGAATCAGAATTATTATTTACACCACCGCCGGACCTCCCGGGGGAACGGCGCGCCGGCCCCTTGTCGGCGGCGGAGGCCGGTTCCGCGCACCATGCGTTTTTGGAGCGCGTTGCGCTGGCCGAAACGGGCAGCGCGGCCCGGTTGCAGGCGGAAGCCGGCCGGTTGCGGCGCGAGGGCAGTCTGTCGGAAGCGCAGGCGGCCTGTTTGGATTTCAAGGCGCTGGCGGCTTTTTGGCAATCCGAGGCGGGCCGGCAATTGCTGGCGCAGGGCGAAAATGTGAGGCGCGAGGTGGCCTTCACCGCGCGCTTTTCGCCGGGCGAGCTGGCAGAATTGCAAGGCCGCAAGGGCGGGTTGGAGAAACAAGCATCGCAGTCCTCGGTGGTAGGGCGGGCAGTCCCCTGCCCGCCGTGTGAAGGTGGTCCTATGTCGGATCTTGAGCTATCGGCCGGCGGCGGGCAGGGGACTGCCCGCCCTACCTTGAGCCGCGCACCGCAAAAGGGCTTGTCACCCGCGGGCGTTCCGGCCGGCTTGGCGGGGGAACCGGGAGACGAATTCGTGATCGTGCAGGGCGTGATGGACGTGGCTGTGGTCTTGCCGGAGGAGATTTGGGTGCTGGATTTCAAGACAGATCATTTTGCGGAGCAGGAATTGGAAGCGAAGGTCCGCTTATACCGCCCGCAACTCACCCTCTACGCCCGCGCCATCGCCCGCATTTACGGCCGGCCGGTGACCCGGCGCTGGCTCCATTTCTTCGCCATTGGCCGGACTGTGGAGGTGGTTGGAGATTAGGTTCATGCTTCCGTTAAGTCCTTTCCGCTCTCAGCGGAGGGCTTGGCCTCCTGCAATCGCACCAGGGCGCGGCGGACCATTTGGCCCTGATAGGTGTAGCCCGGCGCCAGGGTGTCGAGGATGAGCGCGTTGTCCGCCGCCGCCTGGTCGTGGATCAGTTGATGGCGCTTGGGATCGAACGGCTCGCCCGGCTGCGCCGCAACAACCGACAAGCCGGTCCGGCGGCTGATGTCGCGGCAGGCATTTTGAAAAAGACCGATCTGCTCCGCCAGCCCCGGCTGGCCGGATTGCAGCGCGGCTTGGAACAGGGCATGGACCTGGTCCAACATGCGGATGAGGATTTGCAGCCATTCGGTTTCGTTGCGGCGGAGTTTCTCGACCTCCAGCCGCAAATGGGCGCGTTCCACGTCATTGGCCTTTTGCAAAAACTCGGCGAACGCCCTGGCTTCGGCGCCCATGCTTTGGGCCAGGCCGGCGGCGGTTTGCGCCGTTTTGGCCGCCGCGTCCTGCACGGCCTGCCATTGGGCCGTGGAATTGCTGATTTGGCTGGCCAGTTCATCCAGCCTCTGAATTTTCCCGGCGGCGTCGGCCAGTTTTTCCGCCTGGGCCAGGGTCTGGTCGTTGGCGCTGCGGCGCAGGAACGGTGTCAGGAAAACGCCCGCCCCGGCGGCGGCGCAGAAGATGATACCCGCCGCCTCCCACACCAGCAGGGGACGGTGGCCCTGCCAGCACAGAAAGACGCCCGCGCCAACCAGGAAAAGGTCCGCCAGCAGGAAAGGCCAGAGCGGCGGGCCTTTGGAATTATTTGTCATTCCGGCAAGATTAAATGAAAATTGGGAAAGTGGCAGTGCAATTTTGAGAATTTGCCGGGCTGCACTGTCCCATTCATAAGCAGCATGGCCGCCCCGGCAAATCCCGATATTAGGCCCGGCGGCTGTTTCCTGCCTGCCGGCGGCGGGCGCGCCCCGGCGCGGGGCGGGCCGCGCCCTCCGGCCCGCCGGGTCATCCCCTGGGTTTGGCTCGACGGAATTGACATGGCAGGGTATTTGCTGTATTGAAGAAGGGCGAATGGCGCTATTTTTGCGAGTGGAATCATGGTTTAACCGTTGCATGAGAATTGACTTACCAGACCGGAGACGGAGAGTGGCAGGGGTTCGCGCCTTTACGCTCGCCGAAGTGGTCATGGCCGCGGCCATTGCCGCCCTGCTTTGCGCCGCGGTTGCGGAGTGTTATGGGGTCGGGTCGCGCAGGTCGCAATATGCCGCCTTCTCCCTGGCGGCCAACATGCAGGCGATGAAGAAAATCGAGCAGGTGATCTTCGCCAACTGGATTCCCAGCTATGGGGTGACCAATATCTTTAACCCGGCCTTGACCAACATTAACACGGAGAATTTGGAGATGCCGGTGGCGATCACCAATATCTCCACCTGCACCAACTACACGACGATCACGCAGCTTTCCACCAACCCTCCCTATCTGATGATCCGGGTGGATTGCGTCTGGTCGTTCAACGGCCTGGGAACTTATACCAACACCGTCGCCGTCCTGCGCGGTCCCAATCTTCTATGAAGCCGGCGATTGCCAACCGCAGCCGGAGGGGCCGGGGCCGGGGTTTCACCTTGGCGGAGGTGCTGGTGGCCTGCGCGACGATGGTGATGGTGCTTGGGGCGGTGATCGCGGTGAACTTGTGGGGCCTGGCCATGACGCAGCGCAGCGAAATCTGGCTCACGTCCAGCGACGACGCCCGCATCACCATGGGCCGTCTCCACCAGGATGTCCGCACCGCCAGCACGATTTACGTCGGGACGGGCAGCATGGCCGGCTTCACCAACGCGGGCGCGGCCAGCATTCAGGCGGGCAACGCCATGATGCTGTATGCCAGCACCAACACCAACAGTTGGGTGCTCTACTACTATGACACCACCGCCAACATGCTGTACCGCACCAATTGGGACGGCACCTCCGTCGGCGACTTCCGGCTGGCCACGGCCAACCCCATCACGAACGACAATTATATTTTCACCATGCAGGATTATCTGGGCAACGTGTTGAGCAACGCCACGCCTTACCCGGTGATCGCCATCTATCTGTCGTTCACCTCCTTGCAAAACCCCCAGATTGTCATCGCGCCCGGCAGCCCGGTGGATTTTTACCAGATCAACTCCAAAATCGCCCCGCGCATGAGGCCATGAACCTGCTCCTCCCTCCAGTCCAATCCCGGCGGCGGCGCGGCGGGTGGGCCTTGATGATCGTCCTGATACTGGCGGTGGGCGCTCTCCTGGTGGCGGGCAGTGTGTTGAGTTGGTCCAATATCACCGCCAACAACACCTCCCGCAACAATGAGTATTACGCCACGACCTATGCCGCGGAAGCGGCGACCGAGAAAGTCCTGTCGTCCATCGTCTCCGATTATGAAAACTACGGGGCGGGGCAAGTCTATTCCAAGCTCACCACCTATTCCAATTACATCCCCACTGCCAGCGACAATCCGTACTGGGGCAACTACAGCTTCACCGCCGGCCCGGGACAAACCAATTTGACCGTGATCAACCTGATTAATCCGACGAATATCGTGGTGCTGGGGCCGCCCTTCTCCGGCTTGATCATGAATGCCGCGACCTATGAAATCATCTCCACCGCCATGAACACGACCACCGATTTCCACATTGCCGCCTGCGTGGGCCAGCAGATCAACCTGGGGGCGATCCCGATATTCCAGTTTGCCGTTTTTTACCAGAACATCCTGGAAATTGACCCCGGAGCCAACATGACCATCAACGGTTTCGCGCACGGCAATAATAATATTTACATGGATCCGAATTCGGGCGTCGTCCTGACCTTTGCCAACGACGTCTCTGCCTCCGGCAGCATCATCCTGGGGCAGAATCCGCTCGATCCGACCGCCGGCCGCAACCCGTCACCCAGCCCGGCTTTCAACGGCTACGATTTGAGCGGGGTCAATCCGCTGATCCTGCCGGTGGGGACCAACGCCTCCGGCACGGCCACCAACACGTCCCAGAACGTCAACGCCATCCTGCAAGTCCCGCCCGCCGGCACGTCGCCCACTTCGCAGACGGGCAGCAACTACCTCTACAACAAGGCCGACCTGATCATCCTCATTTCCAACAACAGCGTGAGCGTGACCAGCGGCGTCCAGTTGAACAACCAGGCCACGGTGATCTCCAATTCCGCCTGGTCCCTTTGGCTGAACACCAATGCCGGCACCCAGTTCTATGACCAGCGCCAGGGCATCACCATCCAAACCGCGGACATTGATGTGGGAAAATTAGCCGCTTGGAGCGCGACCAATAACATCCTCCGCCCGGTCATCATCGCGGCAGGCCGGGAGGGGGACCTGGATTCTGTTTATGTGGCGGATATGCGGGCCAACAGCAACGCGGTGATCACCACCAACATCACTTTCACGACCAATCAAGTCGCCACCAATACCAGTCCCAGCACCACCTACCCCGCCGCCAACACCTATATTCCGCCCGTCCAAACCAACACCACATTGATGACCAACTCCGTCAAGCCGACCAACGGCACTTACATCAACGGCTACACGCAAAGCTCCAACCCCACCAGGTATATTTATCAGTTGATCACCGGTTACAGCTACCAGTTGATCACCGGGGTGGTGACCAATTTCAGCTATGCCACCAACTACAACGTCCTTTCGCAAGCCGGTATTGTGCTCACCAATGGCACTACCCTGCCTCCCCAAGGCCTCGGGTTGGCCACCCCGGATCCGGTGTACATCGTCGGCAATTACAACGTCGGCACCAACGGCGCGCCGGCCAACCTCGGCACTGCCAACACCACCCAGACCTATCCTGCCGCCGTCTATTCCGATGCCGTCACCATTTTGTCCAGCAAATGGAACCCGGCCAACAGCGCCGACGGCATCAGCAGCCGGCCGGCGACCAACGACACGGTCAACGCGGCTTTTCTGACGGGCAATGTTCCCTCCAACGGCACTTACTACAGCGGCGGCCTGGAGAATTTTCCGCGCTTCCTGGAAAACTGGAGCGGTTGCACCTTTACCTACAACGGCTCCATGGTCTGCATGTTCAACAGCCAGATTGCCACGGCTCCCTGGCCCGGCACGGGCGCAGTCTATAACCCGCCCACGCGCAACTGGGCTTTCGACCTCAACTTCAACAACCCCGCCAAGCAGCCGCCGCTGATGCCCAGTGTCATCTCCGTCAACCGCGGAGCGTGGACTTTTCTCAAGGCCAACACCGTTTCGTTCTAAACCTGGCGCCTCTCATGAAACGGCTCTGTTTGATTTTTGCTTTCTTCTCCCTGGCGGCCGCCGGCCAGACCAACTTTCGCGCCTTCGACAGTTACGAGCAAATGATCGAGGGCGGCACGGCTCATACGCTGGTGGTGGAGGCCGGCCGCGAGCATTTGGTCACCCGGGTGCCCCGGGGCTACGCCGCCACCGTGGAAAACGAAACCCAATCGGTCGTCTTCCGGGAGAGCACCGGAAGCATCTCCATTGCCATGCGCGTCACCACCAATTCCCCCGGCGCGATGCCGGACGACGAGACCCTGCGCGCCGGCGCCCTGGCCGCCAATCCCGGCGCATCCATTCTCCAAACCTCCAGTTGCGCCACCGGCTATAAGCCGGCCCGCTTTGTGGACACCATCCGCAGCCTGGACCCCAAGCGCAGCGTCCGGACGCGGCATGCCTTTGTCGCCTGCCCGGAAGGAACCGTTGAATTCCTGTTTTCCTCCAAGGAGGAAGCCTTTGATAAAGGCCGCGTGGTCTTCAATCTTTTTTTGTCTTCCTTTCGGGTGGAAATGATCCGGAACAGGTAAAAAGCCGCCGGAGTGGCTTGCCTTTGGCCATGGATTGACGCTAAATAGACCCCATGACGATACCTTCCTTGCTGAATCAGGCCAAGAAGCGCCACCAGATTTTCGCCATTGATTTGGGCAGCCGCGCCACCAAGGCGGTGTTGTTGGACGCCAGGCAGGATTCCTTCAGCCTCTCCCGCTATGCCATCACCGACGCGCCGACCTACGAAAAAGGCATCCCCCAGGGTCTCCTCACCGAGCACCTTCGCGGCATTGTGGATGCGATGAGCCCCAAGACCAGGCAAGTCACCCTCGCCGTCGGCTCGGAGGACTCGGTATTGCGCAGCACCGAGATGCCGCTGCTCCCCCTCAACGACATGCGCCAGATGCTCAAGTTCAACGCCAAAAGCTATTTGCAACAAGACCTGCGCGATTACGTCTTCGATTGCTACATTGTTCCCCCCTCCTCCCAAGTCGTCCACGAAGCCGGCAAGCCCGTCCCCAAGTACAAAGTTTGGGTCGGTGGCGCCCGCCGTGAATGGCTGGCCAATTTGGAAGGGGCCGTCAAGGCGGCCGGCCTGGTGGCCGACCAAGTCACCCCCTCGGTGCTGGGGCCGATCAACGCCCTCGAACTGGCCCAGCCGGAAACTTTTGCCAAAGAAGTCGTGGCTGTGGTGGATTTGGGCTTTCGCACCACCACCATCAGCATTCTCAACTGCGGCGATCTTTGCCTCAACCGCACCGTCGAAATCGGCGGCGACAAGCTGACCACCGGTCTGTCCGAAGCCATGGGCATCAGCTACGCCGAAGCCGAAGGCATCAAGATCGGCATGCCCAAGGAGGTGGAAACACATCTCCAGCCCTTGATCTCCCCCTTGGGCCGCGAACTGCGCGCCTCGATGGATTTCTTTGAGCACCAGTGCGAGAGGACCGTCGGCAAGGCTCTCCTTTCGGGCGGCGCGGCCCGCTCGGAAATTATCCTGCAACTTTTGCAGGCCGAACTGGGCGTGGTCTGCCAACTGTGGTCTCCCACCGCCGCGATGCACCTGAGTCTGGCCCCGCAGCAAATGACGGAAATAGAACAGGTTTCCGGCCAGTTGGCCGTGGCGCTCGGCGCCGCCACTCTTTCCTTCTGAACATTCAACACCCCATTGAACCCGGCTGCCACGCCCTGCCTCATCTTCAACCCCTCCGCCCAGGGTGGCCGCGCCAGCCGCTTTCGCTCCCATCCCTCCATTCCCGGCGGCCAATGCGTTTTCCTGGCCACCTCCGCCCCCGGTGACGCCCGCCGTCTCGCCGCCCAGGCCGTGCGCGACGGTTTCCAAACCATCATCGCCGCCGGCGGCGACGGCACCGCCAACGAGGTCCTCAACGGCATCGCCGATGTTCCCGGCGGCCTCCGCGCCGTCCGCCTGGGCATTCTCCCCTTGGGAACCGTCAACGTCTTCGCCCGCGAACTCCGCCTTCCCCTCCGCGCGCGCCGCGCCTGGAAAGTCCTGGCCCTGGCCCGCGAACGGACCATTGACCTGGGCCGCGCCGAATTCACCCTGGGCGGCCTGCCCGAGCGCCGCTATTTCCTGCAACTGGCCGGCGCCGGCCTGGATTCCCGCGCCATCGAACTGACCGCCGAGAGCGTCAAAAAGAAAATTGGCCCCCTCGCCTATGTCCTGGCCGGTCTCAAGGCCCTTTCCGAAAATCGCCCCCTCGTCACCGTCCAGGCCGGCCAAACCCTGGCCGGCGAATGGGTCGCCGTCGGCAACGGACGCTTTTACGGCGGGCCGGTGCCCGTCTTTCCCCGCGCCCGCCTGGACGACGGCCTGCTCGATATATGTGTCATTCCCAAAACCGGCTGCCTCCTGCTGGCCGCGGCGCTGGCCGGCCTGGCCGTGGGACGAATGCACCAATTCTGCCGCGCCCGCCAGCTCTCCGCCTCGGCCTTCACCCTCGCCAGCCCCGCCCGCGTCCTGCTGCAACTGGACGGCGAAAACGCCGGGGAGCTTCCCGCCACCCTCTCCGTCGAGCCGGGAGCCTTGCGCGTCATCGTGCCGTGACCCTGCCAATTCTTGCAGACACTTCTTGGACAGCAGACACGGAAGCAACAGGGCGTCCTGACAGGGAGCAAAATTCCACAGCCTGCACAGTTGGAGTTTCCATGGAATCCATTGCGTCTCAAAGATGCGATGAACCATGGCAAGTTCGGTTCTATGAAAATAATCGCATCCGCATTGAAATCGAGCAATGCGGATGCGATTATTTTAGCAACGCGGCCGGGCGTGTCGAGAAAAAAGTTTTTGGACAGCAGACACCCTCACGGGTAACAGTTACTATTGGCGCACGGCGACACAGGAGGAGCGGGGCCTCCTGGCAGGCCGCAAAAGCCCACGGGCCG
>Ga0326728_10019114_pt1 | contig 13346 bp, 12 predicted proteins | sample MB3enrmetagenome_FD_207602 | JGI IMG/M metagenome (GOLD analysis project Ga0326728, IMG submission 207602) | Lab enriched peat soil microbial communities from McLean, Ithaca, NY, United States - MB31MN | ecosystem: Environmental > Terrestrial > Soil > Wetlands > Peat | place: USA: New York... | reverse complement strand
TCTATACGTTCTTCCCATGTCTAATCTTATTATCGTCCTACATCATTAAAGAATAAGTCTTTAGCTTTTTTGTAGGTCATGCCCGGATTGTCTCGTTCATTCATATCACTATAAAACAATTTATCTGGATTCAATCGTCCTTCTGATTTTAATCTTTTGTATCTTTCTATAGCTTTTGGACGCCACCAATCCATGATAGCTTTTGTATCATCTTTAAATAGTGACTTCATTACCAATTTATCTTCTGTAATTTTTCTACAAAGAAACTCTTTGGTATTTTCATAAAAACAAGAATAGTAAACACCGCGTTCATATCCATGACAATATTCAGATTGTTTTATTTGACAAGCTTTGAATATCATTGATAATACCCTCATTTTTGCGCCTGTAACGGGACCACTGATGCCTTCTTTCTGCGTCATGGCTTCGTCATATTCATCTTTCATGTGCTGTTTTAACCAACCATGCCAATCGCCGTAGGCTTCTTCATAAGGCTTTATTGGAATTTTACCTTTTGACATTCCTACGGACTTCCACCATTTCAAACTGTTATACATGGAAAATCCACCATAAAGACTTGTTGTAGTCATACCAACTAATTTACAACTGTTTGATACGCCTCTGGTTTGGTCTTCCCATTCATTTCTAACAACACCAGAAGTCACTAACGTTGCTATAAGTTTACCACCCAAAAAATTACTTCCAAACGGTTGTGTGGGAACTATGGTAGTCCCTATGGCTGAATGTTTTAACATTTTATGCTTTAATTTATCCTCTAATGTCCAACCTATGAATTTATCTCTGGCAGCAATGGAAATAACGTCGCTGGCAATCGAAGCTATACCCAATATTTTTTTTGATACGTCATCTATCATTAGAAACTTTATGAATCTACCCGGAGCCTGATTATATTCGGCTGTGCTGCAATAAATTCTTAATGCAGTCCATAATCTTTCTTGTGATAAATCCACAACAACCACTCTCGGTTGAATGGATTCTATTTCCTTGATAGTCAATTCTTCATCATTGATATCGGTGGGTTCCCAAATACAAGCTTTTGCTCTGGTGTCAAATTGTCTTATATCTTTGTTTATAAGTTGAATTTCTTCATATTTTTTACGGAAGGTAAACTCTTCCACCGACAAAGATTTCAACCAATTCAAATCATCAATCAATTTTTTCTTATTTTCTTCGAAATCAAAAACCTCTCCATCCCAAGTGGACTTAAACGCATCATTTTTAGCATATTTTCCAGCCGTCTCATTCAGCTTTCTCTTTTCTTCCAATGCATGATTTTTGGCTTCATCTGGACAGACTTCACCCGCAATAAATTCTAATCCACTCATACTTATAGTGTATTATGCCTGAGAACAAAGTCAATGATAAAGAAGCTATAAAAATTCCAAAGTATTACCATTGTTTTAGAATCAGTGATACAGAATATGCTCTATTTGATATAAAAATGGACATGCCTCTTATAATAGGTTCCATAGCTATTATAAAATCGGTCAAACTTCCTCCAAACTCTTTTGTATTCTACTACGAATTGAATTCTCGTATGTTTTTTGAAAAGGGACCTGAAAAATATATAGAAATTAAGGGGGAAGGAAAACATCGAAAAGCGCCGTTAAGATATCATTATATGGAAAAAGACAAACTCTTCTATCATCATTTCAAAATTAGCACTGTTTTGTCCGTGTTATTTGACGATAGATTTGACATGCCTTTATCTTATGGGTCAAATCAAAAAATTCAAGCGGTATTAAACAAAATTAATAATTTAGCAACCATCTTCTACTACAAGGAAGATGTTGCAGTCAAAAAGTCTTTCAAACTTTTTATGAGTTACAAGGGAAAGGGTGTTAAATCGCTAACTTAACATCAAACTCACATTCGATAAGATTTTCATTTAATCCACCCGAAAGAGCAACTTCCATTTGTATCTCTGCGGGGTCAAGACTAATTTTGATAATTGTGTTTTTCTTGACATCAAAAATACCATACATATGTAAGTCTATTAGACGCGATTTTCGTTTCGCAACTTTTTTCCTTTTCATATGTATGATATTTTAAGATATCGGTGGTTGTTTTATTAAGCGTTGACGCCTTGATTCGATGTTATGTTTGTAACAGGTGTTACAATGGAAGTTGGTGATGACTGCGTGGAAATTTCCATTACTGTCATGATTTTTGGCATATCCAAGGAAATACCATCAGCCTTCGCTTTATCAATGGCAGTCTGTTTGACGGGTCGCATAGCAAAAACCAACTGTGGTCTTCCTTTTCCACAATTTTTTTGCCCAACTATTGCCACCAAATTTTCATCACTTATAGCTTTGTTCAGACGAACTCTAAGAGTTATATCCGAACCTGACGAAGTAAGCATGTGAGGATTTGTTTCCACCAAACTGTCAATGGTGAAATATGAATCGTGTGATGGCCATGCTATGACCTGTCGTGTTTTATTTTTTCGCTGTGTTTTTCTAATACTCATAATTATACCTTCTTGTTTGCTCTCTCATATTCAGAGCCTTATAAGTTAAGCACTGTACTGTAAAAAGCGTGTTTTGTCAATATCTATTTATACTTCTTTGAATAAAAAAAGTTTATTGATGGTTTAGCGATATTCATAACGTTATCCACGGCAATATGTTCTGTATTTTTTTATTCATACATAAGTTTACCACAACCACATAACAAAGTCAACCGCAAATAAAACCGTGCAAAAGCACGGTTTCTTGTGAAGCAATAAATGGGGTATGTATTAGGCTCTCTTCTTTAAGACAAATTTGGAAGTCTTCTTATCTTTTACCCTTAACGTCTTGTCATTCTTATGTTTAGGTGGTTTGACCTTGGGCGTTTTTTCGATGTTCTTATTTTTAGATTCAGGGTCTTTACCGGGTTCTGTGACCTGTTTCATCGGTTGGTCAGGCATATCCTCATCCCTCTTTGTTTGGGGTTCATTATAGTCTTTGTCATCTTTCTTGGTGTCTTTAATTGTGCCGTGTTTTGGGTCTTGATATCTGACACCAACTTTGGCCTTTTCCGGTCCAGCATCCTTCTTAATTACTTCCTTGTCATCGTAATTATTGATAGCTTTTTCCCTTTGCTTATCGGGAATGGTCTTGTTCTTCAAATCACTGAAATTTGCTTTAACAAATGCTTTGACTTGGTCCCATGTAAGGGCAATGGCACGAACTCTATCAACTAATTTAACCATAGCATCCACATCGTAACTATTTTCAAATCTTTGACAAATTCGAATGTACAAAAGATTTTGCGCTCGGACTATCAATTGTTGATGGTCATCCCAATAGGCTTCCCATGAAGGGTCAATGCCTTTAACAAGTGTGTCCAGTTCAGTTTGCTGTTTGACATTGGTTTTGTTAAGTCTTGGATTGGGGTCTTTAAAATATTGCTTGTCCGATGCTTCTTTTTCATCCTTGGTTTGGTCTGGTTTACCGCTGGTCGTAAGAGTGCTCATTTCACTTAAAACATCTTTGACCACATTACGAAGAGATTCCTTGAGACGTGTCTTTGGGTCATTTTCTTTTTTGATTTCAGAGATACATTCTCTGATCATATTTCTGAATTTATTGATTTCATTCATAGGTTTTATTTTATTTGGCAAATGTTGACGAAGATATTGATGATTACTTATGAGTTTATTTATATTCACCCAAAAACCGTTATTTAATATTTCATTATCTGGCACTTGATGAACTTTGTGTAAATGAATGAATAACTCTTCGTCGTTATTAAATTCATCAGCACACAACCTACATACTGACATCTTCGCAATTGTTTCTCTGGTTAAATCTACAATAGGCCACTTGTATCTATCATGTAAATGATTAGCTGTTACTGCAGCTTTTCGAGGTGTATCTACAATAAACTGTAATAACCCATTATTTTCTATCTTACCGTCTGCACCATAAGCAATAATCGAATATCCGCCTAATAATTTTTTCTTAATTACAATTTGCTTTCTATATCTTGGTTTCTTTCCCCATTCATCAAATCTATCTCTCGGTTCGTGTTGTGATGGTTCTATTGGTGCTTGTTGCTTTACTCCCGGCTCTAAAAATTTTTTTATGTTATATTTACCCAAAGATTGAGTTGTAGTATCATATTTTGGCCCTTTAATGGTTTCACCTGTATGAGAATCAATAAATGCGACCACCAAATTTTTATTGGGTGATGTTTTATTGTAATTCTCGATGGCCTGTTCAAAACTGGTAGCCTCTAATTCTGTGAAACGCAGTGCGACAATTATTCTTCCACTAATACCACTACCTTGTATTACTCTTTCTCTGTCTATTAATAAACTGTGCTCCATATTACTATAAATATGGATATTTCACCCAAAGAACTGATTTTCTGTCGGAGTATCCACCGTAATTTCCTCTATTTCATCCGTATGACTTGTATCTTTCGGGTAGATTGATTCGAAGGGATGCTTAAGGTTTTTTAGTATCTTTCTTCTTTCTGTTTTACTACCCAACAAAAAAACATATCTATGTTTTGAAGACTCCTTTTTCCGCCAAAATGTATGACCTATTTTTTTCTTTAAATGTTCCACGTTATGTGACCCGTATGTTGATGAAATTGTTCTAGAATGTATCCACTGATACGGCGGACCCACCAAGGAAACAGAATAATTTGGCATCAAAGCTAAGGATGAATTTCCTTGGTAATAAAAATTACATGCTTGATATATTGTTCCTTTATGACCCTGTTCACCATCTGCATAGGAAATGATTGCTTTAATTTGTGGAAAATCTCTCCTTACAAGTTCCAAAGATTTTGCTATTGAATAACTTTCAATATTCTTTCCATATCCATCATGAATAAACAATCTGGTAAGTTCAAAAACTTCATAAACGTTTATTAATTTTGAAACAGATTCAGCCGCAGAACGTCCGACAGGTTGACCAAACACAATACAACCGATAAGTTTTTCTTCCACCGCATTGAAAAATTTGCATTGCTTATCAGTAATGTAAAAAACACCATATGCAACCTGACACAAAGACCATTTATGAGAATAGTGATATTTTACAATCATTTCTTCTGCAACAGCCTTATCTATTTTTCTGACAACTACTTTTTCAGCGTCAAAATACTTTTCTTCCGACATACGAAATGATTATAACTGAATGGGCGGATTATGTCAAAGACAATATTTTAGTTGCATCTTCTTTTAATTCTTCTCCATTTTTATAAATAATGAGTTGAATTTTTGGGTCTATATCCTTTATAAAATTAGATAAAACTTGCGGCCTATATTTGCTACCATTTTCACAAATAATACCCGCCGCATATTTTTGAGTTTTACAGGAATGAAGAACATACAATAATTTGTTGCAATCCGTGAAAGTATCCACATCCACATTCATTGCACGAATAGCATCCGCTTGATGCTTACATCCCTTTGCATTTTCATCAACTAAAAACACTTTTGGTCGGTAAAACATTTTCCGAATATTCTCCATCAAACTCATAACACAGTATATTATTTTTCCTTTTTTTCCAATTCAACAATTCTTGTTTTATAGGTTTCTACTAATCTCTCCAATGAATGAACCTGTTCAGTAAGAGTTACGCGAAGGTTTGTTGCTGCCTCCAGTTGTTTTTTCAAATCATCAATTTCGAGGCGTTGAGCTTCCATATCTTTTCTGAATTCGGCGTTTTCTTTTTGAACTTTTCGCAATTCCACCCATATTTCTTCCCTCATTTTCTCTTCGATTAAACGAACTTGCTCTATGGCGTGTGATTGAATGTCCGCTATAAGTTTCGCATGTTGCGCACGAGCCCTTTTACTAGCGACAATATATGTCAGCACCGCTGCTATCAACGGTGGAATTACATTTAATAATGTTTCATCAATTATCATTTTGTGATTAGAACTTTACACCGACTTATAAATATAAAAAATGTACACTAAAATTAAAATTAAGCGCACTTGGACCATCCGCATGTTGTACAAGACACACATCCTTCAAGATAGACCAATCCATTACCGCAACTTGGACACACTTGACCTCGTGCAACTTCACCATCTTTGATGTATTTTTTCAACACTCTGGCAGCAGCAGCACCCATTGAAGTAATATCTTCTGTAGCTTTTTGCAGTTGGTCAACTATGAACTGGATTGGAACACCGTGACGCAAACTTGTGGACGCAAGCCTGAACATGATTTGTTCGGTTGGAGTAAATTGCTTGCTAAAATCTTCAATAAGAATATCATCAATTTCCAACGCATATTGGCGATGTTTTACTTTGGAAATTTTACCTTTCTTAAAATTGGATTTTAGGCTAAGACCGTTAAGATGACCACCAAAGATTTCGTAAGGTTGTCCATTTTGAAGACCTATAGCAATACAGAACTTTTCCCCTTTAACATTTACAACATAAATATCTGCATCCAATATTGGAAGCCTTTCGGGAGCATCAACACAACCAGTATTGATTTTTTGGCGGGACAGATTCAATTCTTTAAGTTCTTCATCGGAAAAATTTTGATGGTGTATCCCAATGTTTTCTTCTTTCAATTTAAACGCTAAATCTCTGAATGCAATGTTGGAAACAATACCATACATTTTTTTATCTGGAAATGCTGCAATAGATTTTACCTCTTTTGCATGAGAGGCTAAAATAAATTTGTAAACAGATTTCCAATCAGAATCAATCGGAAGAAGATAAGTAGTTGATATGGAAGAATCTACCCATTTCATAACTTGTGACATAAATTCAAGTTTATCCATAGGATCAATTTCTGTTGAAGCTTTGAATTTAATACCCACCTTACTTATATTTTTTTCTATAAATTCAGCTATCGGTTTTCCATTACGACCATCCCATTCATCACGGATGGTATCAGATTTCATAGGTATCGGAATACCAGATTCTTCGAACACATCTCTGACAACCTTTGGAACATTGAAATAATACTTGTACGAACCTTCCATTCTTGTTCTCTTCCAAAAATAAAGAAAGAAAGCAGCCTCAATACCGTAACTCATAACCAAATTTCTGAACATCAAACTCAAAGTACCCGTTGGTGCGATAGAACTGTTGGTCACATTTCTAGCACTATTCCCGTTAAGAACGGGAACACCATATTTATCGTGGAGTTTAATTGATTCCTCAAGAACTCTTTGAACAAACGGGGAGGACTTCCATTTCTCTTTGTCAAAAAGACCAAAATTACCTTTTTCTTTTCCGTTCATTTCTGAACTGTAATAAAGCCAGTAGTTAAAAAGTTTAATAAATTCTTCAAAAGCATCGTTGGCTTCCTTGGTAGCATACGCAAGATTTTTCTTAAACAACCAACCAACAATATTGGTGACACCGGCCCCCGTTCTTCTAAGTTTTTGAATTGCTAATCGTTGATGTGGAGTCGCATAAGTTTCATACACCAATTCACATTCATTGACGTTATCCAAAAAATGATTCATGGACACGCCAATCCGTTCGAGTTGTTTAACATAAACTTCTGGTAGAGTTGAAAATCTGCCAACATTAAGTGAAGCTAAAACACAAAGAGATTCACGACTGAGATACTGTTCTGAACAAGCATTTGTTCCGATTATGCGACTGTCATATTCATCTTTCGGGTCATACATGTAATCTGAATTGGAATATTTTCTAGCGATGTCAATATTTTGAATACCCGGTTCAGCATTTTGATACATGTTCTTCGCAATCAACTCCATCAACTTTCGAGCTTTGACTACCTTGGAAAACACTTCCTTTTTTTTGTCATGAGTAGCAATCTTGTAGAATCTACCATCCTTGTCGGTTTTGGTATCCATGTCTATGCTATGGACATCAATGTAAACCTTGTCGCCTCTCTTGATTGCAGGAACTTCAAATGATAATTCCCAATCCTTGTCTTCTTCCACCGCCTTGTAAAACTTTTCCGTAAGTTGAACGGATATGTTTGCATTTTGAATTTTTGTATAATCACTCTTAACGGTTATAAATTCTTCAACATCAGGGTGATTAATACTTAAAGAAAATAACATTGCAGGAATACGGCCTTTCTGACCAACAGAATAACCAATACCATCAATGTGTTTCATCCAATGAACAGCACCTGTAGATTTATTGGCACTATTCAAAACTCTTGTTCCATTTGGACGAAGACGACTAAAATCTACACCCAATCCTTGGCGATAAGCTGCACATTTTGCAACTGTATAAGCCGTATTTTTTATGATAGCTTCAAGACTGTCCCACTCTTCTCCATCACGAAGTGCGCCGAGAGAAATCGTTGTGCAATTAGCTAGGGAAATTTTACGATATGTTCCAGCACCCTGCATAATGGAACCTGCTGGGTGCCACCAGTCATTGTAAATTTCATCAAACCATCGTTCACTCCAAAATTTTTGGAGTTCCTCTGTTTTTTCCACCGAAGCAACATAATCACAAACTCGTTTCAACGCTTGAACATAAGTTTCATCGTCTATCGCAGAATACTTTTTGTTAAAGGCGTCTATGGAAAATTCATTCCCATTAAAATATTCGTTTGTGGGTTGTTTTTTTACATCTTCGTATCTTGTTGTAATCTTATTGAAGTCCGTCTTTTTTGTTACCATATCATCTTCATTCATATATCCTAAAATTTTTTGTCTCGTTTACGTGAGCAATAATTAGGATTTCATTTTTCTAAAACAGTGTTAAGCCGTGTTAAGAAATAAAATTATTTTTTGTGGTTTGGATTTTTTATGGGTACAAGAAAACAGCGCTGTTCAATTATTCATCATCAACACTTGGACGGCGATTTTTCTTGATTTGATTCCAATTATCTCTTACTACATCTTGAAGTTTATCCTCACCGGTTTTCATTTTTTCCAAACATTTTTTACCTTCAAAACTTGTAGGGTCAAGAATTTTAATAGTTCCCTTGCTTGCATTAAACTCTGTAGGCCAACTCATTCCATCCGCACCGAAACGATTTTTAATTATATGAACCCGTGCAACACCAGCTAATTTATCCTCCATTCTTCTGGAAATGCTTGCAACAAAATCCCCTGTCATAATTTTTTTGTAAGAGTCTGCAACATTATGAGCCTGAACAGTTTCAGCTTCATGACCACTCCTATTTGCTTGTGACGCAGACCAAATGGGGATTTGAAGTTGACCAGCAACGGCTCTTAGTTCTTCATATACAGAACCACCTTCACTATAAGAATTTGCGTTTTTATCTTCCACGGCAGGTTTTAACAAATCCGCATAATCTACTATGGCTAAATCAATTTTACTACCTGTTAGCATTTGAATGCGTTCTACATATGTTTTAATAGCATGTGAAGCTACCGTTTTTGTTGGAAAATACTTTATGAATAATTTTCCTTTAATGGAGTTAATTGTATTCTTAACTTCATCAATATGCATCCTTATATCTTGAAAGTCAATATCAGTAAAACAACTATCATATCTCAAACCGACATAGTTTTCATTTAATTCCATAGTAATATGGACTACATTTTTTCCAGCTTTCATAGCTTCTGCACCAATTCTAGTCAAGAACCACGTCTTACCACTTCCAGCAGGCCCAACAAAAAAACCAAGTTCTCCTTTTGCCAAACCACCATCCAACAATTTGTCAATTTCTTCCCAATTGGTCTTGATTGTATCACGACACATTGCTGACATACGTTTTTCAATATCCACATGATATTCATGACCAATATTTCTTTCCATACCAGCTTTCAATGCTTCGTCAACCACTCTTCTAATCTGGTCATATTCACCCAACTTCAAATAATCAGTTGATGATATGATTGCATTTTTCATTTTCTGATTCTTACAGAATTCCAAAAATTGTTCCGACACAAACTTCAAATCCTGTGACTCAATATAATTGGTATAAACGTTTTTAAGTTGTTCAATTACAGCAGCTTTCAATACATTACTTCTTATTTTTTCTGATTCGATTCCAAATACTTGAAGAGTTGGACATGATTTATATTTCAGAAAATAATCCATAATCTGTTGAACTATCCATTTATTTGCATCCGACTCGAAATAGTCAGAGGTTAGAATATCAAAAATCTGTTCTACAAACAACTGGTTTGTTACCAATGATGCCACACACTTAGATTGAAATTCACTACCGTATTTTTTGAGATTGTTCGTTTCTTCCATATATTTTATTTGTTCCGGTACTTTACACTATGGCCCTAAATAGTAAACTTTTTATACCAATTCATCCCTTTTTTAATTCACCACACACTTATTTTAAGTATATTTATATTCATGACCAAAGAGGATGTAAAGCAACTTGTCAGAGAAGCAATAGAGGAAGCTAGAATTTACAATAGAAGTGTAGGCGACCCAACGAGCACGGAATATACATTAACTCCGGAAGAAGAGTTATCTTTAAGGAACATGACGCTTAGACAAAGACAGGCGTTTGCAACAAAAAAACTTCATCAAGCAAGAAAAGCTAAAGGACTTTGTATTCAATGTGGTGAAAATTTTACAAGAATAAAACCAGATGGAACAAGGGCTGTATATTGTGATGTGTGTCTTCAAGCATTTAGGGACGCCAGAAATCGGCTTGTCAGAAAAAGAAAATCTTGCAGTAGATGTCCAAACCCACCGTTACCGGGTAAAAAACTTTGTCAAAAATGCATAGATGAACTTGAAACGTTAAGACTTCAAGCATTAGCACAAGGTCTTTGTCTCCGATGTAAAAAAGAACCTGCTGAAAAAAATGAAAAGGGCAGACAAACATTGTTTTGTAAAAAATGTAACGACCTAAAAAAAGAAGTGGAGAGACAACGCAAAGCTAAATTACATTGGTCTGGTTATGAAATTGAAGAGTCAAGTCCTATAACCGAAATGCACATGGAAGACTTTAGTGATGACACTCGTAGATTTTTGCAAATGTTTCCAAACAAAATAGCACCAATTTTAAGAACAACAACCTCATCAAAAATACAACCTGCAACAACCAAGATAATTCAACCAACAACAAGTGCAAAGAAACCGAGAACACCAAAAGGTTATACTTTAACTCCAAAAGAAATAGAATTACTTAAAACAATGACGCCTAATCAAAAATTGGCTTTCTACATAAAAAAACGCAGAGCTGCAAGAATAGCACAAGGACTATGTGGGGAGTGTGGCGAACCTGCCGAAAAAAATAAAGACGGAACGACAAAAACATATTGCACAAAACATCTCAAACAAAGACGTGATTTGGTTCAAGGATTGATAGATAAAGGACTTTGCCTCCGTTGTAGGCAAAAGCAAGGGGTTCTTCTCCCCAGTGGAAAGCGATTACGATTCTGTGCAGATTGCGCAGAATTACAAAGCGCATACGCTAAATCGAAACGTCTTGAATATTTAAAGAAAAATATATGCACAATATGTCATAAAAATCCTCTTTACGTAACTCCAGAGGGGAAAAAATTAACCATCTGTAAAAGGTGTTCAAATATAATTAAAAAACAGCATGTGCTTTATAGAAAATTAGCAAAACAAAAACAATTAAAAAATTAGTTTTTTTCCACAGTTTCCTATATATGGTCATACGAAATCGGCTGTATGAGCCGCTTGAGTTTAGAATAAACAACTAAAAGAAAGATAAGAAAATATGAGTTTCGACCTCAATATCCTAGTCAACGGCAACCGTTGCAAACAATACCAACATCAAGGTAAAACATACATTGAAGCTAAAAATGGCTCTGAATATGTAATAGAAATCAAAAACAATTATGGTAAGAGAGTTCTTGCAGTAGGTTCAGTAGATGGACTAAACGTTCTCACAGGCAAAGCTGCATCAGATACAGACACAGGCTACATCATTGGTGCATATTCCTCTGAAAAAATAAAGGGATTTAGATTTTCAGATGATGAATGGGCCATGTTTAAATTTGGTTATAAATTTTATGGAAACACCTACGCACAATCCAAGGAAGATGGTTCTGAAAAGAATTGTGGTGTGATTGGTCTTAGAATTTTCTATGAAAAAGAACCTATTGTGACCACAACAATCATCAACAATCCTCCATATCTTCAACCGTGGCCTCCTTATACGTGGACTACATGGAATACTTGTGGTAATAACATTACTGCTTCCTACAGTTGTGGAGGACTAATAAGCGGAGGCGGAAAAGGATTATCAGCAGGTAACATTCCTTCGACTTATACATCTAACGTTAACTACACCTGTAACAATGCTGGCACATCAGATATATTCAACATATTCAACATATCAACTGCTTGTGCAGCAGCTCCAGTAGGTGCAACCAAAGGCGGTAGTAATACTACCGCATTTAAAGATTGCGGCCAAAACTTAAATGGTTATAGTGAAGATTCTTGTGATTTTTTTGAATCAGAGAAAGAACTATCGTTTGATATGGGTACAGAATGGGGTAGAAAAGAATACAGTAAAGTTTACAATGTTACATTTGACCGTGGATGTTTAGCTCATTCGTTTGACATCTACTATGCTTCAAGAGAAGCTTTAATCAACATGGGCGTTCCCATTACAAATAAACTATCCACCAACTTACCACAAAGTTTTCCAAGTGGATATGCTCAACCACCCAAAAATTGGAATGGTTAATAATTAAATTTCACACAAAAGGCGTTAGAGAGCAAAATCTTTAACGCCTTTTTTATTTAACTTCTCACAAAATTATTCAACTTATCAAAACATTCGGTTATCCAACTTGGTAAGTTGTAAATGGTATTTGTTAAATTATCTGAACTCATTTGTCTTATCAATTCAAACCTGTTAAGTTTTGGAATGGGATTATCCAGAACTTCTTTCACATGTAATTGGGCCATAGTGGTTAACGCTGTATCTGTTAACTGCATCAAAGCATAATTTCTTTCAACGTCTGTCCAATTCTGAACAATGGCGTCATAAACCTTTAATTTATTACCAGATTCAACAGAATGGTCGTGTAAAACCTTCAAATCCACCCCATCCCCACCCAACATGGGAAACGCCTTCACAACCGTCTTTAGGCCGCATCCACGGACGCCCGGCACGTTGTCTGACACGTCGCCTGACAATGTTCTGAAATAGACAAAATTTTGAGAACTGACCCCATATTCATTTAACACGTCTTGAGGCCCGTATATACGTTTTTTAGTAGGACTCCAGACTTTAACATGGTCGTTTACTATTTGTAAAAAATCCTTGTCAGATGACATGATTATTGAATTCCAATCTTTAAAAGAATCCAAAGCCAAATAAGCAATCGTATCGTCAGCTTCAACATTATCAAGAGCAATTACATTTACAGGGAGACTTTGCAAATACACCACCAATCGTTGAAATTGTTTTTTTAGAGAAATATCTTCATCACCCAATGAT
>Ga0326728_10019113_pt1 | contig 13347 bp, 18 predicted proteins | sample MB3enrmetagenome_FD_207602 | JGI IMG/M metagenome (GOLD analysis project Ga0326728, IMG submission 207602) | Lab enriched peat soil microbial communities from McLean, Ithaca, NY, United States - MB31MN | ecosystem: Environmental > Terrestrial > Soil > Wetlands > Peat | place: USA: New York... | reverse complement strand
AGCGGCGGTTGACAATCCCTCTTCTCTCCCATTCGACCTCGATAAGGCCGAGGAAGACGGCAAAGCCCTCGAGACAGCGCCACGTGTAGCACGACCGCACCTCCTCCTCCGGCGTCCGGCAGCCGGGCTCGAGCTCTGCCTCTTTGAGGAGTGCGGGAAAGGCCTTGAGGAAACAGTCCTCGTGGAAGGCAGGCGGTCTCCATTCGTCGCCGAACCGGTGAAAGAGCAAAAGGGAGAAGAGAAAGGACTGCTGTATGATTCCGAAGCTCGGGTAGCGGTCGCGGTAGGCCCAGTCGTATCTTTCGACAAAAGTACGGAAGAGAGGGGGATACACGGCGGACATCGCTCCCTTCTCCATGAGGTCCCGGCCACGTCCGGTGCAGCTACTTGTTAGACCGCATTCTTTCCCAGCATGTGCATCACTGCTGCTACAACAGCACGGGCATCCTTCTCGATTACTGAATAAGTATGCCCGTGTTCGTTGAATGCTCGGTATTCTATCGAGTCTTCGGCGAGAGGTGCCCGGAAATGAACCGCGGGATTTCGGACACGCCTGATGGCTTCTATGCGGCTATGCTCCTCCTCTGTCAACCAACCGGCCATCTTTGCCTCAGAAAGAAGTTTGGAGACGCTCGCACGATCGAGGTCGTCCCGGCCCGACATGTGGAACCAAGCTGCCAGCGTCATTTCTATGAACGCAAACCCGAGAAGAATCGAGGCAAGAAACTGTCCATAGACAAACGAATATCTAGTCTCATCAAAGAGATACTTTGCGGTCAGCCCGCCCGGGAATGTGAGGTACTCGGCATTTGGCGTTATCGTTGCAAGCCAATCGAGCCGGGTAACCCTATCGGCCTTGCAAATCATTTCTTCATTCGCCAACCACTCTTCGGATTCTCTCATGGCGTAATCTTCCGTCGGTTTAACGCGGAGCTAAGCGGGAGGCCCGCTTTTTGGCCGATCCGCTTCAGCGCCTTGTTAGAGCTAATTTCACTACTGGAACCTGGAGAAGTCTTGCTTCTTTTACGAGGTTCTCGGGGAGGACCCGCTCTGTGACTAATAATGCCCTCGCTTGAGGAATACTCCCCTCGGTCCGTTGTTCAGCCCTTAGTAGCTCCCTATACTTCACGCACTGAAAGACTCCTCTCCGAAGATCATCATCATTCGAATTGGCGGCCTTTACTTCAACGGCGACTCGCCAGTCATTGTCTAAAAACAGGATGTCGATTTTATCAGCAGATGGCAAGACGTACTCGCGGATGCCAGGAGCTGCAGTCTTTGGGAGTTCGATCGATTCAGGATGTTGGGAAATATAGGTTTTAAGTCGTTTATGTGCCTCGCTCTCAGCTTCTCCGCTCCAGTTGTATTGTTTTCCCAAAGTTTTCTTGATCTCACGTTTCTCGATAAGAGGCGGCGGATCAGCCAATCCATAGTGGTGTAGCAGTTTACGCCAACCGGCATAGTTGAAAATGTCTTTATGTATTTCTTCTATTACTGACTGCCTCTGGTCCTTCGTGACGCTCTTTTGACGCTTGACGAGACCAAGGTAGTTCTTGAGGAAGAAGTCTATGCCTTTACCGGGAAGACCGGTCACTTCATTTACGACGAGAGCATTAATTGGTGGGATCGGCTCTCCCCATTCTGCCTCGGTTTTTTCTATTGCGTATCCTATAGCGCCGGCTGGGTAGCGATAAGCGACTGGCATTACGTAGTGGCCCCACTTGCGACGGATTACCTCCTGGCTCAATTGACCATAAGTGACCGATTTGCAGGCTTCTGCGTAGGAAACAAGCAGAGGCATGATTCTGCGAGCCATAGCAGGAGACCATTCATCACCTTTCATTGCTTCTGGTATAGCCATGCTTGTCCCTCCTCTCTATTCTGCCCTAACTACTTTTTTTATACGCATTGTATATTTTCTTCGATTCTACGCTCCTGACCAGTAAAGAATCAACCAAAAAGAGGCCAAAAAGAGGCCTTTGGAAGGTTCTCACTGCGTAAAATACGAAATACGGCTTGGATAAACTCACCGAGTTTAATTCGGCGGTTTTGTTATCCTGTCAGGTTTGAAGGTCATCGCCTTTCGCCCGGACATCATCATTGCCAACAAAAAGGCGGTGAGGGCGATGAACAGGCTGAATCACGGACTTCGGAAGAAGTCTACCACCTTGATGAATAGCATGGAAAAACAAACATACGTTTACTTGGCCGTCTTCTTTTTACGCTGGCCTTTTCCTTTGCTCCCTCTAGCGCTCTCTTCCTGACCACCGCCGGGCGGTGTTCTGTGATACTTGAGCAGGATGTCCCGTATAGCCTCTTCGAGAAGCGCTGAAAGAGGTCTGTGCTCGTCAACCGCTAGGTGTTTCAAACTGTCGAGCACCGTCTCTTGCAGGCGCACGGAATAGGTTTGACGCTCTGGCATATCTTTCCTGGCCATAATTATCCACATTACTTCATTACACAATTTAATGCAATATTTATTTGACATGGTGTATAACACTATAATACATTATAGAAAGTACTTTTAAAGGAAAAGGGGGTGCGTACGACGATTGACAGGCTTCAGGGACCGTAAACCTCCGGGCACTCTCCCCATGGGAGAGGAATCCGAACATTGCAGGCTGGTGGCCGAGCTGCAGACCAGAATCATGCGGAGAGTGGCCCAAAGGGCCTCGGCATTCCGCGACGCCTTCGTTCGCGGGGTTCTGCTGAGAAAGCGGCGTAGGGAGGAGAGCGATGGAAACCGTTAGCGCCCGTGACTGTTACCGGACCTTGAAGGATTGCACCGATCACGAAAGGGACATATCCTGGCTCAGCCGGCTACCGATGATCCTCCTGACCGGCGCCGCCAGGGCATACATGTACGCCGTCTATCTCGCTCAAGTGGGAAAGCCTGGTCGTGCGATCAGTTTCCTGACAGTTGCGGACGGGCTTGCGGACGACCAGGAACGCCCGTACGTTTCACATCTCCGCAGCGTTTTCGAGTTCTTATCCGGAGATGCCGAGACGGCAGTCGAGATTGCGCTCGAAGCAAAAGAGTCTGCCCAGGACTTGGCCGATAGGGAGCTTCAGAGAGATGTGCTTGTGCACCTGGCGAAGATGCAGCGGGAGATGGGGAACATCATAGCGGCAGAAGAATACGAAAGGGAAGCCGAAAGAATCTACCGGACCGCCCGACGCATCAATGAGAAGGTCTGGAAAGCGGAATAGTCGACACCGCACAAACGGAGGCCGACGGCGTCCGGACCGGTCGCGGATAGTACCCGCGCCACCAAATCGTCGGAAAGGAGCTCAGGATAAGGAGGTAAGGCCGTGAAAATAGCAGAGCTGTCGAACCATGCGGCTGATCAGCTGCAGAAGCAAGAGGTTGAAAGACAGGTGCGGTACGATAAGGAGATGCAGGCATACGAGGGCAGGCTGCACGCCAGGCAGGACAAGATCGATGCCGGAAGGACAAAGCGGCGTGCAGCCTGGGAGCAGGGACGATATCTCCAGGCAACGGGCCATGCGCTCGCCGTTGTGTGGCATCGCTCCAGAAAACTCATGGAGAGCCGTGGGAAACCAGTCAAGGAGGGCCCGGGCATAGTGGACCATATATGGGAGCAGGGCATGGACGGCGAAGATGCCCTCGCCGGGTATCTCGCCCGGACCCTCACAGATGAGTGGACGCTGGTAAAAGGATACAAAAACCCACAGGGTGAGCTGGACGCGGTTTTGGTCGGGCCCCGCGGCATCTACGCCATGGAAATCAAAAACCACAAGGGGACGATCCATTGCGACAAGGACGCATTTGTGAGAGACAAGCTGGACAACTGGGGCAACCAGGTGCTCTGGCATGAACCTATCACCGATCGGGGCGGCAGAAGCCCATCGAGGCAGGTGAACGAGCCCGCAGATCTCTTGGAGCGCTACCTCACGAAGACAATGCCCCTGAGGATCAGCCGCTGCGTCGTGTTTACCAACGGGGACGCAGAGCTCGGGGACGTGAGGAACCTCACCGTCGACGCGGTCTTTCTACTATCCCATGGTGACCTGCCCGGCCTGCTGCAACAGAGCACGTCCACGCTGACGTCCGCGGAGGTCGAAAGGGCAGTACGGCAAATAGAGCGGGATCATCGCTACTACCAGGCAAAGCGAACCCGGAGACCCGTCCCCGATCCGTCAAGCTCCGACTTGCTACCTGCGACGTAAAAAGCGTGCCGCAGCCGCAATACACTCATACCACGTGGCCCTTTCTGCGCGGAATCGCCCGGACGGCCGTGGTCCTAGAAACACCCTTTCCCTGGTGAGAACCGGCAGGGCTTCGCGCCCTCTATACCGATCAACACAAGCGATACGGGCAGGTAGGCAGACAAAATATAAATTCAGTAAGTGAATTTACATGTAAATGAATTTTTATCTTGACAACGTATATATCTCAGTATATTATTTTCAATAAAGATTGGCATCCTAAGCGAAGGGGGCTTAGATGGAAGAGAGAAAATGGAGACTGAGCAACATTCCAACGTTTAACGACCCGTGGCGAAAACTCATGCTGAATTTCACCACAAATGAGGAATACACGCGAGAGATACAGAAGGGTCTGCCTTTCTTCGCCGAAGAGGAGCTATCCACAATAGAAGAGAGATACCGCGATAACGGCATGACCCGTAAGGACATCATGGATACGATCCGGAGGAAGGGCTGGTTAATCAAGGAGGGCACATTAAAGAATTACATCCAGAAAAGCCTGGTGCCGCCCGCTCTCAGGAGAATAAAAACAGACAAGGGCATGATTTCCCTCTACCCCAATGACATGATCAGGCACCTTAATTTCGTGCAATACTGCCTGTTCGTCGGGAAGGAAACTGACGGGTTCATCAAGATGCTGACGGAGCTCCTGTCTGAAAATGATGAGGCGTATTTGGAAATGGTCGCGGGAGAAATCAAGACATATTCCGAGGACTCAGTATTCGGAGGCAATGGCCTTATGCCTGCTCTCTGGCAACTTGATGATAACTACTATTGGGAGGCGGTAGGTTGGGCGGAAGAGGCGATAGCGAAAGCCTTCCACGCCCATCCTAAAAAAAAGGAGAAGTACCTTAAACTCATCAAAGAACTCAGGAAGATTCAGGGCATGTTAGGCAACAAAACGGTAGAACTCCGAAAAGCCTTAAGGGCCGACAGGACGCCCGTCCCGCCCGATATGCTGAAACGTGTCCTGAGTGATGAAAAAACTGATGATGGAGAAGACTAGAAGGGGACTCCATGCAATTCTCTCATCATGCCACCATCCGAATGCAGCAACGTGCCGTCCGGGAGAAAGTGATTGAACTGATCCTCGTGCATGGGCACCAAGAAAAGAAAGAGGGTCACGCCGTAGAGGTCAAAATCAGCAAGAAGGATAGGGCAAGACTCATAAGCGATCTCAAACATGAAATCCGCTTGCTCGAAAAAGCGGGCAAAAAGGCGCTTTTGTTATCCGGCGAGGAAGACACGGTCATAACCGTGTACAGCGTTTAACGCCTTTATCAGGAGGATGGCATGCAAACCATTCAAATTGATTTCGACGTTTACAAGGCCCTTACGGTCCGCCGCTCCTCGGAGGACGTGACGTACAACGACGTGCTGCGCGAGATGCTGGGATTAGAGCCAGGAAAGAAAAACCCGTCTTCCAGCCTCATGTCTTCAAGAAACTCGTTCACGTGTCAGGGGAAAGTCTTTTCCGCACCCTCTTCAAGCAAAGCGATGCGCGACATCTTTCGATTCTTCGCTGGCCGCGACGCAACTTTTCTTGAGCGCTTCGCTGCACACAAGCATGGGCGAAAGCGACGCTATATTGCCCGGGACCAGGCCGAGCTTTATCCGGGACGGCCTGATCTTCGAAAGCATTCCCTGGAAATTATTCCCGGATGGTGGATCGGCACAAACTATTCCACAGAAAACATGGAGGAGATCGTACGCCTGGCAGAGGAAGTCGCCGGGTCAGCGGTTCAGGCTTGATAAGTCTGTTCACAAATACCCATGAGAAAGGAGAGGAGGATATGAGTAAAGAACTGAAGGCTCAGAGTAGTGTGGCTATAGAGCAAGCCGTTGCAGCGGCAATTACCAAACTGACCGGCGTTGAACATAAGTGCAAGATACTAGGCGTCAATTATCCGAACTCCGAAAAAGCTACGATAAAGATGGAGATATCGCCTACGCCGTATGAGGAGCGATTGCCTGCCACGGATGAAGGTAAATAGGCGGATGGATCTTTTTCAATTATGGACAAAATGTGGTATAATGTCTAGAGTTGTCAGGGCGACAGCTCAAAAACCCTTGTCCTGCCTCAAGGAGAAAATGGCAACACTAGACAAAATGATCGAACCCCGAAAACATCTGACCCAAAGAGAGGTCGATAGGCTTCGCGACGCCACCAAGGGCACCCGAAACGAAGCGCGGGATAATTGCCTTATCATGCTGATGTTCCGCCACGGTCTGCGGGTGTCCGAGGCCGTCGGGCTGCAGTTGTCGCAGGTAGACGTGGAAAGCCGGGTGCTGCACGTGATCCGGCTGAAAAAAGGACTGTCGACGACGCATCCGCTCCGCGGGGACGAGATCAAGGCTGTCAAGGCCTGGCTCGCGATCCGGGCGAGGATGAAGCCGGAGACGGAGGCCTTCTTCGTGTCCGAAAGACGTAGCTCCATGAACCGCAAGACCGCATGGCTGGCGGTTAAGACCTACGGCGAGCTCGCTGGGCTGCCCCCACCGACGCACCCACACCAGCTCAGACACGCTTGTGGCTATGCCCTGGCCGATCAGGGGGCTGACACGAGGCTGATCCAGGACTACCTCGGGCACAGGAATATCCAGCATACCGTGAGGTACACGGCGAGCAACCCTGCGAGGTTCGAACGGCTGTGGCGGTAGGGAGGGCAATATGAGCACGCCTCAAGATCTTATTCCAGATGTCGAAATTCTTCTGACCCTGGCACCTGACGAGCTTGCATTTAACCTCCTCGAGCTCGCGCGAGAGCAAGGCGGGATGTTTCACCCGGATACTATGTCAGATAGCTACACAAGCAACTATCCTACCCGCCGATGGCCGCAAATCGAGATTGCTCTCAGCGAGGCATGGCAATGGCTTCGCATCAACATGCTGATCGTTCCCGCCGCCGGCGCATCAACCACAGAAATGGACATGCGGTCTTGAGCCGGCGCGGCGCCGCCATCGCAGACAAGCAGGATTTTCTGCGGTTCCGTGAAGCTGCCGTTTTTCTGAAAACGCTCCTGTACCCTTCGATCGCCGACAAGGTGTGGCTCGCCCTGGCTTGCGGCGATCTTGACGACGCCGTTTTCGCGGCATTCAAGGCCGTGGAGGAGGCGGTCAGGAGCGCGGGTGGATTCGCCCCCACCGATATTGGAGTCCCTCTGATGCGCCCCACTTGAGATATCTGGTAACATTTTCCCTTGTCGTGGAGGATCAATCTCTTCGAAGATATTGAACTGCTCCAAACGTTTCCGCTCGTAGGCCCGGAAAATCCCGTGATTGAACAGTGTCTTGCCTTTCATTGCCAGTGGTGTGTATAATACACACGTGAGGAGTTCGGAGATAATCAAACGGCTCGAACGGGAAGGCTGGGTGATAGTCAATACACGCGGCAGCCATTGTCAGTACAAACATCCGGAGAAGAAAGCCCGTGTGACCGTACCTCATCCGAAGAGCGATCTGCCCATCGGGACGGTCAGGAACATCTTCAAGCAAGCCGGATGGGAGTGGAGGGAGAAATGAATTATCCGGTCGTGATACACAAAGACGAAGGGTCGGACTATGGCGTAACAGTGCCCGATCTGCCGGGATGCTTCTCGGGGGGAAAAACGCTGGAAGAGGCAATCGACAACGCGAAAGAGGCAATCCTCTGTCACGTCGAAGGTATCGTCAATGATGGGGAGGCTCTTCCGGAGCCAGCACCCATCGAACGGCATAAAGAGAATCCGGAGTACGCCGATGGGTTATGGGCGGTGGTATCCGTGGATCTCTCCGATCTGTCGGGTAAGGCGAAACGGGTCAACATCACCGTGCCGGAACGCTTTCTTATCCAGTTCGATAGCTTTGCCCGCAAAAAGGGCGAGACCCGCTCGGGTCTCTTCGTCTCTGCAGCAATGGAGTACATCGCCCGGCGGAAAGCTGGATAGTCAATAATTCGATATGAACAGCAGGGGGCGTGCTCTACCGAGATCGCGAGGCACGGCTCGCCGCATCCATCGCCTCCTTCAAGGTCTCGTACTTCTCTCCCCGGACACGATAGCGTGTCTCGATCGGGTCTCCTTCGGGGTCGCGGGACGTCACCTCGATGACTTCAACACCCTCGATGATTGTCACTATCCTAGATATCTGTCTCATTGGCATCCCGGGCTCAGCAAGAGTATGTAGCACTTTTTTCGAGATATTTCCTCCTTTATTTCAGTAGCCCCAGGCCGGTCGAAGAGATCGTTCATACTGCGCCTAGTGTGGGAAAGTCGAGGGGGCGGGGCATTCGTCGCTTTAGTGAATGATAACGTCCTTTATCATACACAAAAATTCGAGCTGCTCACAAGACTTCGACAAGATAGGACAACCTGGGCATCCTATCTTGTCGAGTAATTTGGCCTCGCTGGCGACTTCCGCGAACGGTGATGCCTGCTCTGCGATGTTCCCGCCTCTCCCGCTACTACGTCTTACGCATCGCTCCATCGTCCTTTCACGAAGGTATTGGCCGGCCCACCCCCTAAACGTGGCTTGTAGCGAATCCTACGCGATCACTTTTTTGCTTTTCCGGCTAGGCCACCCTCCGGAGGCCCCACCCCCTTTCGATCCGGTCCTCCATGGAAGAATTTTTGCAACGGAATGGTAGTACTGTGGATCAGACTTCGAATGTCACCATGTCACCTGGTAGTACTGTGGATCAGACTTCGAATGTCACCATGTCACCTGCTATCCTTCATATTCGACTGAGCTTCTCGCTTTTCAGCATCACCGTTAAAATACGCGAAAGGTATCTTCAACTGAGCGAGCGAAAGCAGTGAAGATGTCCTGCACCAGCCCCCACTACCTACCGGGCCTCGTTCACTTTTGAGAAGCGCTCAAGCGGAATCCCCTACACCAGCCTGATCGCTGATATCATTCCCTTTACGCTACGGAAATCTCCTATTCCGGGACGATCTTCCCTTCGCCCGTGTCCATTTCTTCCCGCTCCGTTCCCCTGTAACTCCACGGAAGTAATACAGAGGAAGCGCGGGTGTGACGAAAGGAGGGGGAACGATGAATTTCAAAGCAGGAGAATCCGCTGGCAAATTGAGGGGAGGCTACTATACCCCTCCTTCCGTGGCCTCCTTCCTCGCCAGGTGGGTCATGGCGAGGAAGCCACGGACGATACTCGAGCCGAGCGTCGGCGACGGCGCATTCCTCCGGGCATTTCAAGGGCTCCACCCCAGGATTCAATTCACCGGCATCGAGCTCGATGAAGAGGAAGCGGTGAAGGTACGGAAGACGGCAGAGGGGAACGGGTTCCAGGCAGAGATCCTCCAGGGAAATTTTCTTGCCTGGGCTCTCGAATCGGCCGAGCGCTATGATGCGGTTGTGGGCAACCCGCCCTACGTCCGGTTCCAATACCTGGCGGAGGAGGACCGGGCGCTTGCCGAACGGGTCTTCGAAAGGCATCACCTCGCCTTTACCCGACACGCGAACGCGTGGGTGCCGTTCGTCATAGCGAGCGTCGCCAAGCTCTCGCCCGGAGGACGTCTCGCGATGGTGATCCCCTCGGAGGTATTGCACGTTCTGCACGCGGCTCCCGTGCGCACGTTCCTCATGAGCGAGTGCCGGCGTGTCCTCATCATCGACCCCAGGGAACTTCTTTTTGAGGGAACTCTCCAGGGGACGGTGCTTCTGATGGCGGAAAGGAAATCGAGCGGGGAAGGGTCGGAAGGGGTCTCGATCGTGCCGGTTGCCGGCAGTGACTTCCTCGCCAAAGACCCGGAGCAACTCTTCGAGAGGACAACATATGTGCCGGCTGACAGGGGAAAATGGACGAAGCTGCTCCTGTCTCCCGTGGAATCAGAGGTTTTCGAGGGAGCCCGTTCTTCGGTCCACCGGTTTCAGGATATGGCGTCGGTCGACCTCGGCATCCTGACGGGCGCGAACGCGTTCTTCGTCGTCGACCAGGCGTCCGTGGTGAGGCACCACCTCTCCGGGTTTGCCCTCCCTGTGCTGGGGAGAAGCGGCAATTGTCCCGGTGTCATCTACGACGAGGCCCTCCACCGGGAGAACGAAGCGAAAGGCCTTCGGACGAACCTCATCTCCTTTGGCAAGGAGACCGTCGAGCGGCTGCCAAAGGGGGCCCGGGAGTACATCGCGCTGGGCGAGAGCCAGAAGATTCATTTGCGCCAAAAATGCCGCAACAGGACTCCGTGGTACTCGATCCCGTCGGTATATCCCACGACGATCGGGATGGTAAAGTGTTCGCACGACTATCACCGTCTCATCCTTAACCGCGCCGGCGCCTGCACCACAACCACAGCCTATCGCGTCCGCATCGTCGACGGCTCCGTCAGCCCGGCCCGGCTCGTCTTCTCCTTCCTCAACAGCCTGACTGCGTTGGCCACCGAGCTTCTGGGCCGCCACTACGGAGGGGGCGTACTGGAACTCGTGCCGTCTGAGATAGAGCGCCTGCCCGTTCCGGTGATCGGTTCGGCAGACTGTGACCTTGAGGTTCTCGACGCAAAGATTAAGAGCGGCACACGTGCCGACGTCTTGCTGCGCGAACAGGATGAGGTCATCCTCAAGGCTGCGGGCCTGACGACGAGAGAGCGTACCGTAATCCACGAAGCGTGGAAGCGGATCAGGGATAGGCGACACCGTCGCGGCGACCAAGGGGTATCCGGCGAATCGTGAGCAGATACATGACAGCAGGGGGAGATTTAGAAGAAGGAAAATGAGAGCCGCAACGGTCCAGAGGGTTACCGAGCGGGCAGAGAGGGCGAGCACGAAGAGGGCCAACAGTGATCAGTAATCGTCAAGAAAAAACTATTCGCCCCGTTACCGCCTGCACCTGCTACTAGGGCGTTTCGATGTTTCATAATTCGTGACGAATACCGTGAATAAGGTGGTCATCAAGCCAAGGAGGCACGCCACAAGCGCCCTTTGCAAGGATTACCATGATCAATGTTGAAAGCGAACATGGCCGAGACCTTGGACGTAATCGTGTGGTCTTGGCGAGAACGCGGGAGCGAGGTGAACTTCCTGGAGTCCTCAACGTCAGGGTCGCCAAGAATTGTGGTGAATGCGAACGGCATTCGTGTTGCCGATGAGAGAACCCGGCCTTCGAGGTCACAAGTCCCTGAGGCTCGTGGATCTGGAAAAGTGAAACCCCTGCATTGGGATCCAGGAAGCCGGGCTAAGAGGCCGATTCCCAAGTCTAGTCCTTCCTGGGTGATCGCGGGACATGACTCATAATCCCCGCTGCGGGCGGCAAAGGTCTCGACCTCCTCAGGATGAAGGTCTATGCGGGCCGCTTCGGCTTCGGTCTCTCGGTGAAAAGCACTCGCTGCCCCTACCTTCCAGAAGAAGGGGATGTCTGCCCCGGCGACGTCTCTCGCTGCCGTTTTTGCACGACCGTCGATCGTCGTGCCAAGTCTGGCGGGTCCACCGGCGAGGAGATCCGAAGGCATGCGATTGTCACAACGAGACCGTCAGATACTTTTTTTGGGCAGAACCGACCGGAAAAGACCCTGACCGCCCACTCGGGGCCCGCGTTGAAGGCTCCTCGATCGGTTCCACAACCGAGACGCTCGCGATAGCGGACGATACGACGTACTGCAGGAACAGCCCATTTTTTTGTTGACAACGAGAAATGGAGGTGAGAGAATTCGAACAAACCTAAGTGGCATGAAGTCAGACCAATAGGCGAGGGCGGTACCATAGGCGCCGCCAAAAGGGGGGCTAGAATGAGACTCAAGGATAATGTTGCAGTTATTACGGGAGCTGCACAAGGAATAGGCGCTGCCTTCGCACTGGGATTCGCAAAGGAGGGAGCAAGAATCGTCATAGGCGATATCTCGGATGGCGCAAATACCGTAGAGAAGGTCAATCAGGTCGGCGGCGAGGCAGTCTTCGTGAAGACCGACGTAAACAACGAAGCAGAGTGCATTGCTTTGGCTAAAGCGGCTGTGGAGCGCTTCGGTAGAATCGACATTCTCATCAACAATGCCGCGATCTTCGGCAGCATTGTATTGAAGCCGTTTATTGAGGTCAGCAGCGAAGAGTACAAGAAAGTAATAGAGGTTAACACCAGCGGAGCATTTCACTGCATGAAGGCCGTCTTCCCTTATATGAAGGGCAAAGGCGGAAAGATCATCAATATCTCGTCGGCCTCGATCCTCGAGGGTATACCGGGCATGCCGCATTACGTTGCTTCGAAAGGCGCGATAATGGCGTTGACGCGGTGCATGGCCCGGGAACTGGGTGAGTTTAATATCAGGGTAAACACAATTGCGCCGGGTTTTACCCACTCTGAAGGGGGGGGCCAGTTCGACCGTAACAAGGCGCTGCCCCTGCCACCGCTCGATGAACTCCAGATCGCGGCACGCGCCCTCAAGAGACCTGGCAGGCCGGAAGACCTCGTTGGTTTGGCGATCTTCCTGGCTTCTGAGGATAGCGCCTTCATTACGGGGCAGATGGTTGTTCACGATGGCGGTCTTTCTCTCCACTGAGCCTTGTGGCCTGGCAGCGGGTGATTATAGCCAAACTCATAGTCTCTTAAAACCGCATTCTGCGAATGTGTTCTTATTCCAGGACGGCGCGCGAGACGTGAAGCTCCATAAGTACTGTCGGACGCAGAAATGACATACTCTCCAAGAAGTCTCAGTTTGACGAGGCTACGAAGAACCATAGGAGGGGAGTCATGTATTCTGGTGGCGCAGCTCGAGAGCGCAGGGGAAATGTGAACGTTAGGGCATATGTCACCTGCTTCTGAAAATGTAACTGTCTAGCCCTGTACACGGGGGGAAGGGAGGTAAAAAGGGTATATGGCCGGCAACGAGACACGCTTGCTGAAAGCTTGCCAGAAAGAGCTGCTTGTCTACGATCTGGTGTTTCTTAGATGTTCCGGGGACCGCTCGGAAATGACCGGAAAGACCCACAATCGCCCAATACTGTCGGACCACGCCATATGAACAAACAAAAAGACGTGCTCCGGCTTGAAGGGATCTTCATGAGCTTCGGGGGCCTGATGGTCCTGAGTGACATTAGCCTGCGCCTCGAAAAAAGAGAGCTCCTCGGGCTCATCGGCCCGAACGGGGCCGGAAAGTCGACGCTCTTCAACGTGATCAGCTCTTTGTACCGTCCGGACT
>Ga0326728_10019112_pt1 | contig 13347 bp, 11 predicted proteins | sample MB3enrmetagenome_FD_207602 | JGI IMG/M metagenome (GOLD analysis project Ga0326728, IMG submission 207602) | Lab enriched peat soil microbial communities from McLean, Ithaca, NY, United States - MB31MN | ecosystem: Environmental > Terrestrial > Soil > Wetlands > Peat | place: USA: New York... | reverse complement strand
TTGTCGGGTGGGCCGACGCGCCGCGCGGAGGGGGAAAAGGAGGCGGGCTGCGCCGGAAAGCCAGAGGCTTTCCGCAGAGCAGGCGGCAGAGCCGCTTTTTCCCCGACTTTGACGCGACCCTGACGCGCGGGGCAGCCTCCTCAGTTGCCCTGGTCAATCCGGAGATGATGCAGATCATACAGATGGTTATTCTGTTACAGTCTTATTGTGGTTGGGGTCCGCTGCCGAGTGCAAGTTTGTAGTCAGCTCTTCGCCCTCTGGCGGCAGACGGGCACATCGTTTATACTTCGCTTCGTTTCAGTTGGATTGGACTAAGCTGGAAACACGCGGGCTTGACAGTCTCCGCCGGGGTGATCGTAGGTGAGAGGGAGGGAATAGTTCTTGATGTTTCAGCATCTCTGGAAGGGAGATTTAGTGACGAGCCCGACTGAATTGGCCCAAAACCGCATCGAATTGTTTAAGGGAATCGGAGGCCGTCTCGTTCTAAGCCTGCGTTATTTGTTTGCGACGGAGGTGCACGCCTACGCGTTCTCGATAGCCGCGAATGTGTATCTCTCTTTTTTCCCATTCACACTCCTCTTGCTCACAGTTTGTCTCCGCTGGCTGCACTGGGAGGGCGCCTACCGCGTGATCCTGGAACTTTTGCGGATTCACTTGCCTGCGGGAGCGGATTCCATCATTCGAAACCTTACCCAGCTCGCACAAGGGCGTCCCAGGCTTCAACTCATCTCCGTGGTTATGCTCTTTTTCACCAGTTCGGGGGTCTTTCTGCCCTTGGAAATCGCGCTGAATCATGTGTGGGGTATTCGGCGGAACCGCAACTTCCTGAAGAACCAGGCCATGTCCTTCTTTCTGGCTGTGGCGACGGGTCTTATGGCGTTTCTTTCGATTCTCCTCTCCACCGCCGCGCAATGGGTGCTCACCTTCACTCTCGGATGGATCCCGTCCCGTGGGGTAGTGGCGGCAGTCTCTCGTGGTGTTATGGAAATGATTTCGGTGCCGCTCGCCGTCTCGATCTGCTTCGTGATTTATTTCTTACTGCCGAACGGCCGGGTCCCGGTTAGCCAGGTTCTTCCGGCGGCCATGATCGGCGGTGTTTTGACAGAGGTGGGGAAACTCATTTACGAGCGGACGTTGCCGCTCTTTCGCTTCCGGGAGGTCTACGGTCCATTCTTTATTTCCGCAACTCTGTTGCTCTGGGCCTATGGAGCAGCTTTGATCCTGCTCTTCAGCGCCCACCTCTGTGCCCAGGGCTCTGGTATTTCCGCGGAAGCAGGGATGCCTGGCGTTGAGCGATCGTAGCGGCGACTTTACGTCGCCAAGCGGAGACAATTGACACTCTGGCGTTGTAGAATCGCCGTCAGGAGCTACGTCGTCATCCAGTAGTGGAGTCATTTGTCAGGGGAAGCGTTGTAGGTCGCACGTCATTCCCGCGAAAGCGGGAATCCAGCCCGTAGAGGCCGCGTTTCGGAAGTATTGTGGAATGGATTCCCGCTTTCGCGGGAATGACGTGCCTGGCATCCTGCCAAGGTGGCCGCACATGGAAACAAGAGCGAGGATCCTGGAAATCCCCCGACTTCTCCGTGAGACGCTCGAAAAGAGCGTCCCCGAATACGAAACGCTTATCCGCCACGTCCGATGGGGTGAAGCACCCATCTACATTTGCGGCTGCGGCGCATCATTACCGATGGGTATGGCGGGGGCTTATTTGTTCGAGTGGCTGGCCGGCTGGCCGGTGCTGGCACGCTCCGCAAAGGTCTTTGAAGCGTACGCGCTTTCCACGCTGCGTCCCCGATCGGTCGTGGTCGTGATTTCGGCATCGGGCGAAGACCCCGAGGGGCTCGAGGTCGCCCGTATCGCGCGCTCCCGAGGCGCCGCACTCCTGGCATTGACGCGCAACCCCGATGGCCCGCTGGCCAGGGCGTGCGAGGGCGTTTTTCTCACGCGGGATGAAGGCGCTGAGGATTCTGCGGCCGCCGCAGTTTGCCAGCTCGCTGCGCTTTCCAGCATGGCTCTGATTGCGGCGCGCGTCCTCAAGCACTCCACCGCGGGGCTTGAGTTGTTCGAAGAAGAACTGAAGCGATTGCCGGGACAAATGGAGTGGTCTTTTGCCCAGCTCTCTGACGCGCTTCGCCCATTAGCGCGGGAACTCCGGGCCATGGACCGGTTCTGGCTGGTGGGAGGCGGTCTTTATCATCCCGTGGTTGTGCGCGGCGCCCGGCGGCTAAGCGCATGGGGGGGGATTCATGGTGAGGGAATTGAGGTATCCGAATTCTGTTCAGGCCCCCTGTCACATTTGCGGCGCGGGGACGTGGCCATGTTTGTTTCCGGGTCGCGTCTGAGGATCAAGCGGGAGGTTCATCAGGCCGCCGCCCAAATCAAGCTCAAAGGGACAAGACTGATTACGCTTACCGACACTAACGATCGTGAGCTTGTTGATCGTTCGGAGATGGCGATTCTCATGCCCCCTCTTAGCGAGGTGGGGGGCTCGATACTCGCTTTGGCGCTCCTGGAGCTGCTGGCTTCGCAAGTGGCGAGGAGTGGCGAGAGCAACCATCTTAAGTAAGTCGGAGACTATATTAACTTCGCGTGATTGACACTTGTGCTCAATTCTGATTTAATAACCGCATGGAACTTGGAAAAAGATTAAGAGCGCTGCGCGAAGCAAAGGGCTTGTCGCAAGGTGACATCGAAAGACGGTCCGGTCTCTTGCGATCTTACATATCTCGTGTAGAAGGCGGGTATACCGCCCCCTCCCTTTCGACCTTGGAGAAGTTTGCGAAGGCACTGGAGGTCGAACCCTATCAGCTCTTGTTTCATGGAGAGGGCAAGCCGAGTGCGCCCAAGGTGCCTGAGCAAGTCGGCTCGGGGAAACCTGTCAAGCGGTTGGTGAAGGATTTCGAAAGTATGTCGAGCGCCAATCGCAAGCTGCTCCTGAGCATGGCTTCCAAGCTCAGCAAGCACTAATGCAGGGCGAGTTCGCGCAAAGCAATCATCGGGTCTCTATCGGCGGGGAAACGAGGGTGGTCGTGTACCCCGGCGGCACGCTGAGCCAACGTAGCGCGGACCTTTTCTTTGTGTCTTTCAGCTCTGGTTGAGATTCCTGTCCCTGGAGACCCCTGAACCACGAGGCCGCAAATCCTCGTCCACAGGCAGCCGCGCTCGATCCACCTTCCGTCCGCACCACCTCTCCTCTTCCACCACCAGTCCACACCCGCAATAAGAATGGCATCCCGCCGCGGCGGGAGCAGAATGACAGCGCGTACCAGCTTTTCCGCGGCCTGCTAAGTAAGGTGGCGGAGGCTGCGGCGCTTCTGGAGCGCGGAGAGCCTATCTTCAGCGAATAGAACTCCGCCTAGCATTACTCTGTTAGGTTTAGGTGAGAATACGGAAGTGGGTCGGTTTCCGGCAAGGGCGTTACGGCCCGGTGGCGCCCCGCTGCGCAGAGAGTGGCAAGGTTTCGTCCGAGCGCGCCTTCGCTCGCCCTGAACTTCGGATTGCCCCTGCTGACTCGTCGGTAAACACGGGGGCGACTTACAGGGAGAGGCTCGGCGCCTCAGCCTCAGAAAGTCATTCGCGCGCTGAACTGGGCTTCGCGGCCGGGGTGCATGGCCATGGTGATGGTTCCGAACTGGGGCTCGTTCACAAAGCGATTGGGCGTCCCGTAGTTGGTGTGGTTGAGCGCGTTGAACATCTCCGCGCGGATCTGCATGCGAAGTGATTCCCGCAGGTGGAACTCCCGCGTCAAGGCAACATCCGCAATCTGCATTCCCGGCCCTTCCACGGTATTGCGCCCCACGTTGCCAAAGGTGTAAGGCGCGGGTGCGGCAAAGGCGGCGGTGTTGAACCACTCATTGGAAGTGTGGGCGCCGGAAGGGAACACCGGCTGGCCGGTGTAATTCGCGCGGACGGGGTTCTCACCCACCGTGGTACCGGAATTCGCCGTGTCGCCAAACACCGAAATGGTGAAAGGCATTCCTGTCTGCGCCTGATAGGCTGTCGCCAGCTCCCAGTGGGAGGTGAGCCGGCTCATCCACCCCTGTTGCTTCAGCCCGGGGATATTGTAAACGAAGGTGCCGACGTAGCGAAGGCGGACGTCGCAGGCCAGTCCTTTCTCTGCGTCGAGATCGGAATCATTTTGCGGGATGGCGGACTCATCCATGGGGGAGCGGAAGTCCGGCGCGTTGGTGATGCTCTTGGCCCAGGTGACGTTGGTAAGAAAAGTGAGTCCGTGGGAGAAGCGGTGGCGAACGTCGACCCAGCCCGCGTCGTACCAACTGCGCGCGGAGTTTTCCAGCATATTGATGGTGGAGACGGGCTGATCCGTGCTGGCGATGGTGACATCGCTGGGGAAAGTGCTTCCGGGAAGAAAATTGATGAACTTGGTGGGCCGGCGAGGCTGGAGGAGGCCCGGTCCGGGAGGCGGATTGTTGATCAGGTGCGCGCGCTGGAGGTGGTACCCGCCGTCGCCCTGGTAGCCGATCTCCAGCACCGTGTTGGGGGTAAGTGCCTTTTGCAGCGAATAGCTCCATTGCTGGATGTATTGCGAGGGGCTATGCGGGTAAAAGCCCGTGAAGCTGGTCACGGTCTTGCCCAGAACCGGTGAGGGAAAATTGAATCCCGTCAGGCTGGGAGTGTAGGGGTCACTCTGCTGGGTCAGCGGGAAAACAAACGGCACATTGTGGCGCTGATTGCACCAGGTGTTCATGTCCACGGGAGTGAAGAAAATACCGTAACTCGCGCGCATGACAAAGGGAAACCTTCCCTGGAAAGCGTGGGTCAAGCCCACGCGGGGCGCGAACTTGAGGTTCGGGGTGTAGAACAACCCCTTGGGCGTGCCCTCCTGCCCCCCGATGAAAATATAAGGGACGCCATCCTGCCAAGTCAGGTTGCTGCCGGGTTTGTCGGGCCGGATATCGGTGAGCGCGCTCATGTATTCGTACCGCAGACCCACGTCGAACGTGGTGTTCTGGGTAACGCGCCAGTTGTCCTGAACGAAGGCGTCGCCATACCACTGGCGCAGATTCATGTCAGGAACGCCGAGCTGCGCCTGCTTCACGATCGGCAGACCCAGCAGGAAGCTGGCGATGGCGGCGCCCGTGCCGTCGTTGGTGGCCGTCTGGGTGGTGAAACCATTGCTGAACTGGTAGTAGCCGCGGCTTTGGAAGAAACCCCACATGGGCCAGTCGAAATCCCGGAGGTCGCCGCCCACCTTCAGGGAGTGCCGCCCCCATTGCTTGTTCCAGATGTCACCCGCTTGCAGAATGGTATCCCAATCGTGTACCGGCGTTCCGATATAGGAATCGCCAAAGGCGTTGTAACCCTGCACCGTGGCGTAGGGCATACCCCACGCGCCCTTCCCGCCGAAACCCAGTCCCTGAATACCCAGTTGGGTGATGTAATCGTCGTTGAAATTGTCCTGGGAGTAGCGGTGCATGGAGAGGCGCGACATCCCGAGCCAAAGCACGTTTACCGAGGCGGACGAGAGCAGGTGCGTGTACTGGAGGGTCGCGTTCTGCGACAGGTTGTTGTCAAAGGATCCGAAGCCGGGCAGATTCTCCGGGGTGAAATCGCGCTCGGCAAGGAAGGAATAGCGCGCGAACAGAGCGTCGCCATGGGGCAAGTTCTGGTCCATTCGGAGCGTTGCCTGATTGGTAAAATTGCGGTTGTTGCGCAGGTCAAGATAGTTATTGGAGTCCGGCCCCACGCCAATGGGCATCGTCCCCATGTTCCCCATCCCCATCATGCCTGAAGCCATATTGGGAAGTGGCACGTGCGCCAGCACCCCCGTGGCTACGGAGCTGATTCGGCCGCCGGGGACCGCATCATTCGGAAAGGGGTTGCGGAGGACGGCGGGATTGGAAGGACTGGTGGGAAGCGACGGGTTGTAGTTGGGATTCGCATGTGTCGTGGAGGGATCGTAAATGGTCACGCCGCTGGCGCTGAAATCTCCCATCTGCTCCATCGCGGTGGGAACGGTTTCAATTTGCGCGAGGCCGTTGCTCAAGCGGAAGCCCTCCCAGTTGGCGAAGAAAAACGTGGAATTCTTGCGGATCGGGCCACCCAGGGAAGCGCCGAATTCATTCTGGGCGAGATGCGGGATGTTGCTGGGGTCCGTGAACGTGCGGGCATCAAAAGTGTTGCTGCGGACAAACTCATAGGCGTCGGCGTGCAATCCATTGCCGCCGGACTTGGTCACGATGTTGACCTGGGCGCCGCCCGCGCCGCCAAATTCCGCAGAATAACTTCCTGTCTGTACTTTGAACTCACGAATGGCATCGGGCGAGGGGCTGAAGGACAGGGTGTTGAACGTGGGGTCGGTATCCGCCGAGCCATCCAGCAGGAAATAATTGGCGTTGGGCCGCCCGCCGCCGACGCTCAAGGCCGAGTTCTGTGAGGGCCGCCAATAAAGCGGATTGTAGTTTCCCGTTTGCATCCCATATCCCTGGTGAACGGCCGGGGCCAGCAGCGCCAGGTCGAGCACATGCCCGCCATTCAGCGGCAGTTCCCTGGTCAGGGTGGGTTCGATAACTTCACCCAGGCTGGCATCCGCACTGCGCAGCATCTCCGGAGCGCCAACCACCTCGACCGCCTGCTTCAGCAGGCCTACCTGCATCACGAGGTCGAGGCGAAGATACTGGTTCACTTCCAGCGTCAGAGTGCGCACCGGCGAGTCGAATCCCTGCAAGACGGCAGAGAGCCGGTATTGTCCCGGGTTGAGGCTCACAAACTGGTAGGTGCCCTCCGGCGTCGTTTCCACCGTGCGCGCGAGCTCCGTTTGTGTCTCCGTGAGAGCGACTTTTACGTTGGGAAGCGGCAGCCCTTGAGCATCGTTTACAATGCCGTCGATGTGCGCACCGCTGGCCTGCGCACGAACATAAGGTGTTTTGAAACCAACAATCAGAAGTGCGGCTAAAATCCATATCGATTTACGCATAAATCTGTTCTCCTCAGGAAAAGGAGCGGATTGGGACCGCTCCTCTGCTTAGTATTGGTATTACCGGGTCTTGTTAGACCCTTTGAGAACCCAAGAAAAAACCGACGCAAGGGGGAGACTAACAGGAGATAAAGAGGTCCACAATAATCGCAACCTGTTAGGGTATATGGAATTAAGCGATTACCGGCTTGAATAATAGATGTGGACACCGTGACCGGATTAGGGAGAGGCGTTCAGCGCCATCGTCCGGGAAATCCATTTGTCAGGCGCGACGGGGAAACGATAACGTGGCCTCGCGGAGAATGGCTCTTTGCCAAAGTAGATCCCGCAAAACGCCGTAGGGTAGAGCGAAGTCGCTTAACTCCTGTATCGTCGGCTAACCGGAAACTGACCCAGTACCAGGAATTCCGATGAATTGCCTTTTCGATCGAGACGAATTGCACGGACTTCCGTAAAGGCCAAGAGCGTGATCCAATGGTCATTCTCATTAATGTTCGCCTCGTTCCAACCTGACCGAATGTAACAGATTAATACTAGCCAGTTGGTCCGGAGCGCCAGAGGAGCGGTGTCTAATGCCGTATGTTCCCGTTCCCCCCGGCCTTATCGCGGGCTTCTTGAACAGCGTCGATTTGGTGGATCAGTTGGTGCATCGAGTGGACCACTTGCTGAAGTCGCTCCGGTTCATTTCGCAGCGAAAGGAGTCGTTGCTTGAATTCGAGCGCCAGAGGAAGCGACGCAGCGAGACGGAAGGATAGGTGGCGGTAAGGCTGGGGCAGGTGGAGCGGCGTCTCGGATGCCTGGTGCAACCGTCGCATGATTTCCCGGAAGAGTCGGACGGCGTTTTCAGAAAAGCGGCTCTGCCGCCTGCTGTGCGGAAAGCCTCTGGCTTTCCGGCGCAGACAGCCCCCCCTTCTTGCTCTCGGCTCGGCTGGAAGGCTCAGCCTTCCAGCCGAGCCGAGGGGGTTAGTCAGGGCAGAAGCCCTCGGAAAGGCGAAGCCTTTCCGCAGAGCAGGCGGCAGAGCCGCTTTGGGATGTTACCTTTCGGGGATTTTGACACGACCCTGCAGAAGGGGCAGGGGTTGCCGGGCGCGTCCAAGATATCCCTAAGGCGACCTTGGGATGAGCAGACGGCGTCAACTACTGGAGCGGCTCGAACTCGGAACCATTCCAGGCACACGCCTTGGTGACTTTTACTGAGTTCAGGGGTTTGTCTTGCCCGACAGCGCGGAACTCCACTGTAGCTTTCCAGACAGGTATGTGCATGTTGTCGCGCGGTTGAAATTCCACTTCAGCTTTGGTCACCGTACCAGGAGCGCCGGCATTCTTCTCGAGGGGGTGGAGTATTTGCAGCTCGGAAGGGAAAAAGTCGAGGTTTCGAGACTCGAGAGGAGCCGACCAGAGCGTTCTGAAATTGCCGGCCTCGAGGCGGCGAATCACGATGTTCACTCCAAAAACCTCGGGGCCCTTGCGGAAGGGCTCGTGCGTGATGAGGCACTCGATTCCGTCGCCGAGGAGGTCGCGTACCTCCGCAGACAGGATTCCGGGCTTCATTTCGGAGAAAGGGAATTCGAGCGATGGACCGAGGATGGGACTCCCCTCCGGGGCTGGCAAGAAAGCTACGAGTCGCGTATTCGGCAGCACAAGCGACGCCACCAAGCAAACCAGCGCCTCTCCGGAAGCCCCTTGCTTGACCAGCCAGCGCGCCACCGTCACTTTGGATGCCGTGAAATCGTCCCGATATTCGCTGCCGAGCTGGCGCAAGAGCTCTCCGTCACTGGGAAAACGATCGATGGGAACAATCTCCACCTTGCTGGAATCCACCCAGGCATCGACAGGATTGAGCGTCGAAAGGTCGGTAATGCGCAGCATGGCCCGATTCCTGCCGTTCTTTGACTCCGTTCTTAGCACGGGTACCAGCGCTCCCCGGCCCACGCTCAGTGGCTTGGTTCTTCGGCCCAGCGCCCTTTGCATAAGCTCGAGCGGTCCTTCTTGGACATAGCACCATGCGATTGGCTGACGACCATCTCTGTTTTGGGCAGAAACACTCGTGACGGCAATGATGCCGGTGAATATGAGCCAGCCGAGACCTGCCAGTGAAAATCGCATGTTGTCCACTATTGTTCACACCCGGCGGGAGTTTGACAAACAAAATCGTCCGCCCTAGACTGTGCAGTCGCCCTGCTAGGCCCTCCGGCCGGAGGCCTCCAGAAGATGGGCGCGCATCACGATGAGCGCGGCACAGATTTTGGCAGGCATCAGCCCCGCCCTCGTCAAACGTGCGCTGCTGTTTACTCATATCTTCGTCTGGACACAGGGGGCGGAAGTGAGAAACGCAGCCCTCTCCCTGGGGAGAGGGCAAAGGCTCAATTCCCATCCGCTCTCCTCGGGAAAGGGGCAGAAGTCAGGGGTTGGACCACTGTGTCCAGCGAAAGATGCGGGACACGCTCAGAGCCTGCGCGGGGCTTGCGTTTTTTATGGTCACATACGAGATGCATTCTGCACAGGTTTCATCCCGCCCTTTCGGGGTGAATCCTGGGGGCGGCGCAACGGTTTTGCTCTGCGTCTTGGCTGCAACGCTTTCGATTCTGCTGCCGCCCGCGGTGTCCGCGCGCACAGTTAAAGATCAGACTGGCCGAAGCGTAAATGTGCCGGACAATCCTCACCGCTTGGTTTCCCTTGCTCCCAACATTACCGAGATCGTTTATGCTCTGGGGCTGGGCGACGAACTGGTAGGGGACACGGATTACTGTGATTTTCCACCTCAGGCCAAGAACAAGCCCCACATCGGAACGATGGTGAATCCCAGTCTGGAAAGGATCGTCGCGCTGAAGGCTGACTTGGCGCTGGGCACGCCGGAGGCCAATCGGCGTGAGACAGCCGACCAGCTTGAACGGCTGGGTATACCCCTCTACGGCGTGACGGCAAGCACCCTGGCAGGGACTCTGGCCTCGATCGACGACCTGGGGAAAATACTCGGACGCGCTTCGGAGGCGAGGAGTCTTGTGGCGGAAATGCAAGCCAGGATTGACCGGGTGGAAAAACGGATTGAAGGTCAGCCCAAGCCCAAGGTGCTCTTCGTCGTTTGGTATCGCCCTCTGATTACGGTCGGCCCCAGGACATTTATTGCCGACGTCATCCGCGCCGCAGGCGGGACTCCTATCGGAGAGAACCTGAAGGGCGAATGGCCACGATTAACTCTGGAGGAGTTGCTGCCGCAGAATCCCGACGTGATCCTTTTGCCCAAGACCGAGTCTTTTTCTCCCAGCATGGAGGAGTTCCAAAGCCTCCCCGGTTGGAAGGATCTGCGGGCGGTGAAGGAACGCCGAATGTTCTTCGTCTCCGAAACCGTCATGCGGCCCGGCCCGCGCCTCGTCGATGCCCTGGAAGAGTTGGCAGGTGTCCTACACCCTACGGTCGCCTTAAAGACAGGAGAGCGCCAATGACCTTTCCGGCAACACCCAGGAATGTGATTGTGGTTGCGGGGGTAATGTCCTTGCTTCTTGTCCTGACGGTGTTGGTTTCTTTGACGATGGGCGCGGTCCACTTACCGTTGGCGGAAGTCTGGACAGCGCTGGTATCGCCGGGGACTCACTCCGAGGCGGCTGTCATCGTGCGGGGGATTCGACTCCCACGAATTCTCCTGGCCATTTTCGTGGGTGCTGCGCTTTCGGTTGCTGGCACGGGCCTTCAGGCCTTGCTGCGCAATCCTCTGGCCGACCCCTATGTTCTGGGAATCTCCAGCGGCGCAGCGGTGGGAGCCATTTTCGCTCTTTGGATTGGTGGGCGCGTTGCTGCTGCCTCACCGCTAGCGGCTTTTGTCGGGGCAGTGATCACCATGGTTTGGGTTTACTTGCTGGGAAGGCACGGCGGACGCCTGTCGAGTTACACGCTGATCCTGGCCGGCGTCATTACGGCCTCCTTCTTATCCGCCATAATCCTGTTCATGCTGACCCTGCTTTCCACCAGGGATGTGCGCGGCATCGCGTTTTGGCTGATGGGTGACCTCAGCGTGACACCGGTTGCGGAGCTGCGTATCCTGGGGCCGGCAATCATCCTGGCGATTGCGGGACTGTATGTGTTTGCCAAGGATCTGAATGTCCTGCTCCTGGGCGCTGAGGAGGCAGCCCACTTGGGAGTAAATGTCGCGCGCGTAGAGGTGGGCGTCTATATCCTGGCGTCGTTGCTGACCGGGATTGCGGTCTCTGCCAGCGGCGCCATTGGCTACCTTGGCTTGCTGGTGCCGCACCTGGGCAGAATGCTGGTGGGTAACGACCACCGCATGCTGCTGCCCACCGCGGCCTTAGGAGGCGCTATCCTCCTGGTGCTGTCAGATACACTCGCTCGAACCGCTGTGGCGCCTGCGGAACTTCCGGTCGGCGCCGTCACCGCCGTGGCGGGCGCGCCGGTGTTCATCTACTTGCTGAGAAAGACCGCGGGGTAGGGAATTCTGAAGTGTGAATTCTGAAGTGTGAAGTCCGAAGTGCAAAGTCTGAAGTCTAAAGTATGAAGTGTGAAGTCTGAAGTGTGAAGCCCGAAGTGCAAAGTCTGAAGTGTTAAGTCTGAATGATGAGTCTTGAATCTTGAATCTCGAATTTTGAATTGCCTTCAACTGACCACTGACGACGGACAACGGACCACTGACGACTGACCACTGACCACGGACCACTCACGACTGACAACGGACCACTGACGACTGACCTTAAACAATGGACGAACGCGCTTTGCAAGCCGATATTACCGAATTAAGTCCGGCACAGGGAATACGCCATCATTTGCGGGTGGAAGGGGTTTCATTCCGTTACGCACACTTTGAACTGGCGTCGATAAGCTTCGAAGCGCATTCGGGGGATGTTGTCGCCCTCATTGGCCCCAATGGCTCGGGCAAGTCAACGCTGCTCGAAATTGTCAGCGGGCATCTGGAGCCACAGACGGGAAAGGTAACACTGGACGGTGCAGACCTTCACCGCCTCCCACCTCGGCCACTGGCGCGTAGAGTGGGCTTGGCTCGTCAAGAGACCATCTTGTTGTTCTCGTTCGAGGTGCGCGAGTTCATTCGACAAGGACGCCACCCTCACCTGGGCCATAGTCTCTTCGAGTCTCCCGAAGACGAGCGCTGGGTTGACTGGGCGATGGAAAAGACACGTTTGGCGGAGTTTGCGGGACGACGCGTGCTGGAAATGAGCAGCGGGGAATTCCAGCGGGCGGTTCTGGCCAGGACTCTCGCCCAAAGGCCGCAACTGGTGCTCTTGGATGAACCCACTGCCAACCTCGACATCGGCTACCAGATTGAGATGTTCCGGCTGCTGCGCAATCTCGCCATCTCGGAAGGGTTCATCGCCGTAGTGGTCACCCACGAATTGAACCTTGCCTCGGAGTTGGCCGACGAACTGATTCTGATGGAGCGCGGCCGCTGCCTTGCCAAGGGAACTGCGGAGCAAGTTCTCCAGCCGGATTTGCTCAGCCGCGTCTTTCGCACTCCTATCCTCGTCGACCGGAACCCTTCCAGCGGCCGTCCGCGGGTCAACTGGGTTGCAGCCCCGGCGTGACCCTCAGCCACTCTGAGGAAGTCCTCGGCTACACATGTGGACACAATATCTCTTGACAATGCCCCGGCGTTATAGTAGCCTAGTAATGTGAAAGTTGGAGCCCAGAGGAACTCCTTTTCTTGTCGACCTGACATCCTCGCCTCCAGGAGGGACGCTCTCATTTCGCCAATCTCGCCAACCTACCCCCAAAAGGGTCGGGGAATTGACATTCCGTCCGCGACACCGGCGACTGAAGGAGATTAAAATTGAACGAGCAAAGCAGGAATGTCGATGAAAACAAAGGGCCGCTGTGGAAAACTCAGGCAGAAGCGGGAATGTCCATGAAAAAACAGGTACTTACACTCTAGAAGCGGGAATGCCATTCAATTTAAATCACTTAGCAAAATCCACCCTTTCCTCCTGCCTCCTGGTTCAGAAGAAGGGTCGTGAGAAGAACACATGCCATTAAGGGAGAAAACTCACTCCGGAATCCGTTATAATGGCCCGGTAAGGGAAAATTCGCCGGTTCGAGAGGGAAAATGCCTGTTGCCACTGAGGTTCGCGCCAAATACGAGGCCGTAATCGGTTTGGAGGCGCACGTCCAACTCCTGACCAAATCCAAGATCTTTTGCTCCTGTTCGACGCATTTCGGCGACCCACCCAATACGCACGTCTGTCCGGTGTGTCTTGGCTTGCCGGGAGCGCTGCCCGTCCTGAATCGTGAGGCGGTGACCATGGCCATGAAGGCCGCTATGGCGCTGAAGTGCGCCATCAATGCGCGTTCACGGTTTGCGCGCAAGAACTATTTCTATCCGGATCTGCCCAAGGGTTATCAAATCTCGCAATACGATGAACCGCTCTCTCAGGACGGCTGGATTGAGATTG
>Ga0326728_10019111_pt1 | contig 13349 bp, 15 predicted proteins | sample MB3enrmetagenome_FD_207602 | JGI IMG/M metagenome (GOLD analysis project Ga0326728, IMG submission 207602) | Lab enriched peat soil microbial communities from McLean, Ithaca, NY, United States - MB31MN | ecosystem: Environmental > Terrestrial > Soil > Wetlands > Peat | place: USA: New York... | reverse complement strand
TCCATCGGTGGAGTTCCTTTCGTGTGCGTGGCTGCTCACGTTGGAACTCCGCTGGTGGACTGCCGGAAACGTCAAACTGCTACTGCCACCCCGGCAGAGCCGGGGGGTCTCCCGCTTACGCTAGGCCGCTGAAGAGGCGTCAGCGCGCTTGCGGCAAAACGATGTATCGAAGAAAATTCAGGTTGCGCGCGGCGAGCGACGAGGGGATCGCCTCAGTTGACCGCTGGCGCCGCCTCGGCTCTGTCGCGGCCGGCCCGGTCAATTAGGAAGGATCGGTTTGGGAGGAGCCTCTTCCTTCTCGAAAAGAATCCAGCGCAATTCGATTCCCATGCCGGCGAGGTAGGGGGTGAGATTGTCGACCAGATTCCGCCCGTCCTGGCTCAGCTCGAAAAGCGAGTAAATTTGGATCGCGACCGGCCGCCCGCTCGTCTGTGGGAAGCGCCGACTCAACTCCCCGGATTCAATCGCGTCGAGTTGCCGGTAAACCTTTGCTTGCAGCAATTCGAGATGGCGGCCTTCGTCCGTGTCCCATGGCAAATGATCGCTGATCGTCAGCAGGACCTTTCCCGTCGCGGGTTCGATCGAGATATGGTCGATTTTGTCGGTGTCTTCGATCGTCATGGCGGCCCCCCGAAATTCAAGTCGTCGAGGTTGTCGGGGACGATCATTTCGATCTCGGTCGGCGGAATCCGGGTTCCGCCTGGGAAGCCAGGCTTTCCCGCGCCTACGATTGTCGCCCCGCTTTCTCTGATCTCAGCAAAAGCCGCTTCTTGATTGGCCGTCAAGGGCGCCGTCGCGGACGATTTGGCCTCGATACACCGTATCGCGCCGGTCGCCGGATCCCGGAACAAAAAGTCTAGACGCGTTCTCGCGCCGCTCGCGGTCACTACCGTCACCTGATCGCCCACTTCGACGACCGACGCGGCAAGCCGGGCGCCGACCTGATTCTCGAACGCCTGCCCCGCCAGCTTGTTCGCCGCCAGTTGAATGGCCCGCCGCTCCGCAAGCGTCAGCGTCGCCGCCGCGGTCTCTTCCGTCGCCCCGGCGCCGGGGACCAATAGAAGGCCCGCCTCAAGAGTGGCGGCGGCTTCGTAAAGGCCGAACTGGATGTAGTCGCCTCGATGCCAAGCCTGGACCGCAAGAGCGCTGTAGTAAGTCCCGGGGACGGTGTTCCAAAAACTGGTTAGAAGCGATTGGGCGGCGGAAGGGTTCTCCGGAGCGGTGGGCGTGTCCGACGCCAGCGAGGCGTCGGACATGACCTCATGCCCTCGCGTGGTCGAGGCGTCCGCCCCTTGCTCGTGCGGGTCTTTGGTGTGTGGAGAAACGCTCGATTCAGCTTGCCCGTCCCCGCTCGTCCACTGCCCGCTCTCCCGCCCGCTGCCGGCGGGCACGCGCGGCTGGTCGGGGTTATAGGCGCGCTCACAATCGGCCGGCGCGGGCGCGTCGCCGAGCGCTGCGAGGATCGTGCGCGGCGGAACGCCGGCCTTCATCAGGCCGTCGGCGATGAACAGGCGACGCGCATCTTCGCGCGGCTCGGTGAGGCGTCCGGCGCCGGCGAGCGCGAGACGGGTCAAGGCGAGCGGCGCGTCGCCCTCGCGGGCCTTCATGAGCGCGCGGCGCACGTGCGTCGCGGCCGAAGGGTCGAGCGGGCAGCCGAGCATGACCGAGACGAGCGCGACGGCGCGCTCGCATTCCGCCGATTCGTTACGCGGATCGCCGCGCGCCTCGGCGAGTTTCGTCCCGGCGCCGAGCGTCAGCGCGCCGTCGTCGAACTCCGGCAGCGCTGAGACGCGCGCGTTCGTTCCGCGCGCGGCCCAATCCGCGCGCAGCGTCTCGACGAGCATGGCGGCGCTCTCGCGTTAGAAGCGCGGGTGGACGGGATTGGCGAGGCTGAGTTTGGTCAGCGCCAGCGCGCGCTCCTGCGCGGGCAGCGCGGCGAGGCGCTTGATCGCTTCGTCGACGCCGCCGCCGGGCTCGCTGAAAGAATCGGCGCTCTTCGGGATGGCGCGCAGCGCGGCCCTTGCGGGCAGCGGCTGGGCTTCCAGCGCAGCGACGCGCCGCCCCAGCGCTTCGACGTCCGGCGCCAGCGTCGCGAGCGTCTTGCGCAGCGCTTCGTTTTCCGCCGCGGCGCGTTCGAGCTTATGGGCCGCCTGCGCCAGCGCCGAGGCCGCCTTGGCGAGCGCGTCCGAGGGGGAGGGGGCCTCGGACGCCGGCCGCGTCTCGGCGCTGGCGGGCGCGGCCTTTGCGGCCGCGCCGTCGGGTTCGTCGAGCGGCGGCTCGCCGGGCGGGCGCGTCGCGCTCGGCTCGGCCGCGCGCGACGCGAAGGCGCGCTTCTCGACGATTCGGTCCTTGATCACTTCGAAGGTCGCGCCGGGCACGCAGGGCAGGTCGACCAGCGAGATTTCGCTGGGCTCGGCGGTGTAGCGCGTCAGGCCGCTCACGGGATCGGGCCAACGCTTGACGTAGCGGCCGCCCTGGCTGAAGCCGGTGTAGACGCCCTCCGTCACTTTGCGCCATTCCTCGTCGTCGATGATTTTCGCTGCGACAAGAATGCGCTTGCCTTCGTCGTCGAAGGAAATGTCGGTGAGCTTGCCGGCGGCGACGCGGCCGTGCATCGCGCGCACCGCGCCAAGCGACTTGCCGCCGCTGGCGGCGAGCGCCTCGGCCGACCAGGCCTCGAAATAGGGTTTGGTCGAGACATAGTCGCAGATTTCGCCGACGCGATCCGGCACTTCCGCCGTCGCGACGCCTTGGACGATGCGCTGGTCGAGATCGACCTTGGCGAGAGGCATAAAGAGATCAAGCGTCGACATGCGTCGCAAGCTCCATTGATGGGTGAGGAAAGGGAAAGCGCGAGGAAGCGGCGCCTCGGCCGCGGTTCGTCGGGCAATTTTGGCAAGGCCGGGGGCGCACGCGTCGCGCTGGCGCGGCGACCGGCCCGGCCGCCTCGTCGCCATTTCCCCATTGTTGACGATTATGCCGCGAACGGCGTAATGAGGCAAGAGAATGTTCGCGATTCGTTCCCTCGCGCCGCGCTTGCGGCGAATCCGCCGAAGGGCGCCTGACAATTCCGCGGCGCCGCCATCAAGTCGGGAGAGCGCGTCGCGGCGGCGCTGGGCGAGCGCCCCGCGCTCTATCGCGCCGCGTGAGAACAGGAAATAATCGCCGCATTCCGGAAGCATACGCCTCGAGGGCGCCGAACCCGCGCTCCGAGGCGACTTCGAGAAGGAGATCGCATCGTGAATTTCGCCTTGAACCACATGGTTGCGCCGCGCCTGAATCATGCGGCGTTCTTCGATCTCGCGCGCAAGCTCGGCGTCGAGAGCGTCGAGATTCGCAACGACCTCAAAGGCGTGGCGCTGCTCGACGGCTCGCCGGCCGCCGACGTCAGCGCCGCCGCCAAGGCGCGCGGCCTGCGCATTCTCTCCATCAACGCGCTGCAGCGCTTCAACCTGTGGGACGAGGCGCGCGCCGCCGAAGCCGCTTCGCTCGTCGCGCAAGCCGTCGCCAGTGGCGCCGGAGCGCTCGTCCTGTGCCCCGTCAACGACGTGAACTACACCCCCTCGCCCGCGGAGCGACGCGACGCCTTGCGCGAGGCGTTGAATGCGCTGAAGCCGATACTTTCGTCGGCGGGCGTCGTCGGTCTCGTCGAACCGCTCGGCTTCGCCGAAAGCTCGTTGCGCACCAAAGAGGAGGCCGTCGACGCCATCGAGGCGATCGGCGGCGTGGGCGCGTTCCGTCTCGTCCACGACACCTTCCATCACTTCGTCGCCGGCGAGACGAAAATGTTCCCTCAGCGCACCGGCCTCGTCCACATCTCCGGCGTGACCGACGCCTCGGCGACCGCCGCCACGATGCGCGATCCGCACCGGGTGCTCGTCGACGCCGGCGATCGCATCGGCAACCTCGCGCAATTGCGCGCGCTGCGCGCCGGCGGCTACAGCGGCGCCGTCTCGTTCGAGCCTTTCGCCGCTTCGGTCCACGACAGCCCGACGATCGAAGCCGACCTCAGAGCGAGCCTGGCATACGTGAAGGCGGGGCTCGAACAAGGCCGACCAGCCCCAGGCCGGCGCGCGCCTCCTCGCGCGTCTTGATCCCCGCGCCGACCAGAATGTTCAGCGTCTGCGCCTGTTGCAGTGGATCGACCGCGTCGTCGCCGACGTGAGATGAATTCGAGATCGGGCTCGCCCAGGTAAACCTGGATGACCTGATCGAGCGCGCTCTTGATCCACGCCTTGAGCGGCACGAGGCCCTCCTGCGTCGCCTGCAGGCGCAGCGTCTCGGAGGTGGCGCGGTTGACCTGGCTGACGAAAGCTGAGGCGGGGACCGAGAAGGCGTAGCAGATCACCCGCGCCAGCCATTCGTCGTACTGGTCTTTCAGCGGCGGCTGGCGCGCTTCGATCAGGCGGAACTCGCTCGGCATGAACTTCATCATCCGCCGTCGCGCCGAATTGCCGCTCATCAGCGCGTCGAAATAATCCTGGAACTGCCGGATCTGGTCGATCGTCCATTCCTTCGGCAGGGTGGCGAACGCGTCGGGCGCGGAGCCGGCGCGGTAGTAGTCGAGCGTCGCCACATCCCTGCGCAGCGCAATGTTGACGGTCAGCGCGATCTGTTCGACCGGGCCGAGGCCGTAGAGGCGATTGGCGCGCGGGTTGCGCGGCAGGTAGAGCAACTCGTCGGTGGAAAAGTCCGCCGCGGGCACGCCGTGCAGGATTTGCTGATAGGCGGGGTCGGGCGGCTCGGGCGAGCGCCCGTCCTCGCCGAACAGCGGGGCGATGGTCGCGCCGTCAGCGGCGACGCAGAGGCTTCAGGCGCTCGCGGAATGGTCGTTCGTGACGATCGGCAGCAGCGGCGCGTCCGACCACGGAACGTTATGCTCCGCGAAAATATCCTTCAACTCCTGAATGAAAACAGGGTTGACTGTCCCATCGTATTGGCCGGTTTCGGGGAAATACTTGCCGATCAATTCGACGAGGGCATCTGTCGAAAACAGGTCGACGCCATACCACAAATTGATTCCCCTTTCGTCGTAAGGATTGAGGATTCTTATCGCGTGAAAGAATGCATCGTGATCGTTGCGATATCTTGGCGTGACAACGCCCACCAGGCCGCTGACAATGCACCGATACATCATGTCGACGGCGAGTTGCCACCGCTGGGGGGTACGATCCGGTATGCCATCGATGAAACCCGTTGAGAAATAGCTCGGCGACAATTCGTCTTGGGTGAGAACCCGCAATTGAAATTGCAGCCAGCTCTCAACGGTGTTTGACTGAGACATTTCGGGCCTCACTTGCGGGGGAATTTGAGCTTGAGCGTAGCGCCGCCGGTTAGGGGGTTGATGGCGGGGCTGTTTATGTCAACACTCGCGGTGCTGTCGAGTGTGCGAGGACCTGCTTGCCCGGCGGGGCGGAAAGTTATGAATGTTCCGTCGGGCATGGTCACGACGAACGAGCCATGCGGGAGATTGCCGCCCGTCTGCACTGACGTCGGCGTCTGTCCGTTATAGATGCTCCCGATGTAGTTCAGCGCCGCGGCGTTCGGGTTGTCAGAGGCCGACATGGTGCGCGGCGAACCCGGTCCGCCTTCGCTCTCTCCTGGCAAAACCCCATCGGGGGCGACGGCGTCCGCCACTGTGCCTTTTGGCCCCGGCGTCGCTCCCACCTCGCTTTCGCCATCCTTGTTTGTGGAGCCGGGAGGCTCGAGAGAGGTCTCGCCTTGCGGCAAGTCGCGCAGATTGATCCAGCCGGCCGCTCTCCCGGCGCCGACGGGCGAGCCGGGAGGAATCGTGATCGTGCGGCCGGTCGCCGGATCGAAATAGGTCTCGCCTTCGGCTTCGTCGCCGGCTTCCGGCTTGGATTCTTCCTCGGGCGGCGCCTGAGCGATCGTCGCCGCTCCGCCCGCGTCCGTCATCGTCTCGCCACGGTCGTTGAATGCGACCTGCACGCCCTATGGCTGTTTCGGTCGCGCCCCGTCGGTCCCTCCATCCGCCGTCCACCGCCCGCTCTCGTCGCGCGGCTGGTCGGGGTCGAAGTTCCATTTTCCCAGCCCGCCGTCCTTCCCGTCCTCCGGCGCGAGCCCGAGATCGGCGCGCGCCTCCTCGCGCGTCTTGATCCCCGCGCCGACCAGGATGTTCAGCGTCTGCGCCTGTTGCAGCGGGTCGACCGCGTCGTCGCCGACCCAGATGAATTCGAGATCGGGCTGGTTCAGGTAGACCTGAATCGCCTGATCGAGCGCGCCCTTGATCCACGCCTTGAGCGGCACGAGGCCCTCCTGCGTCGCCTGCAGGCGCAGCGTCTCGGAGGTGGCGCGGTTGACCTGGCTGACGAAAGCTGAGGCGGGGACCGAGAAGGCGTAGCAGATCACCCGCGCCAGCCATTCGTCGTACTGGTCTTTCAGCGGCGGCTGGCGCGCTTCGATCAGGCGGAACTCGCTCGGCATGAACTTCATCATCCGCCGTCGCGCCGAATTGCCGCTCATCAGCGCGTCGAAATAATCCTGGAACTGCCGGATCTGGTCGATCGTCCATTCCTTCGGCAGGGTGGCGAACGCGTCGGGCGCGGAGCCGGCGCGGTAGTAGTCGAGCGTCGCCACATCCCTGCGCAGCGCAATGTTGACGGTCAGCGCGATCTGTTCGACCGGGCCGAGGCCGTAGAGGCGATTGGCGCGCGGGTTGCGCGGCAGGTAGAGCAACTCGTCGGTGGAAAAGTCCGCCGCGGGCACGCCGTGCAGGATTTGCTGATAGGCGGGGTCGGGCGGCTCGGGCGAGCGCCCGTCTTCGCCGATCAGCGGCGTGATGGTCGCCCCGTCGATGACGTCGAGGCTGTAGAGCGCGCCGGCCCGCGTGAAGCGCGGATAGACGCAAGACGCGTCGATGACCAGCATGTCCTCGAGCAGCATGCGCAGCCAGGCGGCGAAGGAATGGCGTCGGTCGGGTCGGGCGAGGAAGGCGAGCGCAGCCTGGATGCGCGCCTGCGCGTCGGACGCCCCGGCGGGATCGCGCGCGCGCACGGCGTAGCTCAAGCCGGCGATCTGGTCTTTGCGGGTTTCGATCACCGCGCGCAGCAGCGGCAGCGCGTCGGCGAGCGCGCGGAGTTCGGCGAAGGAAATACCGCCGGTCGCGCGCGGGATGTAGGAGAGGTTGACGCCGAAGGGATAGTCGAACTGGCGGCCCTTGACGTCGGGAGGCGCCTGGGGGCTGAGCGGCTGCTGCGGCCCGAACCAGGTGTCGGGCGAAACGCCGGTGATGGCGTAACGCGCCGCGAGCGCCAGGCGGGCGAACAGGCTGGGGGGCAGCGGCGTCTCGATGGCTTCCGGTGACATGCGGGATTTCCTTCGCTTGGCGCGACGCCGAGCTTGCGCGGGCGCGCGCGCGTCCTTAAGGCGGGAAGCGGACGGGAGCCCGCCGCCATGCGATTCACTGCGAGGCGAATAGCGCTTGCGCTGCTGCTCGCCGCCGTGCCTTTGCCGGCGCGCGCGGGCTGGACCTTTTGCGTCGCCGCGGCGCCGGGCGACAAAGACGTCTGGATCACCGACGTGTTCGCGGCGGGCCGCGATCGCGAGCGCCTCGAAGCGGACCTGAAGAGCTTTCTCAAGGGTCAGGGCGTCGCGGGCGCGGTCGCGCAATGTCCGCTGCCCAAGGACGACAAGACCGAGGCGGTCAACGCGCAATTCACGGCGGCCGAGTTCAACCGCAAGCTCGGCCACGCGCTGCACGAAGTCGAAGCGCCCGAATTCGCGCCGCGGCGCTGACGGCTCACCCGCCCTTCGCCGCCGCGGCGTAAAAATCGATCATGTCCTGCGGGCCGGCGCGGTCGAGCGCGAGGAGATCGGCGATCGCCCAGACCAGCGCGTCGGCGCGATCGGGCGAAAAGCCGGAGGCGCGCGGGTCGAAATCGGGCGTCAGCGCGCAGAGCTGGTCCTCGAGCTTGCCGAAGGCACCGAGGTGAAAAACGACGCCGCGCTCGTAGGCCGCCGCGACCGGCTCGGCGCGCAAGAACTTGCCGCGCGTCGCCGTCACGGTGCGGACGGGAAGGTTCGGCTCGCTCTGGCGCAGCACCTCGACCACCATTTCGCCGCCGTTGTTGATTTCCGCGACGACGCGGTTCGCTTTGAAGCGGCGAAACGCGGCGACGACGCGCGAGGCCCATTGGCCCGGGGTGTCGCCCTGGCTGGTGAGGTCGGCGACGACGTGGATCGCGCCTTGCGCGCTTCTGCCGACGACGACGATGCCGCATTCGTCCGCCTTGGCGCCGGACCTGGCCGGCGGATCGACGCCGACGACGATCTCGCTGTATTCGCCCGGCGCAGACCCCGGCGCGAGGCGTTGACGCTCGATCAGCGCGCGGGTCCACAGCGCGCCCGGCGCCTCCTCGACGATTTCGGCGAACAATTCCTGGCGGCCGATCGCGCGGCCGGCGTAGCGCGCGGTGATGCGCTCGATGAACGCCCGCGCGAGATGATGGACGTTGTCGAAGGTCGAACCGCGAGTGACGATCGCGTCCTTGTCCTCGACGAGCTGCTTGATGATCTTGGTCGGCCGCGGCGTGGTGGTGATCACGGCCTGCGGCTTTTCGCCGAGGCGCAGGCCGAGCAACGCCTGCTCGAACGCTTCCGGACGCCGCCACGCCGCGAGTTCGTCGCACCACAGCTTCATGTGCTGCTTGCCGCGCAGCCGGTCGGGCTCCTCGGCGGAAAACAATTGCGAGACGGCGCCGTTGGGCCAGGCGAGGCGGGCCGCGGCGCGGGCGTAGCGCGGCCGCTCTTCCCTAGGGCAGATCGCCAGCAATCCCGACTCGCCGAGCACCATGATTTCGCGCACGTCGTCGTGCGTCGCGCCGATCAGATTGACGATGGCGAAAGTCTTGATCCATTCGCGCACCGCCTCGGCGCCGGCGCGCGTCTTGCCGGCGCCGCGGCCGGCCAGGATCAGCCAATAGACCCAATCGCCCGGCGGCGGCGTCTGCTCGGGCCGCGCCCACAGCGCCCAGTCGTGAAACAGCTCGTCGCATTGCTTCTCGTCGAGCCCGCCGATGAGCTTGGCGCGCTCGGCCGGCGTGAGTTCGAGCAGACGGCCGATGTTGCGAAGCATCGCCGCGCCGCCGGAGGCGCGGCCTCTCCAACCGCGGCCGCGCGTCGCGCGCGGCTTGCGGTCGGCTTTCGCGCTCGCGCTCACGCCTCGGGCTTCCGCGCCGCGATCATCCGCTCGGCCATCGTGTTGAGCTTGGCGAGCAGCCGCTCGCGCGCGCCCTCGTCATAAGTGGAACTGGCGGGAGTGAGCCGCGTGAAGCCGTGATAGCGATCGAGCCGGTCGAGAATCTTCAAAATGCGGTCGATCGCCGGCAGGTCGCCCTTCTCGGCCTTGGCGGCGAGCTTGGCGCTCATCGCCTCGAGCCGGACGATCTGCAATCGCGCGTAATCCTCCGCCGGCGCGACCCAGCGCGCCTTCAGTTCGTCGCGCAGGATCTTCTCGATCCTCTTGCGCGAAAGCCCTTCCTTCGCCGCGATCTCGTCGACGCCTTCGCCGGCGACCAACGCGACGAGGATTTTCGGCCCTCGCCGCGCGGGCGCGCGTTTACGCGCGCGGGCGGGCGCGACGGCTGGCGGCATGGGACGACCCTGAAATGCAAGGGGAAAGCGGCGGGCGCTGCAAAACGCGCCATCGCCACCGTGCCCAACTATGCCTCAAGCGGCGTAACAGGGCAAGAAATTGTCGCGGCGGCAGACCGCAACGCCGGACTTATACTAATAAAATCAATGCGGTAGGCTTTTCCGCGGGCGACTGGGGCAAATCGCCGGGCGAGTTATCAACGCGGTCGCGCAGCGCATTTTGGCGGCTTCGACGATAAGGCGAGGCGACGCGCCTGCCGGCGAGCCCAACGGGCTTTCAACAGAGAGCGCCGTCGACCTCATGGAAACAAGAACTTCCGAAGCCTTTCCCCTGTCAAGGATCGAAGACCGCCTTCGGCGGCGCGCGACAAGCGCGTCCTTGACAGGGGGAAAGGCTTCGGAAAAGAAGGCTTCCATGAGGTCGACGGTGCGGCGGGTCGGCGGCGAGAAAAGGCGCTTCGCGCCGGACGCGACCGACGGTCGCGTCGAAAAGACCCAAGCGCCCGGAAACCCGCTCCGGCCGCTCGCCGCGATCGGCCGAACGCCCGGCGCCGTCACTCTCTCAAGAGATCGTTGATGCTCGTCTTGGCGCGGGTCTGCGCATCGACCGTCTTGACGATGACGGCGCAATAGAGCGAGGGGCCGGGCGAGCCGTCGGGAAGGGGCTTGCCGGGCAGCGAGCCGGAGACGACCACCGAATAGGGCGGCACGTAGCCGATGTGGACCTTGCCGGTGGCGCGATCGACGATCTTCGTCGACGCGCTGATGAACACGCCCATCGACACGACCGACCCCTCGCCGACGATAACGCCCTCGACCACCTCCGAACGCGCGCCGATGAAGCAGTCGTCCTCGATGATCGTCGGGTTGGCCTGCAACGGCTCCAGCACGCCGCCGATGCCGACGCCGCCCGAAAGGTGCACGCTCTTGCCGATCTGCGCGCAGGAGCCGACGGTGACCCAAGTGTCGACCATGGTCTTGGAGTCGACATAGGCGCCGAGGTTGACGAAGCACGGCATCAGCACCGCGTCGGGCGCGATATAGGCGGAACGGCGCACGATGCAGCCGGGCACGGCGCGAAAGCCGGCGGCGCGGAAAGCGTTCTCGCCCCAGCCCTCGAATTTCGACGGGATCTTGTCCCACCACGCCGCGCCGCCCGGCCCGCCGGGGATCACCGCATTGTCGTTTAGGCGGAACGACAGCAGCGCCGCCTTCTTCAGCCACTGGTTGACCTTCCAGGAATTCGGTCCGCTCGCGCCGGGGATTTTTTCGGCGACGCGCGCTTGGCCAGCGTCGAGCAGGGCGAGCGCCCGCTCGACCGCGTCGCGCACGTCGCCGGTCGTTTGCGGGCCGATCTTGACGCGGTCCTCGAAGGCCCGTTCGATGAGACTTTGCAGCTTGGCGTCGGACATCGGCGTTTCCGTTATTTTCGCGCGGCGAGGTTTCTTCGCCGGCGCGGCGGATGTCAATGGCGAGGGCGGAGCGAGCGGCGGCGCGCGCCGCGCCCGGCTCCTTCTCCCCTTGCGGGAGAAGGTGGCCGGCGAAGCCGGCCGGATGAGGGGCGCGCCGCCGGAATTCAAAGAAAAACACGGGTGCCGATCAGCAGGCTCACGCTTCGCCTTCGAACATGCGGATGATTTCGTCGTCGGGGGCGTCGAAATCGTCGGCGATTTGGCGGATGCGCAACAGCCCGGACGGCTTGCGCTCGCGCGTCGGCTGGGCGGCGGGAACGAGGCGCGCCTTGGCGACGCCGTTCTTGGCGATCACGATCTCCTCGCCGCGCGCGGCGGCGTCGACGAGCGCGGAGAAATGGGTCTTGGCTTCGTGGAGATTGATCGTGCGCGTCATGCAGCTACGTTGGGCGCGGTGGACGATTTGGTCAAGTTGGTCGGATCGCGCACTGGTCGCTGCGTTTATTCATTCGCGACGGCATGGGCTAAACCTGAAAAACCTTCTGCGCCTCGTCGCCGAAGTGATTGATGACTTTGACGCAGATGCGCCCCGAAGCGGGCTTCGGGAATGGCCGTGAGACGGTTGAATTCATCTCCGCCCACGCCGTCTCGTCGATTTCGGCTTTCAGCGCCCGCTTCAGCGATTCATAGGGGTCTTGGCCGACGAAATAGGCTTGGCGGACGAAGAAGTTGTCTTCGTCGTAGTCGTCGTCGATGAACCAGGCGGCGACGTCGTTTTTGAGATCGGCGCCGCCGGAGGAGCGCACTTCGCCGGTGGTCGGATCGAAGATGTCCATGCCCTTGATTTCGACGCGGATCATGTCGCCGTCGGCTTTCAGCACACGAAGGTCGGGCTCGCCGAAGATGACGAAGAGATTGCCCGCGCCCGTCGCCTTAAGCTTGTCGCCCATGCGCAGGTCTTGGTTCATGCGCGCTTTCAGCACGGTGAGCGAACCGAAGTTCAAACGTGTTTCGTCGACCTCGGGCGCGAAGGCGAAGCCGCAGACGATCAGCGTGTCGTAAAGGTCGGCGGCCTCACGCGCCGCGTGGCGCACGAGGTCGTAGCCGACGGTGTCATATTCCGGGCCGATGCAAATAGCGGCGCGTTTGAGTGCGCCGGCTTCGGTGTAACGACCCTCGAAGGGAACGAGGCCGGAGCGCGATACGCGGGGTTTCAGCCATTCGAATTTGATCGCCTCGCCCTTCTTGGTGTTCTGCACGCCGGAGACCATCAGGTTGTCGAAGACAACCTGCGCGAAGTCCGTGGTCCCTTCTCCCCTTGCGGGAGAAGGTGTCGGCGAAGCCGACGGATGAGGGGTCTCTTCGGCCTCTAGAATCTCGGCGAGATACGGGTCTTCGCCCAACGGCAGCACACGATGCGGCGACAGGCTTTCGACCGTGAACGGGCCTGCCACACGCACGACGCCCTTGGCCTTGAGCGGGCGGTCATAGAGCAATTCGACATCGGCGTTGCGCGCGATCGAGGCGTCGATTTCCCTCTGCCGGTCGCGGCGCGCCTTCCACCAAGCGGCATGGTCCGCCTTCGCGCTCTCGGGCCATTTGGCGTCCGCCTCGCGCGGAACCTGCCAATCTTCCCAGCCGGCCTTGAGGGCGGAATTCAGCTTGGCGCGCAAGGGTTCGAGCTGGAGTTGGAAGCGATCCCAGATGACGTCGATTTCGGCGTTGTTGGCAATCGATTTGAGCGTCACATGGGGCGCACGCTCGTAGACGAAGCCGTGGCGAATGTCATTGCCGTAAGACCCGTCGGCGGGCGGCTTGCCCGTCAGTTTGCCCTCCTCGGCCGCGCCCTCCTTCGAGTCCTTGAGTTGGTAATAATAATAGTTCGCGCCCATCAGCCGCGCGCGGGCGAGCGTCAACGCGACGCGGCTGGTGTCGATCGTGATCCAGCGCCGGCCCCATTGCTCCGCGACATAGGCGGTTGTGCCGGAGCCGCAGGTGGGATCGAGCACGAGGTCGCCGGGGTCGGTAGTCATGAGGATGCAACGTTCGATGACTCTCGTATTTGTTTGAACCACATATTGGCGACTTTCGACGCCAAGACCGCCGGATTGTGTATCGCGCCAGATGTTAGTCATAGGAACATACGGGAAATCATCAAAATAACGAACATAGAAGACGCCCGTTCCGCGAACACCAATGCCAGGGCTGTGCAGTTCTCTCTACTTGCGGCTCCCCGCGCCGGTTATCGCGGAACGCGGACGCCGTGTTTCGTAACTGAAAGATCAACTTTGGGCGCGACACTTGGCTGCGCGTTGTCAAGTTCGG
>Ga0326728_10019110_pt1 | contig 13350 bp, 17 predicted proteins | sample MB3enrmetagenome_FD_207602 | JGI IMG/M metagenome (GOLD analysis project Ga0326728, IMG submission 207602) | Lab enriched peat soil microbial communities from McLean, Ithaca, NY, United States - MB31MN | ecosystem: Environmental > Terrestrial > Soil > Wetlands > Peat | place: USA: New York... | reverse complement strand
GCCTGCTGTTTTGCACGGAGTGTACTGTTGCCGTAGACATTCATAGTCGTTGCGACGTTGCTATGCCGCATCAGCTTTTGCTGCACGCCAATCGGCGCGCCGGTTTCGTCCAAAAGTGAGCGGTATGTGTGCCGGAAGGTGTGCCAGCCCAGGCCAACAATTCCGACCTGCTCTCCTTTGGGTTTGAGAATCTGCCGCTGAATGATGCCGCTGTAGTAGCATCCGCCACTGAAGGGGGAACGAAAGACAAGGCCCTCTGTCCGGTCGCCTCTCCACCTCCGTAAGACATCTGCGAAGGCAGGGTCTAAAGGAACTTCGTCTTGGGATGCCTCGGTTTTCACTTTGCCAATGCGCCCGTTGACGACTCCCTGCTGAACCATCATCATTCCAGCTTCGAAGTCGATATTCTCCCAGCGTAATGCGAGAATCTCTGAGACTCTCAGGCCGGTGCACATCGCAACAATCGACATGATGTTGTACGGCTCCCTCAGAACAGAAGTCAACTCCTGGAATTTCTCAGGAGCCAAAATCTGAGGTTTGCGCTGTCGTCTGCTCGTGCCCCTTAACTTTACAAGTTCAATCGGGTTGCGCTGAACATCAATCAATTCCCAAAGCATCGCCCGCTCAAACAAGAGGTGCATGAGCGCACGAATCTGTCCCCGCGTTTTTGGAGAGAGATTCAGTGACTTCAGCCATTCCATAACTTCCAGGGCTTTAACGGCAGTGAGTGGCGTCATAAACCACCTGGGCTCGATGTAGTTTCTGAGGTAGCTACGATACCCTGCTGCCGTGCTATAGGAGATGCCATCAAGGATGGTGACCTCTCCCGGTTTTTGTTTCAGAATCTCCGCGATCCGCTCCTCTTGCGTGAACCGATTAATCACAAGACCCAACGTGGGAACATGCTTCGCACTATAGGCTTTTGGCCCATTGATACGCAGCACATGCTCCTGAAGGTGGATGAGTGCTTTGGTTTCGGTCGGAAATTCGAGCGTGCTGAGCGTGATCTGACGTATGGGGCTCCCTGGCTCCGCGTGGTTGCGGTATCGGTACTCCCAAACATCAGCATCATTCTTTCGGGACACTCTACGGATACTTCCTCTTTGATACCGATTGCGTGTGTGTCTCAAGGCTTATCTCCTCGATCACTTCACGCGAAACGGCTGGCTGGTATGATTCTCAGACGTGCTCAGCCAGTCGTCAAGAGTGGAAAGCCTGAAGCGCCAGTATTTGCCAAGTCGAATGCACGGGATTCGATGCTGACGCGCCATTCGTTGAAGGGTCTTGGTATGAACACGGAGATGTACGGCAGCTTCTTCAGCCGTCAATAGAGGCTCGAACACTTGTTCCATGGCATTCAGCAGTCGTTTTTGATCCTCATTCATCTCCAATCCTCATTTCCCGTCGTTCATTCAGCCTGAGAAAAGTCATTGCCTGACGAAAATGCACTCTGAAACTCGATATTCAAAACGGCTTTCAGACGAATACTGCGCGTCGATTTCGTCATTTTCAGTTGCGATCCATGACTTGACGTTGACTCGTCAGATGCCCGTCCGAATCGTTCCATCGGCGCTGAATGATTTCAGACCGTTTTGTCATCCATCCTTTGAGGGGCTGTTATTCAGACTCAGCTCAGGTCAGACTTTCGTTCATAGCGCCACGTGCCCCTTACGTGTCCCCACGTGTCTCGATTTGTTCATCCATCCGCTACAATTTCGAAGCATTTCAGATAGCCCGCCTCATCGGGGAACAGGAGCGTAAAGCGAAGCAGGTCTCCCTGTCGCTGGTACGTCGCTGCGTAGTGTGCGGCGAGTAATTGCCAAATCGATTCGCGCAGGAATTCCCATGCAATGCCTGAAGTGAATTTCGGGAAGAGCTTGATGGTTCGAGACGTAGTGATCCGCCGTGCTCCTTTTGGCGCGGAGAGCAAGAGTTCCTTCGTCAAATACTTCGAGAGATACCGGGCCACGTTGTGAACCGTCACAGGCTTTACCCAGACGATCCGCCCGCCTCCGAGCCGATTCCACGATGCGCTCACCCATTCGTGCGGGATGTACCTATCGAACAAGACGTGCAGATGGGGGATGCCGCGCTGCGTGAATTCGAGGATGCAGATGTAGTTCAGTGCAATACCGTACTTCCGTTTCAGGTATTCTCGGAATTTGTTGAACACGCGCCGAATGTACCGAACCCGATCCTCGGGACTCTTGAACTCTCGGGGCGCAAGAGTCAACGTCCAGAAGTAGCGGAGGTCCAACTTGGCCGCCTCTTCCCGAATTCTTCGTTTTGCCAGACGTGCCTTGCGTTTGCCGCAGTAGCTGCACGTCCACGACCCGCAGTTGACTCTGCGATGGACGATTCGCCCCGTTCTTGGATCGATCCCCCGAACGCTATAGCGCCCGCAGTGTTTCCCGCGCCCAACTGGGCGAGCGTAATAGTCGGGTACGCTGTGTCGATTATTCGTTACTGAGTCAAGTAAAGAAGGCTCGGGCGCTCCGCGCCCGATGAGGGCTCCGCCCTCAAACTCCCGGGACAGCTTTTCATCCTTACCGGCAGGCAGGGAAGGGAAGTCCCCGCCTGCCGTTTCACAGGTCGCGACGTGCCGTTTAAGTCGCGGGTCGGAGCTGTCCAGGAACCGTTGCCCGCTCTGTTGTTCGCCGCATCCTGCAAACTGGTTGAGCGTGCACGTTTCCTCACGTGTGCTCATGTCAGTTCCCCCTCTTGTACACGTGTGGCCCGCCACACAATGGGCAGAGCTCCTTCAGGGCATAGCGACGTTTCAGCTCCTGTTCGAAATACCCATCCTTGCGCTTCCACGTGCGCGACACCCGCCAGGGGATGCCGCGCTTCGTCACAGCACCAAGTAAAGGAGCGCCACGGCCAGCGCGATGGGCCTTCACTCGCTCCGGGATGTTGGTACTGAAGCCCAGGTAGTGCTGTGCTCCCTTGTAGCGCCGCGCAAAGTGAACGAGGTACACGGAACCGATGACGTGCCCATGACGGCGGTGATTGAAGAAGCGCATCAGAATGGCACCCTTTCTGTGAGCACGATGTAACGGCGCTTCCGCATTCCATGCGGAATACGGCTGATTACAAAGCCATCGCGCCTCTTGGCCTTCGCCTCGGCCTTGTTTTTGGCTGTGTAAGAGCCGTGAAACATGAACGCATAGCCTTCCCCGGCTGATCTCTTTTTGCGCTTCATCGGGCCATCCCCTCCTTCTCCGTCCCATCGGAATGGCTCGGTGTGATCCAACTATGCTCGAAAGTCGATGTATACGCGTCTCTAAGCCTCTGCCGCACGAGGGACAGCAGTGGCGAAGCGTCACAGCCTAGCAGGCGCTGTATACAGGACCAGCAGAAGATGGTGGCCTTCGAGCACTTCTGCGCCCTTGGCGATACGCCGACCGTCGAAATCAGCCAGCAGATTGTTACTGTGGCCTCATTTCCACATTGTTCGCATGTTTTCCGCACCATTCACACTCCCCACTCCGAAATCACCCCTTCGGACTGGAATCATCCCGAAGTATGATGGCCCGTATACGCAGGAGCAAGAGGACCCATCGGGCGAAATTCCGCCATTCAAGTGGTTCCCTTCAGGCGGAAATCCGCCAATTGAGTAAAGGAATTTTGGCGGACGAGAAATGAGGGAGAAATGCGGCCAGAAGCACGAGATCAGTTCTTGGCGAACGCCAACGCTGTAGCGGAGGGGCTAGGTGGATCAAGTTTTCAAGAGGGTATCGCCATGACTAGGAAGGCCCTAGCCTATCTAACGCAGCTTCTCGACTCAGTTCAAACACCTGAATTACTAGCTAAGGGCCTAGATGAATTGCAGCTTAGCCCTGAACTAGAGAATCTGCTGGTTCAAGGCGTTGCTGCGGCTCCGCTCATTCTTCGATGGTTTGCGAAGGATTTCAATGACACTGCACAGGTGACATTGCCTACACTTCCGAATCGGCGCCCGGCTGTACCGGCGAAAAACCAGGTTGAAATCCTGCAATTCATTAACGATCTAAGCTTTCAGCACGGTGTGCCTTTGGAAGATGCCAAACGGAGAGCTGCGCGCCGCTTCGGTTGCGGCCCTCGAACCGTTGAGCGATATTGGCGTCAGAGAAAGGAAATCCTCGAAAAGGGACCAAAGTACCAGTTCAACGAACTGGTGGAAGCCCTAAGAGTTGCATGTATCGAGAGCATTGCGGCCGAAAGAGCGGAGCGTTCACTGGGAAATGGAACAGCGCAAACTAACGCGGGCCCCCAGGCAGTCCCGGACGCCATCCGTTAGAATCATCCTTTCTTATGCCTAAGCTCGATTGGCTCACCCGAAGCGAAGATGAGAAGGTCTCCGCACACGTTCCTTACCGGCTGCTAGAGGCAGTGCCGGAGCATTCCTATGGGGACCCGAACGCCGAAAACATGCTCATCCAAGGGGACAATCTGGATGCGCTGAAGGCGCTGCTTCCGTTCTATGCGGGGCCGGCGAAATTTGCCCTATTAGAAATTCCTCGCTGTGTTCCGGTTCGCGCGAAGCGTTGGCCGGAACGCGGCTGGGGATGGCCGGGATTCACCGCTCACGTACACTGCCTCGCTGGCGTTGACCGAACCGAAGGTCGCTGGGGATGGCCGGGATTCACCGCTCACGTACACTACCATCAACACGCTCAACACCACGAATCCTGCTGGGGATGGCCGGGATTCACCGCTCACGTACACTACGATTTATTCCGATCCTCTTCTTACATCCGCTGGGGATGGCCGGGATTCACCGCTCACGTACACTAGGAGCCTGACAATGTCTGACACGAAGTAGCTGGGGATGGCCGGGATTCACCGCTCACGTACACTGCGCGCCGCGAATGTCACCCTTTTCTGTCCGCTGGGGATGGCCGGGATTCACCGCTCACGTACACTACTCACGCTGTTCAATGCTTCGCTGCGCACGCTGGGGATGGCCGGGATTCACCGCTCACGTACACTACTCACGCTGTTCAATGCTTCGCTGCGCACGCTGGGGATGGCCGGGATTCACCGCTCACGTACACTCACCGGAGAAGAAGGCAAAGTAATCAACCAGCTGGGGATGGCCGGGATTCACCGCTCACGTACACTGAACGGAGCAGTGCGGCAACTGTAGGAGAAGCTGGGGATGGCCGGGATTCACCGCTCACGTACACTTGTAGATAAGGGATGCGGCGTTAGCCGAAAGCTGGGGATGGCCGGGATTCACCGCTCGCGTACACTGCGGCCCGCTCAGCCGCGCCCCAACCCTGGGCTGGGGATGGCCGGGATTCACCGCTCACGTACACTACAGCAGCCAGCCCAGCCCGCGCCAGGCTCGCTGGGGATGGCCGGGATTCACCGCTCACGTACACTTAGGCGGGACTCTTGACCATCGCGGCTCACGCTGGGGATGGCCGGGATTCACCGCTCACGTACACTTGTAGATAAGGGATGCGGCGTTAGCCGAAAGCTGGGGATGGCCGGGATTCACCGCTCGCGTACACTGCGGCCCGCTCAGCCGCGCCCCAACCCTGGGCTGGGGATGGCCGGGATTCACCGCTCACGTACACTCCATGAAGCCGCCGGTGTTGCTGTCGCGCCGCTGGGGATGGCCGGGATTCACCGCTCACGTACACTCCGGGGATGCAGCGCAACTGCAGAAAGTCAGCTGGGGATGGCCGGGATTCACCGCTCACGTACACTGGCCGTTCAAATTCAATCGCAGCCAGGTCAGCTGGGGATGGCCGGGATTCACCGCTCACGTACACTGTTCGAACTGAGTGGAACGTTCAGAACCGGGCTGGGGATGGCCGGGATTCACCGCTCACGTACACTGGACCATCGAGACAAGACAGCGTAAGTTCAGCTGGGGATGGCCGGGATTCACCGCTCACGTACACTACCTGGAGACGCTGACCTTTACGTCGACGCGCTGGGGATGGCCGGGATTCACCGCTCACGTACACTAAGAAGACCACCACGGCTATCGCTGTTACCGCTGGGGATGGCCGGGATTCACCGCTCACGTACACTAATGCGGGCTGAACCATATGCGCTCTTTCGGCTGGGGATGGCCGGGATTCACCGCTCACGTACACTCAATTTCAGCGCATTGGCCGTAGGCGCATCGCTGGGGATGGCCGGGATTCACCGCTCACGTACACTGAAACTCGGCCTGTAACGGCCCAAACCGAAGCTGGGGATGGCCGGGATTCACCGCTCACGTACACTTGGCCCTAGATTTTTACTGGTGAAGATTACGCTGGGGATGGCCGGGATTCACCGCTCACGTACACTGGATGGAAACAACGTGAGCGCGTACCAGGCGCTGGGGATGGCCGGGATTCACCGCTCACGTACACTGAACCTCCAGGTGGCCGCCCGACACGACGTGCTGGGGATGGCCGGGATTCACCGCTCACGTACACTCTGCTCCTCTCCAGCAGGCAGGGCGACGGGCTGGGGATGGCCGGGATTCACCGCTCACGTACACTGCCGCGCTTCCTCTAGCCGCCGCCCCACACGCTGGGGATGGCCGGGATTCACCGCTCACGTACACTCGAAGGTCTGAATGAGCCGGGCCCCCCGGCGCTGGGGATGGCCGGGATTCACCGCTCACGTACACTTTCAGCGCCTCGCTGCCCGCAGGAAATCCGGCTGGGGATGGCCGGGATTCACCGCTCACGTACACTCGGCGACGGCAGCGACCTTCTATCTCATGAGCTGGGGATGGCCGGGATTCACCGCTCACGTACACTATATGACTGGCTTCCTGTCTGCAACTCTCGCTGGGGATGGCCGGGATTCACCGCTCACGTACACTTCCGCACCTTAACAGCCGCTCCCGTGTTGCGCTGGGGATGGCCGGGATTCACCGCTCACGTACACTAATCTTAGCGAAAGGGGGTGATCCAGCTTCGCTGGGGATGGCCGGGATTCACCGCTCACGTACACTACAAATTCTTTGAGAGTCAGCTCGGCCGGGGCTGGGGATGGCCGGGATTCACCGCTCACGTACACTCACGGGCCAGGTGGTGGGCGGGCAGACGACGCTGGGGATGGCCGGGATTCACCGCTCACGTACACTCTTCGAGCGGCGTGCTGTTCGATCCCGTTCGCTGGGGATGGCCGGGATTCACCGCTCACGTACACTCAACGCGACGCGACGCCCGCGAACGTTTGAGCTGGGGATGGCCGGGATTCACCGCTCACGTACACTTCGTTTTCTCGATAGGCGATAGCTTCTGTTGCTGGGGATGGCCGGGATTCACCGCTCACGTACACTATGGGTAATCGCCGATGCCGGTGGCGCGTGGCTGGGGATGGCCGGGATTCACCGCTCACGTACACTGTGACCCCGGCGTCTGCGAGCGCGTGAAGGGCTGGGGATGGCCGGGATTCACCGCTCACGTACACTCAATGACGACGCGCGGCAGGTAATGATCAAGCTGGGGATGGCCGGGATTCACCGCTCACGTACACTCATCCCTCGCGCTCCTGAATCAATACATAAGCTGGGGATGGCCGGGATTCACCGCTCACGTACACTTGCATTTCCGCAGAAGATAGACTCCGGGCGGCTGGGGATGGCCGGGATTCACCGCTCACGTACACTTGGCCCGGTGGCGCTGCCGCTTTTGTTCGGCTGGGGATGGCCGGGATTCACCGCTCACGTACACTATCTTCGCGTCCGACAGGTGCGGATTGTCGCTGGGGATGGCCGGGATTCACCGCTCACGTACACTTGAACTTTGGATGCAAGATCGCTCTTTGGGCTGGGGATGGCCGGGATTCACCGCTCACGTACACTTTGCACATCGGCGAACTGCCTGACTGGGAAGCTGGGGATGGCCGGGATTCACCGCTCACGTACACTCCGGCATTGGCGCGACCACGGGACTGACGGGCTGGGGATGGCCGGGATTCACCGCTCACGTACACTGGGTCAGCCGGAACCCGCAGAACCGAAACAGGTTCCGGCTGTCGCTCCCGTCAAAAAAGCAGAATCTGCTCCGGGATTTCTTCAGGAGCACGCGGTTTTCTGCCATAAAACACCTCCATTTTGGCGAACTGGTGATCGGTGATCGCCAAAAGCCGGACCTGCCCGAGTGGCGGAATGCAGCTTTTCACCGTCTTCCGATGCACTTCTGCCGCTTCTTCGCTCGGGATAAACCGCGCATAGACCGAAAACTGTAACATCATGAAGCCGTCTTTGAGCAGAGCTTTGCGAAACCGCGTGTAATCGCGGCGATTCTCCGTGGTTTCCACGGGCAGGTCGAACATGGCTATCAGCCACATGCACCTGTAAGCGGACAGGTTGATACGTCTCGGCAAGGCATCAACGGCGCTGGGAGATCGAGCCTTTCTCGCGTACCTGACAGGACTGAAGTCAGCGAACTGGCAGTGCGAAGCAGAATGTCGGAGAGCGCCCGCTCTTCCCGTTCGATCCAATATCGCATGGTTACGGCTTCAATGAGCCATCTTTTTGCAGCAGAATCGAGAGGGTCGCTGGCTGAGTGATTGGCAATCCACGAGGCCACGCTCCGGTCTATCAGCGGACGAAATGGCTCCATTAAGTCTGCAGCCAGACAGAACGGGTCGTAGCGGTTGTGATGGCGCAATCCAAGCGACGGATGAAGTCCGACTGCGCAGACTGCGCGGGCCACTGCAGCGCGAAGGACGGTATAACCGTAATCCAAATGACGATTCTGATCCGGGCCGGATTCGTTCTGGTCCGCACCACGACGGAATTTTGAGTCTCCAAATAACTTTCCCCAATACCGACGCGCGGATTGCGCTTCGAGGTTATCTGGATCACCGGAACGGACTCGAAGTGCAGAAGCGGTCAATCCTTCATCGGAGCCATGCAGCTCCTTAAGCAATGCTCCCTGGGAGCGAATCTTAGCTTTGACGATCTGTTGCCAAAGCTGTTTTCTTGCTGCAACCCCGAGAGCTATTTGGGCGGCCAGCCGTTCGGTTTGCAGGCTGTGAATTTGGAGGGGAAGGGTCATTGCCACGGGGAGATAATGCCTGTCGATGGTGACGACCATCGCACCCGCTTCTGCAAGTCGGGAAATCACTGCCTCAGTGAGGGTGACTTGGGGATGGGCCAGCAAGAGGGTATTAATTCCACTCACCGGAGTAATGAACGGCAAGAATCCATCGCGCTCGATCACGAGCTGCGAGTCTCGCACAGAAAGGCGGGCAGGATTAGCAATTTCGAGAACGCGCTCGCTCACCGTTCAGCCTCTGGACTCATGCAGTCTGCCCAACGTGTCAACAACCACTTTTATCGCGTCAAGTTTTCGCAGTGCGTCGGCTCTTGGTGACCACCATTCCTGCGCTTTCTGAATATCGGTTTTAAGCCGCGCGTCATTGATGCGCACAAAACTCATTTGGCCGTTCGTCGCAATCGTTCTCAAGCGCCAGACGGAAGGGGTACACACATTTTCCTTGTGATTGCAATCTTTGTGAATCAAAAGCGTATCCCCGCCCATCAAAGAAAACTTGAATTGAAAGTCGTCCCCGTCTGGGTGACGAGTTGCAATGAGAGGTTCTTGCAAGCGCCCCTTCCGGATCGCTTCCTGGCGCTGCATCGCTTCATATAGGGAAACGGGAACTGAGTCCCATCGCACCTCTCGGTCCTTCTCGTCCATGAGTGCGAAAACTGCTACATGGTGATTGCTGGACAGCGTCACAAAGCGCTCTCGTTCGCCTTCGGCAATAGCATCAACAGACCGATAATCTTTGATCCGCACACGCTTGATGGGGATTGATTTTCCGGTCTTCGTTTTGAGTTGAGGCCAATCGCTTTGGGTTTCATTCGGCGTCCAATTCTTCAAATCGCCCCCGAATTCTGCTGCTTTGGCCTGAATTGCCTCACGAACTGCGGGATCGACAATATCCTTGATATCCGCCGCTGACAACCCCTCTCCCCGGTTCTTTCCAGCAACCGGAACGCGGATATGTACTACGTCTTTGCCATGCTCTTTGTAGGGATGACCGTACAGAGTCTCCTTATGTAATTGTCCAGTCAGCCTGTGTTCGGGGCGATGCGAGACCAGCAGCTGCTCTATGTGTGGGCGGATCGAACTACCGAAGTTCTTCCAAGGAACCTGCAACTTTGGCGCGGTTCGTCCGTTATTCGGCCAATACGGGTCTTGCGCGTTCGCACGGCTCAGAGCTGCAATCAGGCTTGGTCGGCTGAGGGCAATTGTGATGGCGTCTATCGCATGATGCCGATGGTCAGTCCGAGGCTTTCCCTTGTTCAGGCCGTTGGCGGATGGACCGGGTTCTCGCAATATAGCTTCCAATCCCCAGCCTCTTCGAAGGGTGGCTGTCACCATTCCCGATGAGGCGAAAACTACCTGGCTCATTCCGGATTCAGTTTGTATGTCGCGCCCGCCGTAAAGAGTTCCAATAAGCTGGCAGGCCAGCTTGCTTGAGTAGCGAGTGTCATTCAACTGGCGGGAGGAAAAGCCCTCTAATTGTTCAGTTGTCTTCAGTTCGAAGCGGGCCTGCTTTCCAAGATTGCGCTTGGGCCAACTTCGCACTCGGTTCAGAATAGCCTCGTATTGCTCAAGGTCTTTGTATGCCTCAAAAGGCGTTTGGTTGCGTTTCACATGACGGTTTTCTTCGTGGTAGCAGAGCGTCTTGTTTTGAAAAGAATCGTCCGGGATGCGGCTGAACGGAATAATGTGCTCAACGTCGAATTGGGGATTCTGGCCGAAAAGGGAGGCGAATTCGATGTGGCGTCCTGTATATGGGCAGACTCCGCCGCACTCTTCATGCAGTAGGGCTTTTTCAATATCCGCGCGGGATGGAAACTCGAATCCCGGTCCAAGCTCGCGCAGCAATTTTGCCTTTGCCGAATCCCGCTCCTTCCCCCGGGCTCGGTTCCGGGCGGCAGCTTCGGCGCGTTCCTTTCGAGGTTTCTTCAAATCCCGAGCCAATTCAATCCGAACTTCTTCAGGTTTTGCGCCAAGATCCCGAATTAGTGCGTTGACCACCTTTCGCAATTCGGTAAGCGACCGTTCAATGGCAGGGTTGCGCAAGGTTTTGAGTGCTTCTCGAACCGGGGGAATCCTGTCATAGACTCTTCCACCTGAAAACCGGTTACCGTAGATGGCGTTTTCCGCCTCCTTATACCGGTGCCCCTGTCGCATCAATGGGATCAGTTTTCGGATTGCTTTGCGCGAAATTAAACAATAACCGGAGGGAGCAGGATGTTCCGCGAGCCATTTTGCGCCTGCCTCATCGAGCTTCCAATGTTCAATCGCCCGTCGGATAAAGGAATCTTCCGCGTCTATGGTTCGCCAGTCCTCAACGACCTGCTTCCGATCGTCGTCAGACATTGTTGCCCAACGTTCACCGAATACTGCGGTCATCAAAGAGCTTGTCAGGTTGCCCTTGAGCTTGGTCTCGCCGCCTCTTTGTAGGTTGAATTCAATGTTCTCCGGTAGTCCAAGTTCTTTTCTGATCTTCTTAAAGGTCGCCTCGGCAGAGTTTTGAAGCAGGTCGATGACGACCTGCCGCTGCTCCGCTGTGGGAGGAACTCCGGCCACCTGGCCTGGGAACACAAATTCCAAGTCATTGACCTTTTGTAAAACACGAAACTCCTGTGCCTCAAGCGTGGCCCATGCTGCGCGGCGTTCGCCTGGCTCTAATTCACATCCACCAATCAAGTGCGATTGCGCTCTTATCGGGCGCTGATAAAACAAAAGGCGCGTCAGCTCCTGGTGTAGTTCTTCAGTCAGCAATTCTGGAAAGTAACTCGACTGCTTTTCCCAAATCTTGGCGAATTCGTCCTCGTACATTTTGCGGCCTGTCCAACGTCGGCGGACCTTCTGCGTGTGTGGATCAAGGGAGGCGAAGTATTCGCCCAGAGTTCGAGCGTTAGCGAGACGCATCGCGTTTTCCAATTCGCTAATATCGCCTTCGACCTGTCCAAGATCATCTTCCTTTTTCGCCTTGCGCGTCGTGTCTTGCTTGGCGGCTTTCTCCTTGCGGTTCGATTTATACCCTCGACGTTGGCTCAGGTGATAGAAGACACGACCAATTTCAAAGGGTTCCAGGCGGTCATCCAAGGCGGCTTTACGCAATAAATAAAGTGGCAATTCAGTCGCAACGTGGGCAGCGTTTCCACCCGCCGCGATCCATTTAGCGGAAATCTCTCTGTCGAGACGGTTGAGAATTGAATGTCGCTGCTGCGAACCATCCGGCTCTTCTCCGTTGTATAGGGGCAGTAGTCCATTTCGTTGAAGCAACTTGAACAGTTCTCTTTGACGAGCGGCACGCCGACGCAATTGCCGGCGAACGAGACGGGCTGCGCGGCGTGCAACTGCGTTCGATTCGTCTTGACCCTTTTCAATGTCACCGGAAACGGCTGGATCGAAGATTCGGACTCCAGTGCGAAGCAGTTCTGTTGGCGCGCCATCCTCGCCAAGTACGATGGCTGCCCAACCTAAAGAGGCGCTGCCAAGGTCGATGCCGAGTGCATATCTTTGTCGAATGAGCTGGGGATTTGTCATACTTTCGTACCTATTGACATTGCAAATGCGGAGAGGTAGAAAGTATAGCAGTGTACGTGAGCGGCGATTGCCTGGCTGTTTCTCAGTAAGCTTTCGTCGTACGGTATCGGTTTTCCGTAACCGTTGAACGCCCCGGAGACGGGGCGTTCCTATTTTACGGGCAGTTAGCCCTTTCAGAAGTGGTCATCGACAAGTCTGGCGGGATGACCATTCGGTGATTCTTGGGTGCAGAGGTGAGGGCGAGGACCCCGATTTTTCGGACCCCACAAATCCCCACAGTTCCGTTTTTCCCGCCGTTCCACACCATATCTTTGCGTTCCTTGCGGTTGCCAGCCGTTCGCGTAAGTGTTCTGTTTGTGGCTATTTAGCCTGTTCTGTTAACCGAAGGGTTGTAGGTTCGAGTCCTACCTGAGGAGCCAATTTGTGTCTATTAAATATAAGATAATACTATAGTTAAACTCGCAGTAAGAACCGTAATACCAGCATTCTTACCAGCAGAAAATCGTCATTAGGCAGCTTCTTTCCCCTCGACCCAGGCACGTCACCACCCTTTGAGTGAATACCGGACGAAGGCCGGGGAGCCTCGGTGGGTCATGCTCGGCGTTGGGGCCATGTCAGACGGAAATATTTGAACAGGGTAGACGCGTACTGATTCGTTTCTGTTGCGACGACACTACTTCGAGAATGCCGGGTCGACAACAGCCTTGAGTTTTGCCTCGAAGGCGCCCCAATCGCATGATCGATCGGCTTGGCTGCAACCAGGCACGAACACCGGGACGCGTTCCGGCGGTGACGCCAGGGAGAGTGGAGTCGCATTGCGCATCTG
>Ga0326728_10019109_pt1 | contig 13353 bp, 17 predicted proteins | sample MB3enrmetagenome_FD_207602 | JGI IMG/M metagenome (GOLD analysis project Ga0326728, IMG submission 207602) | Lab enriched peat soil microbial communities from McLean, Ithaca, NY, United States - MB31MN | ecosystem: Environmental > Terrestrial > Soil > Wetlands > Peat | place: USA: New York... | reverse complement strand
AAACCCCAACCTTTCCGTTCAAAGCGGAATGCTCTGCCAGTTGAGCTACTTGCCTATTGGTAGACCCTGCGAGGCACGATCTCGCGTCTCCTGAGTGAAAATCAGGTATCCTCGGCCGACTAGACGAAGGGTCCATTGAAAATTCATGCACTTTTAGGAGACTAGTCCTATCACTTTCTGACACCGCTATTCCCGAACGGGAACAATGGCCGATCTTTTGGCCGATCTTACCGAGCGGGAACCCGAACGGTAAATTTGGTGCGGACGCTCGGTGCTGCCCCGAGGACCCTAGTTTGGAAGACTAGTACGTTGCTGTTACGCCACGCCCGCGCGGAAAGCTGAGAACACGATTCCCATGGACTTGCGCCCACCCTTGCTTTAGCAAAGCAGGACCGGCCCTGCCGGCTTAACTTTCCGTAATTTAGAGGTCGCGGGATGAGTCGAACATCCGTAAATCCCTTTTAGGAGAAGGGTGCCTCGTCCGCTAGGCTACGCGACCGCACTCCGGGCTGGACTCGAACCAGCATAAAAAACCACTTTAGAAGAGTGGCGACCATCCTTTGGACCACCGGAGCATATTGGAGACGGCAGCAAGAGTTTAACTTGCCTAGGGTGGGTTGCAGCCACCAGCCTGGACGCTCGGCCATGCCGTCATTGTTGGCAGGGAATCTTGGCTTCGATCCAAGCACCTCCGCTTTCAGAGAGCGGCGCTCTTCCAACTGAGCTAATTCCCTATAGTGGTCTGCCATCGAGGATTTGAACCTCGGATTTCAACCTTCCAAGGGTTGCGGGGACGGCCAGACTCCCCTAATGGCAGTTATTCGTTTAGAAGTGGCTGTCGTGCCGATCGCGCGCATCCACATCGACCTGATGCTTGGTCCCCGCAAATGCCGGCACCGCAACAACAAGGCTCATTACAATAGCAAAAATCAGTCTCATTTCAAGTCCTTTTTCCTTCGCGAGATTGCGAATCCGCATTATACCGCACCGCAGCAATCCGCGCAACCCCACATATTGCACAAATAATGGACCTCCCGGCGTGAGTCGAACACGCACAAACCCACTTTCGTAGAGTGGTGCTCTGTCCATTGAGCTACGGGAGGGATACTTGGCGCGGCCAGGGAGTGACGATCTCCCGTTTCTCGGATGAGAGCCGAGGTTCCTACCGTTAGAAGATGGCCGCGTATTGGCTCCAGGGGAGTGATTCGAACACCCATTGGCGATGTTAACAGCATCGGGACTTTCCGTTAGTCGACCCTGGAAAACTTGGTGGAGGCAGGCGGAAGTCGAACCGCCGTCTATCGCTTGCAAGGCGAGGGCTCTGCCATTGAGCTATACCCCCGTAATTTGGTGCCTGAGCGCCGTTCCGCCCGGCGTCCTCCAGATTTTCAGTCTGGCGATTCTACTAAGTTATCTTCTCAGGCTTCTTTTGGTGCGGGCGCCGGTAATTGAAACCGGGCCTTATCAGTGGCGCTGATATGCTCGACCGTCAAGCTACGCCCGCATCGGTATTGTATGTACTTTCCTGGTACTTCTATAACGCGATTTATATGGCTGATGGCACTACGAGGAATCTCGTATCTTTCACCATCGGAAGTAACCACGAATAGAATGTCATATATCAAGTCTGATCCCAACTTACTTATATAGTTTTTCTTGCGGTTACCACCCTGAACAGATAGCCAAACCCTAAACATTTTACCGCTTTTGCTTTTACTTTCCGCTGTCTTTACTTGCACCTTAAAAAGCATTCCACCCTTTTCCACAACCAAATCGTAATCTTGGCTATCATTTATTGGTATCGATACGGTACACATCTCAGAAAGATAATGTGATATCGCAACCCCAATTCCAACATTACCTTTTTGTTTCGTATTTTTGGCTCTTCCAAACAATGATTTTGTCCTTTTTACATATGGTGGGTGATCGGTGAATCGAACACCGCTGGCGTGCTTTTACAGAGCCGGCCCCTCCCAGAGGCTCACCCAATTGGTTGCGCGGGAAGGACTTGCACCTCCGACCTTTTGCTTATGAGGCAAACGAGCTAGCTTCTGCTCCACCGGCGCATAATAGTTGATGGTTCTGAGTATAGGGCCATCACTCCACTCTTTGTCTGTCTCAGATACAGAGCTAGGAACTATGCCTGACGATCGCTCCTAACCACTCCGTCTACCTCTCCCCTGTTTGCAACCAGGATCGTAAAGGGCAAGCACGGACACAAGCTCATAAATTTTGGCGGAAGGGGTAGGATTTGAACCCACGGACCCTTTCGGGCCTTCAATTTTCAAGATTGCTGCCTTAAGCCACTCGGCCACCCTTCCTTATTCTTTTGCCAATGCTCTTGATGAGCCTCGACCATGAACCTGTTGATTGCATCCCGATCTGCTTCAACGTTGAAGTTATCGAGCAAGCCACGAAGTTTGATCTCCGCGTCCTCGATCAACTGCAACGCCTCGGCAAACTTGACCTGTCCACTCCGCACCGCTCGAAGCGTCGTCAGGTTAGGCTCTTCGACTGGTAATGACAGACGGCGTTCCGTCAACAGTTGGATGCCTTCGAACCCCAATCGGAGAGCATGCATCGCAAACTTTGTGTCGTAACCGTACTTTTCGACCAATTCAGGCCGATTGACCGTATGGGCGCGCTCGCCTTTCAACTTCATCTTCTGGGCGACGAGGTAGCCTAGGAACCGCTTGCCGGATTCTCTACTGATGAAGGCAGACCGCATCAACTTTAGCGAAAGCCCTAACGTTTTCTCTATGAGATGCTGTGGCAGCCATAGAAGAATTATCACACTTGGGTTACCCTGCGTCGCTAGCCGGCAGAACTTGCGCAGGCTGTAGAGCGTCAAGTCTAAATCTCCTGGCTTGCTACGCTCTCCTTCGGCTGCATCCCGATAGATGTAATGATCGCAGGGCGTCAGACCACACACGTACTCGGGAGGCTCGATAAACACTCCCATTTCGTCGCGATCGTCTTGGCCTTCGATTGCCGTACCATGGGCCGTCGAACCGACAACCCCGCGCAGGATTTCATTGTCTAGTGCAACCTCGCGTGCCGTCATCATCCCCTCCTAAGTTGGTCGTAACAGCAGGACTCAAACCCGCATCTCCAGCCTTCGGAGGGCTGCGCTCTATTCAGTTGAGCTATGTTACGTTATTTCTCTGTCACCCCACCTGTATACATCTTCGAAACATGGTGAAGCACCTGTATCTGGCTATCATCTGCCAAGATATAAGGTGGGTCAAGGGCTTTGCCATCGAAACACCTCTCCGTGCAACTGTATAAATTGCCTATATCCGGCGATGTTGGATTGACATACACGATCGATAACTCAATCGGGCCTAGATAGGGCATCCTTAGCCCTGTTTTGGCAATCGCCTTATGCAGGTACTCTCGGTATTGCTGCAAGACTTTGCGGTGCATCCGTCTGTGCGGTGCATCGTGGATAAATAGGCGGATCAATGGCGACCCAGGCTGTTCGAATAGGTGAGCTATGATCTTCATGGCTATAACTCATAGAGTGGTAGTCGTCTCAGGGCTCGAACCTGAATCACTGCGCTTATGAGGCGCGGGCTTTTTACCGATTAAGCTAGACGACCGTAGCACCTCAAACACCCCAGGCTTAGGTGGCGCAGGCTTCATCAGCGCATTCAGCCACCATGCCACATATTCGAACTCGGTTTTCATAATTGGCGCTCCGTAGGGGTTCTGACCCCCTCTCACACGTTAGACAGACGTGCCGCCTCACCAGATGCGTAACGGAGCATTCTAACTTTGACGTACTTGAGGTACGCGATAGTTGGAGGGTAACCCCAGCCATGATCTGGGACCTAACGGTTTAAGGGACCGTCGCTCTGCCAATTTAAGCTAGTTACCCGTGAACCCCGGAAGGCTCGAACTTCATGCGGATGGGTTAAAGGCCCATTGCCCGGCCGATCCAGGCTGACTACGCTCGGGGTCCGTAATGCCCCTGCGTTTGAGATAGTCACTCATACGTTGGTGTCCTTCAAGTTGTGGCAGCAATGATTAACGACCTTTGCTTTTACCTCTCGGAACGGTCATGCGAGCGGCCACGGTGATTGGTAGTCCCGTCAAGAATCGAACTTGCGTCAGACGCCTATCAAGCGCCGGCTCTGCCACTGAGCTACGAGACCGTGAAAATGGATAGCCTTGACTGTATCTTTGCCCGTGCGGGCTGGTATGACCCTACAGCTAGGTACGCGCCTAGTGACGCGGTTTTGCCAGCAAAGCTAAGGTGGTGCGGTTAAGGGAATCGAACCCTTGATCTCGCTATGTCGAAGCGATGGTTTGCCACTAACCTATCACCGCGTAAATGGTAGGAGATGACGGTACTGCCCCGCCGAATCCTGCGTGTAAAGCAGGCGCTTTGCTATTAAGCTAATCTCCCATGGTGCGGGAAGCGGGACTTCAACCCGCATAACTTTCGTCGGCCGATCTTAAGGCGGCTGTGTCTTGCTATTCCACCACTCCCGCATACTACTTTTAGATTTTGGGTGCTTGTGACAATAAGTGTCTTGCTGGCTATCACAATTCGGGCATAACAATCTAAGATTGTCGATGGCAAAATTAGTACCGTCACCGTCAATGTGATCCAACCTCAGATCAATGCGTGCGCCCCTCCACTCTGAAATACCACAAATTTTACATTCGTACTCTAGCACGCCACATTCTAGCAACCTTTTCTTCATTCGGTAACGAGGACCGCGACCTGACTTCCCCATCAATCTCTGTGAGAGTTCTTCTGGACCTAGCCAAGAATGGGCGTGTTCCCTCGTTGGGACTGTGATTTTACCTCTTTTGACAGCAAGATAAAACGGAGTCGATTTAACCCCGCTAAGTTCCATGACTTTTCTGGCCGTGTGCCCCTCATCAAGCAATTTCTGGACATCGCTCCAATCTCTCTTATGACGGCGCCCGCCAAGTCCTAGTTTCTGAGCGTGGAAACTAACGGTTGACTTTCCGACCCCAAGTTTTCTTCTAACATCTGCTGATGACATTCCGCTTAATAGAAGACCACGAATTTCCTTAGCCAACCCCCTTGGTCTAGTAGACATTCACAGAAGCCCCCGACTCTAAACGTTACACCGTTCATGTAATGTTCCGGTGGTTCTATTACAAGTGGTGTGGTGTCCCGAGCAAGCCACGATCTTGCACGCCTTTCGGCACGGGTATTTGAAGCCCGCATGTCTGCCAATTCCATCATCGGGACTAACTTCTAGGCCAGGAGGGACTCGAACCCCCACGACTTGCGTCATCGGAATCTAAATCCGACGTGTATCGCCAATTTCACCACTGGCCCTAGAAATGGTGCTCCTGGGCTGAATCGGACAGCCGTTACCACTGTACCAGAGTGATGTAATGCCACTATACTACGGGAGCAATACCGATCCTAGGTCCTCATTTATTCCCCAGCGGGGAGGACTCCGCGGAACCTGAACGGTTTCTGCATCTTCCGATGCTTCGTCAGCCGCAAGAATGCTGGGCCAGATGTCTCCGTGTCAGATCGGTTGGGAGACCAACGGCAGTGGAGCCCGGTGGAGGAATCAAACCCCCGACATTCTGAGTACAAAACAGACGTTCTATCACTGAACTAACCGGGCCAATCTTAGACCTCGCTCTCTAGGCTGTCACACCACTCCTTGCGGCCATCACAGCCCCGGCAGGTGTCGCGTCGGATAGGTTGGGGCGTTCTGTTGCTAGGTGCCCCGTCCCCCGGATTGGTTACGCCGCGAGGCGAACCGCATCCATGTCAACGTTGTCGTTGGCGTATGTTATTCGCTACGAAGATAGGCAACAACGGCTTCAAAAAAATCTAGAGTGTAATTTCTTTTCATGAGATTAGCTCGCATGGATATGACTGCCACATTCCCCTTTACATACCCTAAGGATGGAATCTTTCTATCTATTGAAGGCCCATGTCTGTGTCGAAACGGTTCAAGTTCGATCTTTACCTTCAAGATTGGGCAAAATTCAGGTATAGGAATATCCTCTTCCGTAATATTAAACGGAATACCTTTTTGCTTAGCCCTATTTTTGGCAGACTTAAGAAGCAATTTGGCAGGATTAAGTTGTCTCGCTTTTCGCACGGACTTAGTAGAAGGGAGAAACCCATATTTCTCTTTGTACTTCGCTCTGTACCTTCTATCTATTTCGCGAGCTTTCTCTAGGTTGTTTTTACGCCACAAACTTACCCTTTGTGAAGGTGTTAAAGCCATTCTTGTCTATCCTCGTAACGTCTGGCAAATATCGGTGCCTACCGGACACAGCTTTGGGTTTCGTATCGCTATCGATCCTATTTCTAGCCCATCAGGAATACCACGTTACTGCGACTCCATTGTTCCGACTTCGCAATGGCGCGATAACCAAGAGCATCCCCCGTCCTATAAAAACGGCTTACTGCCATGGTATTCGTGGTGGACTAGCTCGGTACTGCCCCGAGGTCTAACGATCCTCTATCCAAAGGTTCAGCGTCATCCTTCCCAGTCAAGGGAATTGGCTTTCTCACGGGGCGGGCGCTACCGCCTTTTTTAGGCACCTAGGAAATTGCGCTAACGGCGAGGCGATCTACCTCCCTTCCCCTTTAGGCTCGTCCGTCCGTAGACGGGGCCTTAGTCTCTCAAACAGGGGCCGTGAGAAATCTTGGAGCCGACTGGTTGACTTGAACAACCCACTGCGAGGTACGAACTCGCTGTTTTGCCTATCTGGAAACTAAGCCGGCCTGAATTTCTGCCGCCGCCCGATAATCGCCTGCTCTGCGTCGGACTCGCATGCCTAAATCCCCGATACGGCAGATAAGGAAGCGGGCTCGGGCGACACCCACTTGATTCATAGAAGATGGAGTCTTTTGCCACCTTTCTTTATATTCGGTATCCGCCAAAGCGGGCGCAGGTTCGTTAGCGCCCACGCAGCCTTGAAATCTGGATCAGACGGCGTTTCAAACGAAAAAGAGCAAAGCGGGACGATATGGTCTACGTGCCACTTCCCGTAGTTCTGCCAATTCATCTTTCCGGTAAATTGGCGCTCTAGATGGACAATTAACTCTGCAAGAGAATAGCCAACCAATGATTCCCATTTCTGCCCTTCTTTTTTCCCCTTAAGACAAATATGCATCGCGCTACTAATCGCATCGCGCAATCTAAAACTAGGAGACTGTTTACGCCTCTGATACGCAAGTCGCCTTGTCTCAAGATATTGTTTTCTTTTTCTTTTTGGCCATCCGTTCGTCTGCCAAAGAGTCCCAGCGGCCTTCCTTTTCCTATAGTATTCTCGACTTGCCGCATTTGCCTTTTCTTTGTTCTTGTGATGGTAAGCCCTTGCTGCTTCTAGTCTTTTTTCTTTTTGCTCTGGCTTTTCGATATATTTCCGATAACGCTTCTTATGGTAAACACGCCACTTTTCTGGGTCACGCTTACGATAAGCAGCCTGATACGCTCGTTCACATTCCCTGCAATGACCTCGCAATAGGTCACCACGCCAATGCGGCACGAAAAATTCTACTGTAGCTGGCTTCGGAATGCCACATTTAGTGCACACCCGAATACCAGCCACAGTACTGTTTGCTTCACTGTTCATGGAACAAACAGTGAACGTTCACATCCACAATGTCAAACAGCACGCCCTATCCTAAGTGGCTTTATCCACAGAAAAATAAGGCGTCAGACCCTCCAGTACATCCGTGGAGGGCCTAGTCAGGCTTCGATCATGATTTGAAGTGGAACCGTGATCTCTGCCTGTGATTCGGCAGAGTTTCCCCTACCGTATTAAATCCCGACCTCGGGATTCATGCCACACAACGACACCGGGCGTTCCCGATGCCAACAGTTCGTGGCGGATTTACGTGTCGCAAACTTCATCCTTGTATTGAACCACACTTTTGACGGCAAGTCAAGCACTTTTTTTGCGACCAAACCTCGAAAATGGTGTCCCGTGGCATGTATCCGATGCCACGGGACCGCTTAATCGCGACTTCACCCAATCCTCGGCGTTTAATACACGGTATAAGATTCAGGACGAACGTTCTTCCACTGAACTACGGCCGCACAGGTTTTGGAGCGGCCGACTGGATTTGAACCAGTGTCTTTCGAGCTTTTCACCATGCACCTTGATAGGATCAGCGCGACAATGCTCAACTTGGGGTGAATAATCTGAGATTGAACGAACACGGCTTTAGACCGCCCGTCTGCGTTCCGGCACCCCCGCTCAGGTTTTGGTGCGGGGGGAAGGACTCGAACCTTCACGTTCGTCTTTCAGTTTCACAACAAGCTTGAGCTTGTTCGTTAATCTCCCAACAGATACCCAAAAACCGCACCACCGACAGCCGGCGATGTGACCTCATCGTGAATGTTCGCTGCCTCGCGAGCCTCTTTCACAGCCTTGAGCAACTTTTCAACCCGGCTGGCAATGTCTTGCTTTTCCGGCTTTGGAAGTGCGCCGCTATGTTTGACCTGATGCCAAAACCCGGCGATCACATCCTCGGTTGTCATCTGAGTCTGCGCCGGATGCTCCGGTGTAGCTGGATAAAGAACGATTGGCTTCGAAACCTTCTTGGTCCGATGCGTCGAGGTGGCCTCAGTCTTATACAGGCCAGAGTTGGAATCCTTGCTCCAAGTCTCGGCCTCATCAAGAACCGGCATATTGGCGACCAAAGTACGAAGATCGGTCAACTGCTTTTCCAAAAATAGCAGAAAACTGACTGGCGCCCCAGAGATCAGAACTTGGTCATCTACCACCACATTCGCAGTAGCGACGCAGTTCGTCCAATCCTTACGGGCAGTGACCTCCATCAATTCAGTCATTGACCGCTCGACCGCGCGCAACACCTCATCACCGATGAACTGGACGCGCTTCTTTTCAGCCGGCAAATCCTCGCCGTCCTCATCCTTCTTTTGATATGTCTTAGAAAAGCCGTTGAACAATTCAGGCTTCTGGATAGCCTTGTTCAAGTCGGTCAATTCACTGTAGACCCTTGATTTGATACCCTTTTCGATCGCGATAATCTGATTCAACTTTGCCATGACATTCCCCTCTCTCATTTCCAATTGCTGCCATAGATTTCAGCAAAAGTCAAGTAACCTCAACTCGGGACGCGGAAACCACTTGCATTACGATGCCCGCCCCCACCGTATTGCTTCGCCACCTCGCTAACGTCCTCACGACCATCCTCTGATCGAAGTGAATAGGTCTGCTCACCGTAGGCATCCACGATTACCGCCGCAAACGGAGCGTCAGGGTACTTTTTCAGCAATTGGTGCGCCAGATCGCTTGTGAACGCATACGGCGCATAGGCTACTGGGACTTCCCACTTGCCGATCTTCTTGAAGATTGCGGTTTTGACCATATCCTCAATCTGTTGGTCGAAGAATTGCTCGATGCAGTACGCCTGTTGCATGAGAACGCTTGGGTTTGCCTTCATAAACTCGTAAACGCCGTCCCAAGACTCAAAACTGTACGGCACGCTTCGCAGATACAACCCAAACGCCCGCGACCCTTCCAACTTGAACCGCCACAGGTCCCGGTCCTCGACAAACTGCACGAGCATAGGGCATTCCTCGCCAGGGAAGCAGAAATCCCATGCCATACGCGCGCCGGAACGGTCCATATCGAAGTTTGCAAGAATTGATTGAGAGGACGGATACATATCTGCCGTCACATACGTCAGATTTTCAGGGACGATAAACTCTTGCAAATCAGCCTTTGCCGTTTTGTGATGATCGGCTATCACAATTGATTTCGCCCGTTCCGCCAGTTTCCGGCACACATCTGGCTTGAACGAGAAGTCCACCACCAGCAGATTCTTGCTAGTCAGGTCTACATCCGGCAGTTCCAAGCCATAGTTAACCGGCTCGCAGACTACATCCGGCCACTTACGCTTGACTACCCAGGCAGCCGCAAAACCGTCTGGGCAATCCTTGTGGTAAAAGCAAACGTCAGGCTTCCACATCTTTTTCCTCTACAATCTCATATTGCACATCGGGAGGGTCAGTCTTACTACCGGCCTGCCACCGTTGAATTGCGTCCACCGCGAACCTCAGATAGTAATCCCGCTCGTCATCCTCAAAGATTCCATCCCCTCTTGGACCAGCCGAATAAACCATTGTCCCAGCCACATCTGGGCATTCTACAGTAAAGCAACCGTGCCGCAGCCTAAGATACCCTACCTGTTTGTCGCCATCATAGGCATCGTATTGCTCAGGACAAGCGTAGCAAGTTCGGAATAGGCGTATCATTTCAGTTAGGCATTCCCAGCGCCGCGCCACAACAGAATGACCAGGATCGCAAACACCCCGAACATGATAAGCGCGCCGAATACGTGTTCAAACATCGCACATCCCTTGCATTTTATCGTCGTTTTGTCAACCATACTCGCCGCATTACGCACACAATTCGTACTTTATCCCGATACCGTTCCCAACCGATGCACTACCTCACCCTCCCGCCGATGCAGTTCGTGCACCGCCTCATTTGCGCTTTTACACGCCATGAAGACACGTTGGCACTCGGCGCCGGTCTGCGGGATGAAATGACGGGAGGTCGTGTAGCCACGAATCAAATAGCGATACTCATCCCCGTAGAACGATACGAACATTTCCTCGGTTGCCTGTGCATTGAGAGGGCCGATTTCAATGTCATGGTCGATCCGGCCAGGACGGATAAGGGCTGGATCGAGACGATCCTTGTAGTTCGTGGTGATGAAGACAACCATTCCTTCTGGCGTCGCAAGTCCATCAAGTGTATTGATTAGATGGTGCAACGCTGTTTTTGCAGAAATGGACTTGATTTCCAATTTACCAGTCAGTGTTGGCGGCGCCGGCATATCTTGCGGACTCTCATCCCGAGATATCGCAAGCATATCAATGTCTTCAATCGCGACAAAGGCATTCTCTGGAATATTAGACAAAAGTTGCCCAACATTAAGAACGTTCGTCATACTAGCTACGTTACGATTGAAGTGCGATGAAATCGCATAAATCAGGCTTGACTTGCCACACCCCGGAGGACCTGAAAGCAAAAACACCTTCTTATACGGCATCCCCCGACGACGATACCAATCCTCATTTGCAAAGAACCAATCGATTTCATTGATGATATCCTGCTTCGTTCCATTGTTGCAGAATACCGTATCAAGAGGTCGCTTGCGTTTCTTTGTTGAATAATTCCATGATGCTGCCACCGAAAGATAGACAGTAATATCATCATCATTCTTAGGCGCCGCCGCTTCCTCTAATATTTTCTCCAACAATTTTGTATTACGAGAAAACAAGGTCGCATGTACTTGTTCGAACAAATACAATTTACCATCCATTAACTGACGGTGGAAAAATACCAATCGTCCACGATAGAACCCTATCGATGAGCCAAACCCCGCACCTAGCGTCCTGCCAGTCTTTTGACTAATCGCGTAACTACGGCAGAACAGTGGAACCCTTGACTTGCTCAGAATCTCTATTACCTCTTCATAAAGATAGGCTTCGGAAGTCATTGTAAAATCAATCGTCAACATACGACGAATTGAATTGTAGATCGTTGACGGAATAGCCTTCGCTAGATACAGAAGAGAGCCAAACAGAAGCGTCCCTACGCCACCGACCAAGATAGGATTAGATGTCGCCCAAGTGATTGCGTTGTCAAACATGCCCCACCTTTCCCATCATTTCCACCGACAAATCCGCTTCCGTCGCCTGCCCCAAGAACTCCAACAACACCTTAATCCTGTCCCTCGACCGCGCCGACTTCACCCGAGCTATCAGCCCCGCAAATGGCCCCTCCGTGATCTTTACCGCGTCCCCCGACTTCAAGCCAGACATCGGATCGACCCTATCGAACACCCCCGCACGCTGGAGATTGCGGAACACATCGATTGTGGATTGCGGGACCTTTACCAACTTCCCGGCGTTCTGTAGTAGGTGCTCGATCCCGTCGATTGCGATGATCTTATGGTGGTCCGTCCCTGCGTCGAAGTACGCGAATAGGTAGCGTGGGAACAGCGGTCTGGCCATGACAGCATGTTGCCGGCGCTTTACGCTCAGTGGCCCGCGTATCCTTTCTACGGGTAGGAACGCTTCGAACCCTGCGGCTTCAATTCCCAACTTTGCACGAGCCTCCCCCTGCGGCGTGCAGAAAGCACAATACCATTGCTCCACTTAGTTTCCCCCATTTTCCGCGACGGCTCTTTCAATCGACCATCGCGTATTCCAAGCCTTCCCTGAGTTCCAAGTTTCTCCGGTTTCAAGGCTACAGCCACACATAGTACAAGCCACGATACAGGAACGAGCGTGCGTGCCCTTCCGTTCAAACTCTGCGGGACTGCCGCAAAATGGACATGGCGCAAGGTCAGCGTCGTTAAGGTCGCTCATTGCCTAACTCCCGCTGCAACTTGTCGATCGCCCGCAGCTTAATCTTGGCCTGCGCTGGAGTCGCGCGCTTGGCGAGGGTGGTCATTCGGCTACCCATTCCTCTTCTTTGGGTTCCTGAACGATACGTCGTGCCCGAACCTCAACCTCAACGACCCCGCAAGAATCAACGCACAGATGATTTTTCTTAAGATCGTCAACGCTAGGATAGACCATACTGCCACCACTAGCCGCCCCGACTTCGTATTCATACTCGATCAGGCACATATAGCCGATTACAGGGCTATTGATGTCGTCTCTGTCCTCTCTGTTCATGGCAACGATAGGCTTTTCAGACATCTCTCGCCCTCCGCAGTGCATTTCGGCTGGTTATTATCACAAACCCGCCTCAACCCGGCAACTTTGGCCACTCCCCGACTTAGAGGCACCTTCTGCAAGCATCGCTAGCCCGCGATGGAGAATGTTCCGGGCAGCATTAACGTCGCGGTCATGAACCGTTCCGCAATCACTGCACGTCCACTCTCTTATTCCAAGGTCTGCGATACCTCTCGGCCGCGAAGTAGGCAAACTGCCACACTCCGAACAGACTTGGGAACTAAATGCCTCAGAGACTTCAAGCGTGCTGCCGCCATTCCTAATGGACTTGTACGACAGCATACGTTTGAAATCCGCCCAGCCGGCGTCGTGAATTGACTTCGCTAGATGGGTCTTGGCAAGTTTCGACGGACCGATGTTACCTACTACTATCAGTCCGTATTCTTTGGCAATCCTCGTACTCGCCTTATGCAGAAAATCCTTGCGCCGATTTGCGATCTTGCTATGGGTCGCTCGCGCTCTCTTGCCTTTCTTGGCTCGTTGTGCGGTCGCAATGGCAGCTTCGTTCTTGCGATAAAACTGCGGTGCCTCAACAACATCGCCATCAGACAAAACAGCCAAATTCTTTAGACCAAGATCAATGCCTACTTTCGAATTAGACGCA